>OLGJ01001033.1_pt1 | contig 13668 bp, 11 predicted proteins | sample 1605431 | NCBI WGS metagenome assembly OLGJ01 (sample SAMEA3888920, study PRJEB22519) | human gut metagenome | biome: human gut; feature: human-associated habitat; material: faeces | place: Denmark | collected 2009
AATCCAAAAAACAAGAAAAACTATTACATTACAATATTCTAGGAGAATTGGCCATAGCCGGTGAAGATGCAGGACAATTCAGCGTAGAAGGCAGAGGGGATCTGAATCTCCGTTTATTCGGAGATACGGTGAGACTGGATGTAAATGCATTCATCAAGAACCAGAACCCCGTATTCTATTTCAGGCATTTCCAATCCAAACATTACTGGTGGGACAACAACGATTTATCCAAAATAATGAGAACCCGCCTGGAAGGAAAACTAAGTCTGGACAGATGGGGAACCCAGCTGCGTGCCGGAGTGGAAAATATAAAGAACTACACTTATCTGGCCAATGCCAGCATACCGGTAAAAGACAGTGAAGGAAATGTCACCGGTTTCAAGAACAATGCAGCCGTAAGACAGCACTCCGGCAATATACAAATATTCACAGCAATGTTGCAACAAAAATTGAAAGTAGGAATATTTCATCTCGACGGTGAAGTAGCCTATCAAAAATCAAGTGAGCAAGACATTCTACCCTTACCGGAATTGTCGGCTTACGGCAACTTGTACATGAAATTCGGTCTCGCCAAAAAAGTACTCCAGATAGAAATGGGAGCAGATGTGCGTTATTTCAGTAAATATTACGCGCCAGACTACTCCCCCGTCATCGGACAATTCTATAACCAGAATCCTGATGACAAAATCGAGATAGGAGCTTTTCCGATAGTCAACGTCTATGCCAACCTGCATTTAAAACGTACCCGCTTCTTTATTATGATGTATCACGTCAATGCCGGTTCGGGAAAATCCAATTACTTCCTGGCGCCTCACTACCCAATCAATCCGCGAATGATAAAGTTCGGCCTTTCATGGAATTTCTTTGATTGACGGTCTATATGAGAAAATATCTGAAATACATTCTGATGGGTATCCTTGCAGTAACCCTATCCTCCATCTTCTTCAAAAAGAAAACGGAGGCTGAAACCAGTCTGCCCCGCGATTATGCAGAAATAGCGGCATCGGGAATCCTGCGTGCCGTTACCGAGTACAATTCTATCAGTTTTTATGCCGACGGCGACACCGTTTCCGGTTTCCACTGCTCCATGCTTTTGCACACAGCAAAGGACTGAAACCGGAAATCACTCCTGAAATGAGCTTTTCCAAAAGACTGGAAGGCGTACAAAAAGGAACATACGATATATTGGCCAACAGCACGGTAGTTACCACAGAATACAAAGACTCCCTGTTGTTTACCCGCCCCATTATACTGAACAAACAAGTACTGGTACAGCGTAAACCCGAAAAAGAAAACGATAGTCTGTACATTCACAGCCAGTTGGAACTAGCCCGCAAGACCCTTCATCTAGTCAAAAACTCACCTGCCATCCTGCGCATACATAATTTAAGTAACGAAATAGGCGATACCATCTATATCAAAGAAGTGGAGAAATACGGACAAGAACAATTACTGGCCATGGTAGCACATGGTGACATAGACTATGCCGTATGCGACGAGAGCATTGCCAAAGCCTCCATCAATGATTTTCCACAATTGGATATAGAAACAGCCATCAGCTTCTCACAATTCTATTCATGGGGAGTAAGCAAACATTCTCCAATATTGCTTGACAGCCTGAATTCCTGGTTAAATGACTACGTCAAGACTCCTGCATTCAAACTGTTGCGCAAGAAATATTACAATAACTGATTTTTATCCGGCTGAAATTGCAAAATAGTCCTATCTTTGCAATATAAATTGTTATTATTTTAAGCGGAATGACAAAAAAGTTATTACCATGGTTAAATTAGACAAAGTAAAATGGGGCTTCATCGGTTGCGGAGAAGTGACCGAGAAGAAAAGCGGACCAGCCTTTGCCCTGATCGAAGGTTCAGAGGTAGTGGCCGTAATGAGCCGTGACAAAGAAAAAGCTCAATCATACGCCAAAAGACACAACATTCCCCGCTGGTACTCCGATCCGCAGCAGTTAATAGGAGATGAAGATGTCAATGCTATTTATATAGCCACTCCCCCCTCTTCTCATGCCACTTTTGCCATTATGTCCATGAAGGCAGGAAAGCCCGTATACATCGAGAAACCTATGGCGGCCAGCTATGAAGACTGTGCACGCATCAACCGCATATCACAGGAAACAGGAATTCCTTGTTTCGTAGCTTATTACAGACGCTATCTTCCTTATTTCCAAAAAGTACGCCAGATGGTAGAGGACGGAGAAATAGGCAATGTCATCAACATACAGATACGTTTCGCCCAGCCTCCCCGCGCTTTGGATTACAACAGTACCAACCTTCCCTGGCGTGTACAACCTGATATTGCCGGCGGCGGTTATTTCTATGATCTGGCTCCTCACCAGCTGGATTTGCTACAAGATATGTTCGGCTGCATTCTCGAAGCCCAAGGATACAAGAGCAACCGTGGCGGGTTATATCCGGCAGAAGATACGATAAGTGCCTGCTTCAAATTTGATTCCGGTCTGCCGGGATCAGGATCATGGTGTTTCGTTGCCCATGAATCGGCCAAGGAAGACCGTATAGAAATCATCGGAGACAAGGGAATGATCTGTTTCTCTGTTTTCACTTACGATCCCATCGCCCTGCATACTGAAAGAGGCCGCGAGGAGTTTCTTCCCGAAAATCCCCCTCATGTACAACTTCCGCTCATAAAAGCCGTAGTAGAACACTTGCAGGGAAAAGCTGTCTGTACCTGCGACGGCATCAGTGCGACACCCACCAACTGGGTAATGGACCGTATACTTGACAAACTCTGATTTCTGCCTATGGACATCCGTCAATTATGCCTGTTTTGTCTGTCTTTCCTTTCCGCCCTCGGTGTATATGCACAAGCGGAACAGAAGGACTCGACAGTACAGGACAACAAGGGTGTTCTCATTACATTGACCGATGGAATAGCGACAACTGTCCGTCATACCGGAAGAAAAATCAGGAAAGTGGGAAAAGAATTCAACGCGGTCGATACCACCTATATCTCGCCTAACCTCTACAATCTGGCTTTCATGCTGGAATCCAGCAGTTGGTACGAATACTATCGGTTAGGCAGTAAAGGAAACAACGGCGAACAAAGTTTGAGATTCTCCCCCAATGCCAGTTTCAAGCTGGGGGTCTATTTCGGATGGCGCTGGATATTTCTAGGATATTCTTTCGATGTAAAAGATATTTTCGGCGGACACAAGAACAAGGCAAAGAAAACCGAAATGGCACTGAATCTTTATAGTTCCAAATTTGGTGTGGATTTATATTACAGAAAGACAGGAAGCGATTTCAAGATACGTTCTTCCAGCGGTTTTGATCTGAATACTCCCATTAAAAATTTGAATTTCAACGGCTTGCAAAGTAAAATCAAAGGACTGAATGCCTATTGGATTTTCAATTATAAAAAATTCTCTTATCCGGCAGCCTATAGCCAGTCCACCAACCAGCGTAAAAGCGCGGGTTCCCTGATGGCGGGCTTTTCTTATTCCCAGCACAACATATCTTTTGATTACGAAAAGCTTCCCGGTGAAGTGAGAGCCCAACTGCATGATACCCTGCTTTTCAAGAAAGTGAAATATTCTGATTACAGCATCAACGTGGGTTATGGCTATAACTGGGTATTTGCAAAAAACTGGGTTTCCAATCTTTCACTCTTACCGGCCATTGCCTATAAAAAATCAAAAATAGACGATACGCCTAACACCGACAATCATTGGATAAAGGATATCAATTTTGACCTGATAACACGTGCCGCCGTGGTCTATAATACCAACAAGTACTTTGTAGGTGCTTCACTGGTGATGCATACATACGATTATCGGAAAAGGAATTTCTCTCTCACTAATACATTCGGAACCGTTCGTGTATATGCAGGATTCAACTTCTGGAAAAGGAAAGAATTCCGCGATAAATAAAAAATATACCGGAAGCCTATAAAGTTCTTCCGGTATATCACAGGTTAATTATATTAGACTCACAATTAATTCTTAGAAACGAGCACCGACAGTCAAAAGCAACTGATGCCGTTCATTATCCACTTTAGTTGCCGGAAGATCTATATTATCGTCAAAAGCATAAAAGTTTGATTTATACATATCATATTTATATGCCAAATCCGCATAAATTACACTGCCACGGTATCCAAGACCAAACGTAAAGGTATTCTTAGACTCCGTATTATTAAAATCAGTACGCGTGCTATATAAAGACAAGGCACTATAAGCATCTTTGGAAAATGCAGCCGAAGAATAATTATACCCTGCACGGATGCTAAACTCAGGTATGATCCGCGTTTCCATTCCTATACGGAAAGTATGGACACCTTTCAGATAATTCTCAACGCTAGGCTGATCTCCCAATTCATAACCATCCACATCCTTCAGCTTACTGGAAGAATAATCCTGATATTCATATTCCGCACCTACTGCCACCGCACCCGCAAAAGTAGTCCCCGCACTGACATTAAATTTCCACGGAGTAGTAAGATTATAATCATAGGTCAAATAATCATACTCCGGAGTTACCAGAAAATCACTCAATGTCTGGATATAGGGTTTTTCATAAGCTAAAATATCAGAAGATAAAGTGGCATTATAGCTTTCTCTTAAATCATACCATGTAGGCGTGTGAACGGCAAATCCCAAACGGAAAGGAGAACTTTCTATAGGACGTACAATAACCCCCAACTTCAAATCCATACCAGTTCCTTCCAGTCTATAATAATTATCCAATGTATACCCCCCATTATCCGCACCCTTATCATCATTCAAATTTTCCGTATAAGAAGTATAACGGTCATAATTCACATCATAGACCCCCAAGGTAGCTCCTAAATAGACCCTATCTTCAATATTGAATGAAACATTAAAATCATATTGACTGATACCTCCAGTTTCCTTACTAAAGAAGTTATTGTTAAAACCATTCCACCCCCATGGAGCATGAATGTTTTTTTCAGGATCATTAAACCAGTCAACCACACCGGTTCTCACCCCCATTACTCCTAAAACAGGTAACTGGTTCCAATATTTGGTATAAGGATTCTTCGCATCCAGTATGTCATTAAACTCGCTTTCCGTCAATCCATATCGTTCCATTTCCTGAGCCAGCTGGAAGCTTTGTGACATATTATCCAACGCCCCTCCCATAGAGAAAAGGCGGTTGAAGTTTTTACTTTTATGGTAATTGAATCCGAAATTCACAAAACGCAAAGAAGTATTATTGCCTATCTTATTGCTATAAACAAATCCAATCTGGTCAAATGAAGCGCGCGTTTTGTCTTCATTCATTGACACGCCACTAAAGTTACTCTTTGTCGAAGTATTATTAAAACCAAAAGAAACGGACACGTCATTACTACGAAAAATGCCGATACCCGCAGGGTTGGAACTCATGACAGATATATCACCTCCCAAAGCTCCCATGGCACCACCCATACCAACAAATCGTGCTGTTCCATTCAAGTCATTCCCCAGCAACTTTTCCGCATCATAAGCATTTTGTGCGCTTGCCGTTGCCATTGCCAGCAACGTACAAGCGGTTACTATTACTTTATTTTTCATACATCAATTCTATTAAATACAACAGTCTGGTTTAATCTGCTACTTATCTGGTACGCGATCTGCCACCGCCACTTGAACGGGAAACACCGCCTCCGGAACTACGGGAAGCCCCACCGCCACTAGAAAAACTACTACGGGAAGAAGAAGTTCCACTACTACGGTAAGAGTTAGACGAACTATTACGGGAAGGACTGCTGCTACGGGAATATGAACTGCTGCGAGAGTTCGAAACGCCACTATTGTTACGATAGGCGCCACGGCTTGCAGCCCCTGTTCTCTGATAAGCAGATCCTGCTGCATTTCCCACACTTCTCCGGGTACTGCTTGGTCTGGTATAGGAAGAACCCCTTCCTTCTGTCGGACGTGAATACGAATTACCCGGACGGACTCCTGCAGCCTGACTTGGTGAAAGAGTTGCTCCTGTACGGGTTCTGATAGCGCTTCTATTAGGACGAACCGAATTTACACCGTCAGATCCCGAAACCACTCTTCCTGATGAAGATCCGTTACGTGTTGCGGTACGATAGCTATTAGCACTATTACGGACATTTTGTCTAGAATTTCCTACGTACGAATTGCGACTATTCCTTTCATAACTATTCACATAATTATTCCGACTCGGACGGGACGAACTATAACTATTGTTATATCTTCCGGCATGTATCCCCGGATTACGTCTGCTTGAGCCATACCATCCATGACCGCCTCCCCAGTAGCCGCCGCCCCAACCGTGACCGGAATAATGCGGATAATAATGATGGTGGTGGTGATGATGGTAGCCCCAATAGCCACCCCAGTAGCCGGGATAGTACCAGCTATTGTAGTACCACGGCGAACTCCATCCCCAACTGAATCCCCAGCTGGCGCCATATGGATAATTCCAACGCCAATCCCACCACAAGCGGTTCGTGTAAGTGGGAAAGACGTATGCATACAATCCGTCATCATATACATTCCAATCCCATGAAGGCAAACCGTAAACCACATCCCAATAGAGCGGACTGCTTACCGGAATGGCGTAACGGGGATTGCGGAAACGGACGATACGCATCGCGTATTCATAATCGTCTTGAGAGCCCTCAAAACCATTAACCCATTCCCCTCTCTCATTCAAAGGTTTCTCCTCAATATACAAGGTATCATTCTCCATCGAGAAGTTATTATCTCGTGAAGTATAACGACGATTATACTCATCCACATCGCGCACTTTTCCTTTCACATCCTTCACCACCACTGTAGAACCAGGGGTTGCGTAAACGGTAGTCGTGTTCTGCTTCTGCGGAACCACCACTTTCACCTCTTGCTTAACCTCCTCTTTCTTTTCAGCTTTTTTCTTAGGGATGAAATAAAGGTCGTCATCAACGCTTTGTGACATTGCCCAATAAGGCAAGCACACCATCATAAGCGAAGCTAATACAATCTTTTTCATACTCATACCTGTTTTATTTGTTATTCTATCTACTTTTTCTAGTGCAAAGATAGCCAGAGGTTTCAGTTCATAACAAAGAAAATCCCTATTAGTTGGTAGGGATTTCCCTATTTTAGTAACGGACTTCAACTATTTTATCTATTTCTGCACACACACGGAAAACAGAAGAACGTCCGTTCACATACGTTAATGGTAAACAAATCTGGTGGTAAAACAACTTTTTATAATAAGTTGCACTCACTTATACCCTCATGCCCTCACTAAAAGTCATAACCTACTCATTATTAAACCACTACCCACAGTGAGGGCATGTTAAAAAGTGAGAGCATTACCCTCATGCCCTCACTCCTATTTTCTTGCACATCTCACTTAAATCATTCATTCACAGCATAATACCCATTTATCGGCTTATAAACCGGTTGTTTGGGAAGTCCCACATTTTTCAGCTTTCCTTCCTCGCACAAGCGGCGTAAATGGCGGCTGGCCGTGCTTTGTGTCATACCGCAAAGAAGCTGGAAACTTTTCCGCTGCACAAAATCACAGGTTGTGAAGTACTCCGTCAGCAATGCGTCAATTTCCTCATCGGTCAGTTTGCTTGAATGAAACGAGAACCGGGTACGCTGCACCTTTACCTTTCCCACCTCATCCATCAATAATCGGTCGGGGCGGTAAACAATCCCCTTAAGCCTTACCTTTGTATTTTTACGTTTCGTCTTTTCGGTTACCGGCTCGGTGCTCACCAGATTGGGACGGAAAAAGCCGATGCCGTCCAGATGCACCTGCCTGCCTTCCGCCAATTCCTCGCCCATGGCGTGTGACAGCGCATCGAGCACGGCTATTACATCCGTTTCCGTCAATGTACAATATTTCTGTATACGGGCACGGAGCTGGGCCGTGCTTACTTTCCCATTCAGCCGGAGACGCGGATGCAACATATTCTCTTCCCCTTGTTGCTCAGAGGTTTTGGGATTCTCGTACCAATCAAATAGTATTGCCATACTGTTCTTTTTTTTATTGATGAAAGTTCAATATATGTTAATCACGGACGTGATTAAGCTTAACTACCTTTGTGATTAATTTTAATCACCTTTGTGATCAGACTTAATCACAAGGGTGAATAACTAATTACAAACATACAAAAATAAGAAAAGAAAAGGTAGAAAACAAATAAGAGACAGGGGAATATGCACTGAGACTAAGAATAAAAACACAGAAAAGAAAGGAAAAAGAAAAAGGCGGCATTTAATCCGGAAAGCACTTGCAGAATCCGGAAAGAAACCTTACCTTTACTAAAAATATGCACACATAGACACTCGCCAAACGCGGTCTTCTCCACACGACAGAACATCATCTTTTCCATGGGAGGTACATAAAACCAAAAAACATTCAAACGAAAGACAAATATGAAAATTACACTCATCAGAAAAGATGAAGAACAGGGGACAGAAGCCTTGTCACTATGCGATACGGACGCATTCTTCGAGAAAGTAAAGACAGAGAACAAAGCAGGGCATATATCGGAACTGCGTGAAATACTGCCCCGGCTGACAGGATCGTCCGCCCACTACGCCCATATCGACAAACTGCCGCGTGTCTATCCTGCCGTAGAATATACCCGCAAACAAAAGGGTGAGAAACGTATGAAACATTACAACGGACTGGTGCAGCTGGAAGTGAACCGGCTCGCCGACCTGTATGAGGTGGAATATGTGAAACGCCAAGTAGAGCAACTGCCACAAACCTTTGCCGCTTTCTGCAGTTCAAGCGGACGGAGCGTAAAGATATGGATACGCTTCGCACGCACTGACGGCAGCTTGCCCACTGCCACACAAGAAGTCCTCCTGTTTCATGCCCACGCCTATCGGCTGGCGGTGACATGCTACCAGCCCATGCTTCCTTTCGGCATCACACTGAAGGAACCGGACCTGATGCAAAGCTGTCGCATGACCGTGGATGAACAACCTTACTATAACCCTTCGTCCGTTCCTTTCTGCATAGAGCAACCGCTTGCCCTGCCCGATGAGGAAACTTTCCGGCAACGGAAACAAAACAGCGAAAGCGCACCGGAACGAATGACACCCGGCTGCGAAAGTATGCAGATTTTTGCCCAGATGTACCAGTCGGCACGGAAAAGAGCATTGGCCGAGATGGAAAACTGGAAACGTGATGACGGGCTGGAACCTTTACTGCCCCATCTGGTAGAACAATGCTTCAAAACAGGCATCCCCGAAGAGGAAGCCGTACAGCGCACGCTGATGCACTATTTTCACGCAACGGACACAGAAACCATCCGTACAGCTTTTGGCAACGGATACCGGGAAATGAAAGGTTTCGGTAAAAAAAGCGGTTTCAGTAAAGAGCAGGAAGCCACCTTCCGGCTGGAGGAATTCTTGAAAAGACGGTATGAATTCCGCTTCAACACCGTGCTGGACGAGGTGGAATACCGTCAACGGGACTCTGTTCATTTCTATTTCAAGCCTTTAGATAAACGTACCCGCAACAGTATCGCCCTCTGCGCCTTAAAAGAAGGGCTGCAAGTGTGGGACCGGGATATAGACCGCTTTCTCACCTCCGATTTCGTTCCGCTTTACAATCCTGTAGAAGAATACTTGTGTGACCTTCCCCGCTGGGACGGTACTGACCGCATCCGCGCACTTGCCCGGCTCGTTCCTTGCGGCAATCCGCATTGGGAAGAGCTCTTTTACCGTTGGTTTCTAGGCATGGTGGCGCATTGGAGGGGGATGGACCGCCAGCATGGAAACAGCACTTCACCTTTACTTGTAGGTTCGCAAGGATTCCGGAAATCCACTTATTGCCGTATCTTGCTGCCACCCGAACTCCGTTTCGGCTATGCCGACAGCCTGGACTTCAGCAGCAAACAGGAAGCGGAGCGTGCCTTGGGACGATTTTTCCTTATCAACCTGGACGAATTCGACCAGATTACCGTAAATCAACAAGGCTTTCTGAAACATCTGCTACAAAAACCGACAGCCAATCTGCGCAAGCCTTACGGAACCAGCGTGCGCGAATTACGCCGCTATGCCTCATTCATCGGCACCAGCAATCAGAAGGATTTGCTCACCGACCCCACGGGAAGCCGTCGCTTTATCTGTATCGAAGTGACCGATCCCATTGATACCAATGTCACCATAGACTACCGCCAACTCTATGCGCAAGCCATGCATTTACTTTATAAGAACGAACGTTATTGGCTGAATGACGAAGATGAGGCCGTTTTACGACAAAGCAACAGCGAATTTGAGCAAATATCACCTTTGGAGCATTTATTCCATTGTAACTTTTCTTCTGCAACCAACGAAAAGGAGGGAGAATGGATGACTGCCATGGATATTTTTAATTATCTTCAAGAGAACACACGCGACAAACTGTCTATCAATAAAATAAATTGGTTTGGACGTATTCTCCGCAAACTGAACATTCCTAAAAAGACCAGTACCAGAGGTACCCTATATCATGTAACAAAGTTGAAATAATTTATTTTACCATAGAAGAGTATGAGGGCAATGCCCTCATACTCTTCTATGCTACCATCACAAATAACCTGTTCATTATAAACAAATTACCTCACAAATGAGGGCATGAGGGCATAATTGCATCTAACATTGCAATGAGAGCACAAGTCTGAAACAAAAAGACGGAAGGTTTGTTTGTGAAAGTAATGAAAAGAAATTATCTTTGTCATCATCCTTAAACCAACAATCGTATGAAACCAGTGAAATTATTTTATCAGGAAAGATGCCCGTTCTGCAAAAAAGCACTGCGCTATATTGAAGAACTGAAAGCAGAATATCCTGAATTCCAACCTATAGAAATAGAAATGATAGAAGAAACCCAACATCCTGATATAGCCGACCAATACGACTATTATTACGTTCCCACGTTCTATGTGGACGGGGTGAAAGTGCATGAAGCGGGCATCTTCAAAAATGAGATGGAGGCATTGCTCCGTAAAGTGATAGAATAAACGAAAAGATATGAAATATTTAGAAGTAACCTTTACAACACATCCCTGTAATGAAACAGTGAATGATGTAGTGTCCGCATTGGCCGGAGAAATAGGATTTGAAAGTTTTGTAGAATGTGAAGGGGGAATACAGGCCTATATCCAGCAAACTCTCTTTGACGAGGAAGCACTGAAAGAAATGGTTGTGAACTTCCCTTTACCTGACACCCGGATAGAATACACCATAAAGGAAGCCGAAGACAAAAACTGGAATGAAGAATGGGAGAAAAACTTCTTTCAACCCATCGTCATAGGTGACCGTTGCTGCATTCACAGCACGTTCCACAAAGACACTCCGAAAACTGAGTATGAAATTCTGATTAACCCGCAAATGGCTTTCGGCACAGGGCATCATGAAACGACCAGCTCTATAATCAGCGAGCTGTTAGAAGCCGACCTGAAAGGAAAATCAGTCCTGGATATGGGATGCGGCACTTCTATTCTTGCCATCCTTGCCTCCATGCGAGGAGCCAATCCTGTGACAGCCATCGACATTGACGACTGGTGCGTCAACAATTCAAAAGACAACATTGCACTGAACCATATCCATAACATTACAGTGGAACTGGGTGACGCCAATCTGCTGAAAGGGCGCAAAGCGTTTGATGTGATTATTGCCAACATTAACCGGAATATTCTTCTGGCAGACCTTCCCCATTATGCCGCCTGTATGCATCCGGGTTCGGAAATATTTATGAGTGGATTTTATATGCAGGATATTCCTTTTATCCGCGAAAAAGCGGAAAGTCTGGGAATGGAGTTCGTACACCATCGGGAAAAGAACAACTGGGCAGCTGTGAAATTCATCATGAAATAATACCATTTTCAAGTATGGCAAAGACGCGATAAAGACGGAATTGCCACCAACCACGCAGGATGTGCATTGATTTATTCGAGGACAAAAGAACGGATTTTCTCTCTTTTGTCCTTTTGTTCTTCTTCCCTGAAAATTAGAACCGGAATCAAGTGGTGACAAACGCACGTAGGATGCTGCATTTTATCCAAAGTGACCAAACGACCATACGGTATTATATTTATTATACAATCTCCTTTCCAAAAGGAGTAAGTGCCAAGCCCGCCAGCTTGAAATGTTGCAGTCCGAATGGAATGCCGATGACAGTGATGCAAAGCAACACCCCGAATGCCAGATGAGAGAGGCTGATCCAGATTCCACCTACAAGTATCCAGATGATATTCATCAACACACTGAGACATCCACCATCACCGGGACAACTGCGTATTTCCCGCCCAAAAGGACAAAGAGCCAGCATAGACAACTTCAAAGTCTGGAAACCGAAAGGAATGCCGACGATAGTAATCATCAGCAACAGGCTGGAAACAATATATTCCACGCAGATCAGAAATCCGCCGCAAATCAGCCAAATAATATTGAGCAGTAAGTTCATAAAGCAAATATAAACAAAGTTTTCGGAACCTCAGGCACAGTTCCCTTATTTCTTTATGGTCATTAATTGCAATTCTTCCAACGAACCGTTGAAAATATTCAAATCCACCTTCTCACGAATACCCGGCAACGTACCCACATCCGTATGCTGCCAGAATTTCCACTCCCCCCTGTATTCCACCGAGTCTACATAATAATGAGCTATCCAGTAAGGATAAGAATTGAAGACCGAATCATTCAGATAACGCGTTTTAAACTTATAAGAAGTATAAAGAATAGGCTTCACTTTGTAGTGCTGTTCTATTTTGTCAAGCCACAGTTTAAGGTCACGACGGAGCTGATTCTCATCCTTTCCCCTCTTCTCAATATCGAGCACAGGAGGAAGGTCACCTGAATCCAGCTTGACGGAATTGATAAAAAAATCGGCCTGACGGACAGGATCTGTCTTCGGATTGTAAAAATGATAAGCCCCACGGATAAACCCATATGTTTTCGCCGAATCAAAATTGGAGCTAAAAGCCTTGTCCCCATAATCGCCTCCTTCCGAAGCTTTCATAAAGACAAAATGAATAGGAAATTTTCCCTGTCGGGTCTGGGTCAGCATTTTCCAGTCTATGTTTCCTTGATAATGGGAAACATCAATGCCATGCACATGAAAACCTGAGGGCATACATACACCGTATGCTTTAAAACCATAGCAAGGCTTCCAACGGTAAGAGTAAGGACGGATAAAGAAATAAAAGAAAGCGGCAAGGAATAAAAAAGCAATAATCCCCGCAATGACATACCGAAGCCATGACGGCATCTCTCTTTGCGGTTTCTTTTTCGCCTTCCGCTGTGTGGTCCGGCGGACAGGTTTCGCGACTGCCTTTTTTTTAACAGGGGCAGGACGTGTGCTTTTCGCTCTTACCATTTTATCCTATTTAGCTGTTTTTACCTTACCTATTCCCACATACTATGCAATAAAACCCATCGGGAGAATGGTTTTACAATCAGCCCCGATGGGTTTCCTTTATGCTTTATAGAAATAAGAAAAAATTATTTTCCTTGTTCCAACTGCAATGTCTTGGTTGCCTGGTCACAAACTTCTGTAGGACCGAAGTACTGGATAGGACCCGGATATACATAGTCTGTTTCAATAGCCCAACGTTCACGCTGTGCGGCGAACGCCTTGAAAGGAGCACCGTCCAATTTTACCAACGCTTTCTGGATAACCGGTTTCATTTCACCGTGACGACGTTCCATGTTCATCATCA
>OLGJ01001036.1_pt1 | contig 13644 bp, 15 predicted proteins | sample 1605431 | NCBI WGS metagenome assembly OLGJ01 (sample SAMEA3888920, study PRJEB22519) | human gut metagenome | biome: human gut; feature: human-associated habitat; material: faeces | place: Denmark | collected 2009
GCCTGACTCCCGGTATGACAGTCATCGCCCGTGAGGTGCGGGCAAAAGACGGCTACATTCTGGACGATACCCCGCAGAACATCAAGATCAAGCGAAGCTCTGTCATGACGCTGGAGTTCCGTAACCAGCCCAAGGGCGGCATACTCGTCAAAAAGGTGGACGCTGTAACAAATGCCCCCATCCCGGATGTTGAGTTTCTTGTCACGGATTCCGACGGCAATCTCATCGGCAATGCCAACGGCAAATTCGTGACGGACAGCGCAGGTACGTTCACCATTACGGACATCGCCCCCGGCACCACGCTTATCATCAAGGAAACCCGCGCGAAGGCAGGCTACATTCTCGATGATACCCCGCAGACCGTCAAGGTCAAGTCCAATGAAGTCACCACCCTGGAGTTCCGTAACGCCCCCAAGGGCAACCTGATCATCGTAAAGCAGGACTCCGTGACAAAGGAGCCGTTGGAGGGTGTCGAGTTCAAGATCGTCTATGCGGATGGCTCGTATGTAGATGCCGCGGGCGGGACGCTGTCCTCCACCGGATTGTACCGGACGGATAAGGCGGGTAAAATCTCCATTTCCGGCATCTCCGGCACCATAGTAGTGACGGAGGTGAAATCGATCCCCGGTTACACCATTGACGAAAACACCCGTACCCAGACCGTGGTTGTCAACCCCAACGATACACAGACTCTCCATTTCTACAACACGCCTATTGGCGGCGTGGAGATCATCAAGGTCAACGAGGACAACCACAGCGAGCGCATCCCCAACACCACCTTTGAGATCCGCAAGGTGGACGATGCCTTGGTGGATACCGTTACGACGGACAAAAATGGCCGTGTGTTCGTGGCTCTGGAGGATGGCAGCTACTATGCAAAAGAGGTCACATCGAACAAATCGTTCCGGCTGGATGATACGCCCCACTATTTTGAGATCAAGGACGGCAAGCATGTGACGCTGCAGGTGACCAACAAAAAGCTCAGCGGCATCGTCATCCACAAAATCGACAGCGCCACGGGAGAGGGGATCTATGGCGTAAAGTTTGTCCTCTATGATGCGAACAAGAAGCCCATCGGCGAGTATACCTCGGACGATGAGGGCTACATCTACATTGACGAGATTCCTGGCGGGCTGAGCGGCCGCTTTTATCTGAGAGAGCTGGAAGCCGCCCCCGGCTACACGCTGGATAAGCAGTATAAGACCGTCTATGTCTCTCCGGGCAAGACCGTGGAGATCGAGTGGGAAAATACCGCTGTCACGGGCCAGATCCAGATTTATAAGTACGCCGCTGAGTATAACGAGGTCACCGGCACCGCCGCAGGCACCCCGCTCAAGGGCGCTGTTTATGAGATCGTCAATGCCCGCAGCGGCAAGGTGGTGGACTATATCACCACCGATGCCCGCGGCGTTGCGGCAAGCAAGGCGCTGCCGCTGACCCGTTATCAGATTCGAGAGGTCACAGCGCCCGCCTATTGGCAGCTCGACCCTACCGTGCATGATGTGACGCTGGAATATCCCGGTCAGATCATTAAGCTCTCTGCCTATGATAAGCCTGCCAGTCTCGGCGTTACCATCACCAAGCGCGGCAACGCGCAGGTCATGGTGGGCCAGTCCATGCGCTACGATCTGACGGTGGCCAACACCTCCAACGTGCCGCTGGAGTCCTTCTTCTGGCACGATAAAATTCCCTACGATGTGGCGCGTCCTATGACGCTGACCACCGGCACCTACAGCGCACGGCTCAATTATCGCATTCTCTATAAGACCAATTACAACGCGAGCTATCAGGTGTTGGCGTCCAATCTGCTGAGCAGCAACAACTACAGCTTTGCCCTAAACGCCATCCCCATGCAGGCAGGTGAGGTGGTAACCGACATCTATTTTGACTTCGGCAAGGTTCCTGTCGGCTTCCAGAGCGTTGTCAATCCCACGCTGAGCGTGATGGTGAACGGAAACGCGGTCAATGGCTATCAGATGGTCAACCGCGCCGATGTGGGCGGCAAATATCAAGGCACCTGGCAGACCGCAACGGCAAACTGGGTGACGATCATCCGCCGCCTCTGGAATACACCCACACTCCCCAAGACTGGCTACTAAATCCAATCCTTTTCAGGGAAAGCGCCCTATCCGGGGCGCTTTCCCAATTCTAATGTGAGGAGTTGAACTATGAAACACAAAAAAGGATTTGCTGCCGTCCTTTTGACGCTGATCATCAGCACGCTGCTGCCCATTTCCGCCTTTGCCGCCTCTGACGGCTTTTCTGATGTACCGGAGGCATCTCCGTTTTATGAAAGCGTCACTTACCTTGCTGGGCAGGGCATTACTTACGGTACGGGAAACGGCCGGTATGCACCGGACACACCGATTACGGTGCGCCAATGGGCAACGATGCTCTGCCGGGTTCTTGATAAAGAAGATGTCCTTGCCGATCCTGCCAGCTATGGCGGTGATGCCTGTATCAAACAAGGCTATGCAGATGGATGGCTGAATCTGACGGCTATGGCGGCGCCGGACTCCCGCCTGTGCCGCTATGCCATCTATGAAAGCGGCTTTGCTGCCTTTGACATTGCCCTTTACAGTTCTCAGCTCTACCCGGAGGGGGAAACCCTGTCTTCGCAGGACAATGCTTTCCACGCTGCTGTGAGCTTTGGCTTATGCGAAGACACCTGTGCGGGAACAGACATCATCACACGGGGCGAGGCTGCGGATCTTCTCTATGCTCTTTTGACCAGGGAATTTACCGTTGCGCTGCCGCCCATCCTGGAAAGCCTTCCTCTGAACAATAAAGAGGGCGTCCATCTGAATAGTTATCTGCTGGAACTCCAAAAGATCCCGGAGCCGATCCGTCAGGTATTTGCAGAAAAGGGCTGGCAGTATATGATTGATTGCGAATATCTCGCAAGCATAAGTGATCAAAGGAATCTGAATTGCATCGGTGTAACGGACTATGAAAATCGCCAAATCGTTGTATCCTCAGCAGAAGCTACCGTTCACGAATTTGGTCACTTTCTGGATAAGCTGATGGGCTTCCCGTCTCAGACGGAAGGCTTTTATAAGGAGGAGTCCGGAACCGCAGCAGCCCTGCTCCGTCCGTATGCGCTTACCAACGAGCGGGAGTATTTTGCGGACTGCTTCGTGTACTGGCTCACTTACCGTGATAACAGCAAAAAAATGGCGGCGCTTTGCAGCGCCGCACCAAAAACATACGCATATCTTTTGACATTGGAAATTCAAAATTGGCAGCCGGCTGCATAGGCCTTCCTGCCTGGCTAGGGCTGTTTGAAACCCCACAACACTATTATTATACCGTACCATATCCCGCATCGTCAATCAAATTAACGGCAATACACCTAAAATCAGATGGGTGTACAGTTTGCGTTATGGTTATTTCGTACAATTTGCAGATTGCAAATCCGCAGGAAATCTGCTATTTTATAAGTACAGAAAGAAAGGTGAGTCCGATGTACCAGTAACCCTCAAATCTGTAGAAATCGGAGGTAACCAATGATGGTAGAGCCCAAGACTTACATAGAATGACCCTTGACTGCGGAACACGAAAGCAGTCAAGGGCCATTCTTATATGCTGGCTCCTGCGTGCAGCAGGGGCTTTTTTCATGTCTGCGGGAAACCTCATTCATCGGCGCGCAGAAGTGCCTGTGTCTTGAGCAGCGCACTCATCAAGGCACGGTGATCTTCCCACTCTTCCCACCAGAGCGGCTTTAGGGCAAGCAGCATTTGTTCGGCCCATTGCAGCTCCGATTTTTGCAAACAGCCCCGTTCCAATCCGACTTGAAATCGTGCAAACGCATCTCGGACATGGTCTGATGCAGAGTCACGATTCAAGTAACTGCTGAGAAAGCCGCCTAAAACAGCGGATTCTTCCTGCGTATAAAACAATATTCTTCCCCTCCTATCGCACACGAGGGGTATTCTACCACAGACTGTTCGGATTGAGAAGTGTGGATTTTTGAAGGCTCCGATCTGCCACGCAAAAAAAGCCTGCCGCAAGCGAAGTAGGCGCCACCTTTAGACAGGAAAGGATACGACCATGAGCGAACATAACCATACCGGACTGGATGAGGCAGCTTCTGTTGCATCCAATACCATGCAGGCAGTACGGACCGGCAAGGCCATTTCCGCCGCGGCAAAGGGCGCTGCGGCAGGCGGGCCCTATGGAGCTGCCATAGGAGCAGCATTGTCCGCACGAAAGCATATCGGGAAAATAGCGGCGGCCGCGCTGGTGTTACTGGCGCTGCCGCTGCTTTTTATTTTGCTCCTGCCGGGGATTATCTTTGGAAGCCTGACGGATAGCGGAGCGTCCGGAGCAGCCGGGCAGCCGATCCTTAACGATAATGCGGCCATTACGGAAAATATGAATCAGGCTGCCTTTGCGATCAATCAGATTCTCGGAGAAGGCATTGAGAATGTGCAGGAGCGCATCGCCAACGATTTCGCCGGAACAGGCGGGGATCACTATGAAGTAGTCAATCCCTATGAGGGGGATCTTATCAGCAATGCCAACCTGTTTATCTCTCAATACTGTGCAGCGAAAGAACTGGACTTTGACTCCATCTCCCTCACCGACATGGAGCAGATCCTGCGTGCGGGCCTCACGCACCTTTACAGCTTCAGCCGAACGATGGAGGTGCGTACTGTCCCTGCGGAGGAGGACGGCGAGGAAGATACGGCGGAGACATGGTACATCTACACGATCCGCTATAATGGTGAAGCCTACTTTGCGGACACCATCTTTGCGCTGACTGACGAACAGAAAGATCTGGCGGAGAATTATGCGGAAAACCTCAGCCTGTTTCTTGGCGACGGCCTGTTCCAATACGCTCCCTCCACCAACACCACTACAGCTCTTGGCGATGTGCGCTTTACCGATGGGGAAACGGAGGTCATCTACTTCAACCAGCTGGATGAACGCTATGCCAATCAGCCTTATGGCACTGACCATATTGGGGGCTATGGCTGCGGGCCAACTTCCATGGCTATTGTGGTTTCCTCACTGACCAGTGAGACGGTTGACCCTGCACAAATGGCACGGTGGGCCTATGAGCATGGCTATTGGTGCAGCAAAAGCGGCTCCTACCACACTTTGATTCCCAGCGCAGCACAGGCGTGGGGACTTTCCGTTGAAGGGTGTACCGCTTCGGAACCGCAGCGCATTCTGGATGCCCTGGCAGACGGAAAGTTAGTCGTGGCCCTGATGACCAAGGGGCATTTCACGAAGTCCGGACATTTTATCGTGCTGCGGGGCGTCCAGGATGAAAAGATCCTCGTGGCCGATCCCGCCAGTTACCGGCGCAGTCAAAAAACCTGGGACTTGTCCATCATTCTGAACGAGGCCAGCAGGCGCGCTGGCGCCGGCGGGCCGTTTTGGATCATCGGCTGAAACTGCTGACAAATATAGCAAGAGACACCTCATCTCTGAGGTGCCTCTCTAACAATGCCACGATGAAATAATCTAATCAGCGTTCATTTTCGTTCAGGATTTCCAGCATCTCTTTTGGCGTCACCACATAGGGCTTGACCGGGAAATGCTTGATGTTGCCGGTTACAAGATAAGCGTCGGTAGTTTCTCTTGCTTCCATAACCACCTCATAGAAAATTGCATCATCGGGGTCGGGGACATAGTCCTCAATCGTGGCAGCATCCAAAAAGATACCTCGCTTAATCAAGCCTGTCAGCGCAATTTCAATGTCCCGGCGGTCAAACTTAAATTTAGGGCGGTGCAGAACATCGTTGTATTCGTCCAGAATATCCTCATGCAGCAGAGGAATTACACGCCCCGCAAGAGCTTCTTGCAGAATAATACCGGGAACGGAGGAAATGTTAAACAGAGCGGAAACCACTACATTCGTATCAAGTACAACATAGTATTTCATGGTTACGCTCCGTTCCGAGCATTTCTTGACGCACGGTCAGCCCGGGACGCTGCAATTTCAGCATTGATCTCATCCAGCGACATATCGGCCGTGCCGTTCTGCTGTGCGGCTTCACTCAGGCTTTGCACGGCGCGGATCGCCCGCTCAGCTCTGTATTCCTGCTTGGGCAGCGTCATGGAAAAGGGAACGCCATTTACCACGACAGAGCGTTTCAAAAACATTCGGATAGCGGTGGGGAGGTCGATGCCGAGTTCATCGTAGACAGCGGCAGCCTTGGCGCGGAGATCATCGTCAACACGCACCTGCATAACACTTGTAGACATAAAAGCACTCCTTTCAAATATAATTGTATTGGTTTACAATGCAATTATATTTTATTATACGCAAAAAGTCAAGCGTTAGTCTTTGCGTATTCCCTAATGCGTTTTAATGCGCACAAAAGAAGCAGACTATGCAGGGAAAGCCGTGTGCAGCCGCTTCAGCCATTTATAAAATGTGGTCTTCTTGAATCAGCAGAATATCATCCCGTCCCTCGGTCTGGTCGAGCATCCGCTGCGTAAACCCACTCTTGGAAAACAGACCGTACAGCACCTTATACCCGGGGAAAGCCGTGCGCAGCTCCGCAGACTTTTTCACCTTCTCCTCCAGTTCATAATAGACCGTCGCATCCACCGGCTTGTTGTGGTATTTACACTCGCCGGCAAACACCTGCTTATTCTGATGATCCACTGCCATCACATCGATCTCCGTATCGCCGTTGATATCGTTGAGCCAGTAAGAGCCGATGCGGGAGGGCACGAAGTCCACCGCCTTGCTCCGGCACAGGGACGCAAAGATGTCCTTGCAGATGTTCTCATAGGAGAAGGCAACGAATTTCTGGATAAAGTCCTTCTCCATCTCGTCCAGGACGATCTGCTGATTGTCCAGTTCCAGCTCCCCTTTGTAGGGATAGACATAGCGGAACCAGAAGCGGATGAAATTATCTGAAATGAAGTAGAGGCCCTTTCTGGACTTCTCCGGATTCTTCTCCGTGACCGGCGTTGCCTTTTTCAGAAAGTCCAGATCGATCAGCGTGGAGAGGTAGGGCGTCAGCGAGGATGTTTCCATGCCCAGAGCGCCCGCGATCTTGCCCAGCTTGTGATTGCCGTCCGCAATGGCGCGAATGATGGAGAAATAGCTGTTGGCGGACTGTACCTCGTCTTTCAGCAGGAAGTTCGGTTCCTCATAGAGAAATCCATTCTTGGAAAGCACGACTTCCTGAATCTGACGGTAGAGGTCTTCTCCCGGTTCGAAAAACTCCAAATATTTCGGGACGCCGCCCGTTACAGAATACTGCTCCACGGCCTGGGAGAACGGCTGCCCCTGCACGGCATAGAGGTCTGTAAACGGCAGCGGCTTCAAGCGAATCTGCGCGCTGCGCCGGCCATAAAGCGGACTATCGTGAGAGAGGGCATGCTTCTGCATCATGCTGATCAGCGACCCGCAGAGGATCAGCATCACATTGCTGTCCTTCAGGATCTCGTCCCAGGCATTTTGCAGAATGGACGGAAAGGCCGCGTTTGTCTTGACCAAGTACGGAAACTCGTCAATGACCAGCACTTTCTTTTCCTCCGGCCGGTAGTTGGCGATCTCCCGGAACAGATCCAGCCAGTCCGTGAAAGTGACCCTCTGCAGCATGGAATTTCCAGTGACCCGGGCTACCACGCCGGCAAGACGCTTCATGCTCTGGGACTCCACTTCCTCTGTCGCAAGGAAGTAAAATGCCTGCTTGTCCTTGATGAATTCTTTGATCAGCGTTGTCTTTCCGATACGGCGCCGGCCATAGATCACAACAAAGCTGCCATCCCGTCGGAATTCCTTTTCCAGCGTATTCAATTCTTCTTTTCGTCCAATAAAGTTCACCTGTGCCACCTCCAGCATCTACGATTCATTTATGATAAATCATATTATGATAATCTCGCTTATATTATACGCGGTTTTCTGAAACTGTCAAGCGGTCTGCTATGTGCGGGCCGCTTTTTCTATTCTTTACAAAAAGTTCAAATTTTAAGGGGACGATCCCCCCCTTGAGCGGCGCGTAATACTACGAGGGATTTTTAAGGAGGCTCCCATGGATCAAATCAAACGAAACCTGTATGAACTGCTGTTCAGCTGCAAAGGAAACTGGCGTAACGCCATTTATGTCCCCTGTGGGCCGTGCCCACATCCCTGCAAGGTTGACTGCTCCGGTTGTCTCGCGGCGATCCGACAGGATGGCGCGCCGTTGCTTGTCGGCGTTCGGGAGTTTGAAGAAGAAACCGGAGAGCGGATCAATCCAAGAGAATGCATCGGAACGCTCAACAAGGACGCCTTCTCATCCCTCTTTTCCAGATACTTGATTTGGGAAATGACCAGTTCTGAGCAGTGTCCGATGGAATACCTCACAGATTCATCACCTTGCACCCTCGTTCCAAAATATCAGAAACAGAAAGGAGATTGACATGAAACGAATCAACATCACTTGCCCTGCCTGTGGTTCCAGGGCGTATCTTCGCCCGGCCAGCGTGGTTTATGGCGATAAGGCCCCAGACCCCGATGCCAAATACTATGTCTGCGGACGGTACCCCGCCTGTGACTGCTATGTGGCCGCGCACCGGAAAACGATGCTGCCCATGGGGACGCTGGCGGATAAGGCCCTGCGGAAAAAGCGGCACGATGCGCATGTGGCCCTGGACAGTCTCTGGAAGAATGGCATCATGAGCCGAAAAGAAGCCTACCGCCTGCTGCAGCTGTCTATGGGGCTTCCCGCCGAGGATGCGCATATCGCTAAATTCTCCGCTGCGCGCTGTGACGAGGTCATTGCGCTCAGCCGCAGGTTTCGCGCCGCAGCAAGAGCGGCATAGCAAAATCAAACACAGAAAGAAGGGAAATCATGAGTATGGAATTTACCTTGAACGATCTCCAGCGCCGGAGAGTGGAGGATCACCTTGCGCTGGTGGAACAGGTGCTTCGTCGCAGCATCAAGACCAATGAGACGGTGGACGGCATGGGACATGATGATCTGTACCAGGAAGGCTGCATTGCCCTTTGCCGCGCGGCGGTCTCCTACCGGGAGGAAATGGGAGCATTTCCTGCTTACGCCAGAACCGTTATCCGAAATTATTTGCTGGATCGCTGCCGTGAGATCCAGTCTGCGCGAAAAAATCTGCCGTTGTTGTCGCTGGACGCTTTTGCCGAGATGGGAGCGCCGGAGCCGGTCAGCCCTTTTCACACAGAAGATCTGATCTCTGATGTTTCCTCCGACGCCCTGCTCTCCCATTTCAGGAACCGCTACCACGGCACCGCCCGGCTTGGGATCGAAGCGATGGAGCTGCGGGTCAGAGGCTACAGCTGTGCGGATATCGCCAAACTGTATCAAAAGAAACCAAACTACATCGGAGCCTGCATCTCACGGGCGGCGGAAAAGCTGCGCCGGGAGCGGATCGTGCGGGAGTTCTATACCGCCTGCACGGAACAGGATATCAAGATCGCATAAGGAGGAGTTCGTATGGCAGAAAAAACACTTTATACGGCGTTGGGACATTTCCGCTGCCGACACGATGGCGGAGGCCGGCGTTATCCGGTCATTCTCATGGATCACCGTGAGTTCGGAATGGATCCGCAGGAGATGACGCTTTGGACTGCGCTGTGCTGGCGGCTGACAGACCGGCAGCGTGTAGAGGACTTCTATGAAGAGCTCTCCAACGGAATGGAGCTTTTCCCTCGGCGCAGCTTTTCAGACTGCCTTGACCGGCTCGTAACACGGGGGCTTGTTGCCAAGGGCAGTGGCACGACGGATTTTGACGCGCTTTATGACCTTCTCGGCGGGCTTTATGTTGTTCCCATCTCAAGCAGCTTTCCCCTGAAGGTGGTGACCTTTCTGAAACTGCTGTGCAGCGGAACGGCTCCTGGGTCGGCTTCAGCGCTCTTTCGGCGGGATCGGCGCACAGAGCCGGAACGGCACATTATGGCCCTCAGCCGCTGCGCGCCGCTTTCCACGGCGGAACTGGTTCGATGTGCGGAATGCGATATTTCGGCTACTGTCGGCAGTCAGCAGACGCTTGCGCTGCTGTATGGAGATCAGGAGACGACCAGCGACAACATCGTATCGGAAATGCGGACTGCCGCAGCTTGTCAGTCTGTGACAGCGGCGGTTGCCAATCTCTATCTTCGCAAGCAGGTCATCTTTGAGAGGGCCTGTGCATGAGCGGGTTTGAAAACTGGCCTGCTCCGATCCTGCGGCGGTGGCTCTTATCCGCCGCCGCAGGGCCGGTCATTTTCCTGATAGGGCTGGCAGGCCGCATTGCCCTGCACGACCCAACGCTTCTGACGCTCAGCACCTTATTGGCATCCTGCATAGTCGTTCGATGTATTCTGCTGTTTCAAGCGATCCGTCAGGGGGACTATGAAACGGTGGAGGGCATGTGTGTCGCTATCAAGCGAGCGCCCCTGGGAGGACACCAGCGTATTCGGCTGATGGATGAATCCGGCACTGCGCATGACCTCCTGCTGGATCGGCGTCAAAGATTTCTGATTGGCAGCAGCTACCGCGTCTATCTTCAAAGCCCTCCCGGAGCCGCGCTGCCGGAAGCGAGGATACCCCATGGCGCACTGCTGGGGCTGGAGGATCTTGGGGAGTGCCGGCCCGAATCGGAGATAGACTGTCAGGCTGCTGCACAGGAAGACCCCCATATCATAAAAACGGAGGATTTTAATGAGCAAGCATAAAAAGAGAAAGCATAAGAGAGTTGCAGATCCCTATGATGACTATATGCAAAAGCGCCATGCATACTGGGCAGCCTGTGCGAAAAAGGGAGAACTGACCGAAGAGCAGGCTCACACCTGCGATGAACTGGAGATGTTCGTCTCTGCGGTGATCGTATTCAGTGACATCTCTCCCCAAGATACCGAAATGTTTGAACGGGCATGGAGTTTTCGGGACGTTTTCCTCCGGTTTGCCTGCCAGCCGGAGGACGATCTGGAGCCTTCCTTCTATTTCCATGAGGAAGAGCGGTATCGTGCAGCCGGTGCTCGGCTTTGCGTGACCTTTTGCGGTTTGAATGGTTATCGTTCGATTCCGTGAAGTGCAAATATGCGTTCTGCGTACAAGGCATCGACTGTGGCGCTCAAAATCGCCAGAAACGAAAAAAGCCCTGTGCCACGTTTAATACGCAGCACAGGGTAAAGTTAATTTGGCACTGTCGAAGTAGGTGGATTTGTTCACAACACTATGCTATAATTCAAGTAAAGACAAAATCAGAATTTTACGGAGGATTTCTATGAGCGTATGCACCTTTATTGCTTCGGATTGTCCCTTAAAAGAAGCTGCACCAGTTCAGGATTATCCGCTTGAAATAAACCTTGATAACGGTCAAATATATGATGGCGATGCAGATGATAACTATTTCCTGCTTCCGTTGCAGATGTACGGGAATATAGCGATAAAAAGAACGGTGTCTATCTGGAATGGAACTACTACACAGAGGGCAGAGCAAAACAGCTCATTGAGTATCTGAAAAACGCCTTGCAGAACGCAGATTCCGTGGAACTCTGGCGTGTGTGGTTAGGGGTTAGCGATGAATTTGAGGACAGCCCTGTTATTCATCGACAGACCATTTCCGTTGATGAACTTACGGTAAAGCATATCGAAGAAATTGACCATAGTATGCCTCCTTGGTAAAATACCCCCTTGCAATCCCGGATTGATTTGTAATTACTATGATTAGATAACCTTTTTGTTCTTCCGTATCTTGATGATACAGGACTTGCAAAAAAAATATACAATATTTACGTTAATTAATCGACAATCAAATGGGGGTATTTTTTATGAACCAAAACAATGTATCTCTCGGAAGAGTCACAAGGAAACGAATGCACGAGTACTACAAAAATTTCGTGAGTGATCCAGATATATTTATGGACATGAGTAAATACTTTGAGTACCAGTATAGTCCTGAACGAATTGACAGATATTGGGAAACAAGAAAAAAAACCAAAGATAGAAAAGACTTTTTTGTTCTGCTAGAATCCGAAGTAATAGGTGAATTGGCTCTAAAGCATATTGATTTTGAAAAAAAAGAATGCGAGCTATCAATTCATCTGCAAAATGATTCTGTCAAGAATAAGGGATATGGGTCCGCAGCAGAACGACTTGCCTTAGCTTATGCGTTTGAGAATCTCGGAATGGAAAGTGTTCTCGCCGATTCAGTCCTTAAGAATACTCGAAGCCAACATGTTTTGGAGAAGGTTGGGTTTGTTCTGATTGGTGTCGATGATACCTTTAAGTATTACCGTTGCGACAAGAATGCTTTCAAAAAATGCACATAACGAAAATCTCAATAATTGTGGGGCTGGCTCAACTTTGGTGGTACTGTCAAGGATTATGCGCAAATTTATCACTTTGGTTTTTACCGGTGCTGTCAAGAGCCTGCTGCCTTGGAATGCTGTGACAGAATGCCCAGCCAAATAATTAACTCCGACTCCGAGTCAATTCTCAGAGCCGGAGCTTTTTATACGCTATTAGAATTGACGCTTATCGCGATTATCAGGCACTTACCCGTGCTCTGAAATAAACCGACACGCAGAATAAAGGTCATTCAAGCAAATGATGGAATCACCGCTCTCGCCAACGGGCTCATTGCCTTCTGATAATAGTATTCCTGTGAGTCCACATCTCTCTGCATACCTCACGGTCTGCATTGTCCCAGATCGCAAATTACGCTCATTGTCATAAACCGCTAACCGAGGACGGGCAGAGTATTTCGCGCTATTTAGATCCTCCCCATGATGCAATTTCATACTTCGGCCATTCTATTCTGCCACAAATGAGCTGACCATCGTTGTAATAGCGAGGACTTGAAAGTCCTCGCTATTAGCATACATCCTCTTTGACCGCATGGTTGCGGATGAATAACAGAAACAATTATCGCCGGAGGCTGCTTCTTCCGGCTTCTATCCGATGGTTATGCAGGCACCGCTGCAAAATGTGGAGAGCGTTACCTTCCGCCCAGCGTGCCCCCTGTTTCCTAACGGTTCCGTCGTTGTCCGCTTTCGGGTAAGTGATGTGTTCCTCACAAAAGCCTCTGCATTTGCCGAAATCATGGATAAACGAAATCCTAACATCGCAGAAAAGATTCGGAACGACTTCTCACCAATTTGGGAGAGTGAACTTGGCATGCCTTGCGCCCACGCTCGGAAGGATTACCGTGCGCTCATGCCCACGCTGAAGCATCTGGCGGAGCTCGGCGATTTCCGCATTGAGGATCATCTTCTCAAGGACACTTGATGCCGCTGCTTTGCAAACATCTGCCTCAAAAAATAACAAAGCGGCGATTGACTTGTTACAGTCAAACGCCGCTATCGTTTCTATCGTTATAATATGCCGATTATTGTAACGATTAAGCTGCCTTTGCTGATTTATCAGAACCGCAGCAAAGTTTCCCCCTCCAAGCCCTGCAAAAAAACAATGACCCAACACGTATTTACTAAATGGAAAGGAAAATCACAATGGCTTTTGCAAAAACCTTTGGACAGCGTCATGTCCTCCACTTTCTGGACAGCCATGTTGACCTTTTTGGCTGCAAGGTCACCGCGGCATCTCCTGTCGGTTTGCGGGTGACCGATGGTGTACACCAGCTCTGCCTGAAAAGCACAGACGGCTGCATTCAGCGTGAAGATGATCCGAACAGTGTAGCGCCGGGGCTCATTGAAGACTATGGGAGCACAGCGCGCCG
>OLGJ01001037.1_pt1 | contig 13642 bp, 11 predicted proteins | sample 1605431 | NCBI WGS metagenome assembly OLGJ01 (sample SAMEA3888920, study PRJEB22519) | human gut metagenome | biome: human gut; feature: human-associated habitat; material: faeces | place: Denmark | collected 2009
AGAACCCGGAACAGTTCCCGATTGCCGAGAACAAACGGATTCAGAAATACAAAGCGAAATTCGCGGCATAACAAAATGCCGCAAGTCCCATGCTGATGCTAAAACACCAACATGGAATTTACGGCAGTAATTTTTTTTAGATATTTGCCATGTCTACCTTGACAGGGGCTGATCACCGACGGATCCGCATGGCTTTTTTTATGGGAAATTCAAAAGGATCCCGGCTCAGCCGTGGATTTCTCTCAAAGGATACGACCGCCCCGTGAGAGAGCGTGCCCCCTTTTCTGTGATGACATAGGTGTTTTCCGTCCCGACCATGCCGAGCCCCGGGAGCGCGATTTTCGGTTCGACCGCAAACGTCATACCGGGCTCGAGCACCTCCTTGAAGCCCTTTGCCAGAGCAGGCGCTTCATCCATCACGAGCCCGATGCTGTGTCCAAGGAATTTGCCCCCGTTCATGAAGTCATCCCCATATATATTTTGAAACTTTTCCATCGGTTTTAGATACAGATTCTCGATCGATTCCCCCGGCTTCATCAAAGAGACGACCTCCTCCTCCAGACGAAGGCACTCCTCCTGCGCCTTGAGAATGGCATCCGCCTCCGGATTCTTCGCAAGTTCCCCGAAGTAGTAGACCACCGTCTTATCTGTATGATAGCCATCAAAGCCGCAGGGAATATCGAGATAGACGAGCCGTCCCTCTTTCAAGCGGCGGAAAGCATTCCCGATGGACTGCACCGCGATGCAGGTCCCATCCGTACCTCCCGGGCCGTCAAACCCCGTGCGGACAAGACCACTCTTACCGAAGGACGCCAGCCCGACGGCCTCTTCCCCCAGAGGCTGATTGAAGCGCGCCGTACCATGAGAACCTCGGATCACCATTTCCTTGTAGATCTCGATGGCAAGCTCCGCCTCACTGATGCCCGCATGGATGAGCTTCGGTGCGACGACATCCAAGACCGTTTCATGGATACTTCCCGAACGCTCCATCTGCATGATTTCATAGGCACTTTTCCGAAGGCGCAGATCCTGCATGACATCATCCAGTGGCAGCGCCGTCTCAAAAGGAAAATGCTTATGGAAGAGCTTCATCCAGTCCAGTGTGGTCTTCTTCATTTCCACATAGATCACCTGCGGGACATGTGAATAAAAAGCCGCCGCCTCGCGGAAGCTTCGCATCGGGCGGATATCACTGAAGTGAGACTCATTCGAAGCGCGCGTGAAATTCCGCCGCACCCAGAGGACCGCATCCGCCGGACGTATGATGAGCGCTCCCTCCTGCATCGTCCCCGTGAAATAGTACATCGCTACCTTGTGATTGATGACCGCCATCTCCCAGTCCGGATGACGCGCATCCATGAGTTTCCGAAATTTTTCCAGCCGCTGTTCCAGCTCCTTTGCCGGGACAGGACGGATCGCATCCGTTAGAACGGACGCCTGCTCCAGAATCGCCATATTAGCTCCTTTATGTCTGACCAATTCATATTTAGCCAACTACGATTGTAGCAAAGATGATGTATCCCTGCAATGAAAAAGCCGGCGCGCATGTGGGACATGACACGCCAGCTTTTAGGAAACATAGATCATCGTATCTTAAAATTCACCGGCAGATAGATCGTGCAAGCCATAGGCTGTCCATGCGTATCCAAAGCAGGCGAAAAAGTCCAGCGATAGACCGCCTCGACCGCCGCCCGGTCCAAAGCCGCACTGCCGGAACTGCCGGATACAGAGACCGCATCGACTCCGCCGGTGGCATTGACGGTGATCCGCACCTGCACGACCCCGGACGTACCATCCAGCATGGCTCGTCCGGGATAATCCGGCTCCACATAGGATACAACCGACGGAGGCGTGACAGGGACGCCGCTCTGAGAACCAGATCCCTCACCCTGCCCCTGTCCGCTGCCTTCCCCTTCGCCAGCTCCCTGCCCCGTCGCATCGCCTTCCCCGCTTCCCGATCCACTTCCTGCCCCAGATAGAGGAGCAGCCATTTCAGTGCCCGAAGCTGAGGACGAAGCCTTCGTGTCAGGCAAGGTCGCAGGCTGAAAGACTTCCTCTACTACAGGATCCTCCTGCTTTTCCATGATAGGGAAATCTTCTGTCACATCCTCTGCCGTGGGTTCTTCCTCTTGTGTCGATAGAGATGGATGATCCATCTCCGTCGTTTCTTCTACCGGGGAAGGAAGCGCCTTTTGTCCGCCGCCAGCCTGCCCTCCCCCCGTATTCAGGACGATTTCTATCGGCTCTTGAGAAACAGGCGGTTTCAGAAATAGAAATCCAGCCATCCCCAGCCATAGAGCCGCCCCCACATGACACAGAACAGTGACAGCCAGACTGATGCCATACCGCTTCGTTTGCTGATCCAACGCACGCCCCTCCCTTCCTTTTTACCGCCTTGTTTTCACACAACTGCCGTCAGAAAACAGGAATGACCATCTTCTATCGATCAGTGGCCAAAGAAAAGCGAGTCACGCCAGCGCCCTTGCATGCATCCAGCAGATGCATGATGGTATCATAAGACGCCTCTTTCTCTCCGCGGAGCATGACAGAAAAATCCGGATCATTTGCTGCCGCCTGCCGCATCCGCTCCAGCAGAAGCGGCTCTGTGATCCTCTCATCCGCCAGATACAGCGTCCCATCCGCTTTGACAGTGACAGTCCATCCACTCTTCTTTACATGTTCACTATGTTCTGCCTTGGGAAGGACGACAGGGATCGTTTGTATATTTGACATATACATGGTACTGACGACAAAGAAAACGAGCAGCAGAAAAATGAGATCGATCATCGGACTCAACATCAATCCCGGCGCCGTGGAAAGACTTCTTCTTCTCCGTCTCATCATGATCCCCCGCCTTCTTTAAGCCTGGCAGCCAGTACGTCCGCGATGGTATCCAGATTCAGCGAAGCATTCCTGCAGCGATGAGACAGATACGCATGGACACAAGTCCCTGCTATCGCAATGATCAGCCCGAAAATGGTGGTAATCAGCGCTTCAGCCAGCCCCGAAGTGACACCCGCCGTATTCGTCATCTGGCCCGCCATCGAGGCGAAGGTCCCCATCATCCCTGTGATCGTCCCCAAAAGCCCCAGCATCGGCGAAAGACCTATGACCACGCTGAGATAATCCAGATGACTTTCCAGACGCTCGACAGCACGATCCGCCAATTCATAGATGACCGATTCCACTGCGTCTCCATAAAGATCCACATCATCGATGACCCGGCAGGCCAGAGAAGCCGCATCCCCGCTCACAACGCCCGCCATATCGCGGGCTTCCTTCCTTTTCCCCGCATTCATCAGCTGACAAAACTGTAAGACAAAGGCCTCTGGAGAAATCACCTTCCGATAATAGAGAATCCGCTCTACCGCGATAAAGACCACAGCCATAGAACAAAGGAGCAAAGGCCACATACACGGCCCGCCTCTCATGAAATATGCTATCGTTGTCTGAAACATAGGCCACCTCCTAGACAAGCCTTCGGGAAAACGCTTAGAGGAAAGGCAGATTAACGACGGGCTGCCTGCTGTTCGCTTTTCTTTCCTACACTTTTCTGGTACTCTACAAACCGCTCCCCGATGCGGTACATAGCCTGAACAAAAGAATTAGATGGAATTTTTTTATATATTGGTTCCCGCTTCGCTTCACTGATCAGCTGATGTTTCTCGTCATAAATCTTCACCTGCGTGATGGCGTATTCCTCCTCGTGCATATGAAAATGTAATTCCATCTCATTACAGATAGGCAGACTCTCCCCTTGCAGCTTGTCTGCATATTGCTTCTTCAATCGTTCCAGTACGTTTCTATCTTTATAAATAGCACGAACGTTCATGACTAACTCATTGGGATCATCCGGATTTAAATGCCCTGTTTTCACATTCAGACTATACTCTGCCAGATCACTGACAAAGACATCCCCCCACTGCATAGCATATTCCTCTTCCGGCGTGAGCTGTTCTTTGGCATTCATCTCATAGATGGGTTGGGGAGTATCCCCCGCAGGGGATTCTTCTGCATCCACCCCGAAGAGTGGACACAGAAGAAATACTGAAAACACAGGGGCTAGTATCCAACAAGCCTTAGAATGCATAGCGGATGCCTGCATTCAGTTTCCACTGCATTTCATAGTCGCCGCCAAAGCTGCGGGTGATATCTGCATAGAAGAGGGAGGAGCCGCCAATCTTCCAGGTACCGCCGAGCGCGAGTTCAGCCCAGGTATCACCGAAGTCCTGTTTAATGGTGATTGGAGTGCCGTTGCTTTCGCTGGTATAAGTCGCGGAAGTATCCCCATCAAATTCATGGAGGACACTTGCCTTCAGGTAATAGGAACTCCGCTCGGTTGTCTTGCCCGCCGCAATGCCCAAGCGGCCGATGAAGCTGTCCATGCCATCCTGATGAATGAACATTTTTTCATTGCCCGCAAAATTGCTGCTTCCTGTGTAATCATCGCTTCCCAGCTTGGAGTAAGACAGCTGGATCTGCGGTTCCACATAGCCCTGGCTGCTTCCAAAGCGTTTTCCGTATTCCACAGAAAGGCCATATCCATTGGCACTATACTTCCCATCCAGTTTCTTTCCATCGGCATTGTAGACGGAGTAGTCATTTTGCGTATGGCCAAATTTCCCTACAATGTCCAGATACTGCCCGTCCTCAAAGGTTTTCGTGCCATAAAGACTTCCCAGATACTGCTTCGGATCTCCGCTGCCGCCATAGCGGTAGGATGCGTCACCATCGTTGTAGTCAAAAGCCGCCCCGATGTGCCAGCCGGAAGCCAGCGCATGATCAGCGCCGACCTGCGCGCCCCAGAAGCTGTTACTGGTGTACGCATGGTCTTTGTCGTACTTCGCTTTCCCTCCATACGTTCTCGCCCAGATACCATCGGATGCACCCATGCGAATATCTCCCATACGCTGCATCATATCCGTCATGCCGCTTCTCCATGCCAGCATCGAAGTCGTCATAGCCGACTTGACACTCTTCATCATGCTGGTTTCCGTCGAGCCCACCGTGGTTCGTGTCCCATCTTCATTCGTATACGTAGTACTGCCGTCTGCATGATTTTCTACCGTCATGGCTGGCATCGCAAACATCGCTCTAGGCCGAGCCATGGCTCTTGCCAAAGCTCTCCCCTGTCCCAGAGAACCAGCCCCTGTGGATGCGTCGAAGGAAATCGTACCCGTACGAGCCACGGACCGCGTCGTCAGCCCTTCATTGACCTTTACCGTGCCTGTCAGATTCCGTTCCCCTTCGGCATACCCTGTATACGTCAGCTTCTTCGCCAAAGTTTCCATTGCTTCTCTGTCAGAAAGCCCCGCTCGATCCCCGCTGACGGTCAATGCCGACTGCGGAGCCGCCGCACTGATGGTGACGCCCGCTCCATTCTTCGTCATAGTACCATAGTTCACCGTAGCATGGCCACTATAGTTATCGATGGTGATCGCTTGATCCGACTTCTGGTTGATGATGCCCGCATTTGCTGCCGTGCTGCCGCCTACGAACTTAGTGATGTGGCTAGCTCCATTGGAGCCCACATCTTCATTATCTTCTGCATAGCGGGTATTCCGGGCTTCGTTGGTCCATGTTGCGCCATTCTGCAGCCACATATTGACCGTGCCGCCATTGTCCACGATACCATGGAGATAGGAGTCGGATGTCGTCAGAGCCATATTGACATGGGCTCCAGAGAGGGCAAAGACATCCCCATTCAGCTGTACCTTCTGTGTGCCGGGGGCGGTGCCTGCCGTGCCGGTATTCACGTTAATGGTGCCCTGGTAAGCTCCCAAAGTGTAGTATCCGTAGTTTCTGCCAGACGGTACATGGATCGTGCCGCCACCGATAGATACTTTGCTTCCTGCTGCATTGACCGTGATGCCATTGCCATAGACATCCATGTTCGCCAGACCTTTGACCTCGACTTCACTGTTCTTGACACTGGTCAGGATTCCCGCATTATTGAAACGGGAATATACATTTTCTGGATTTAAGCCGATACCCCAGGTCGCACTGTCTGCGCCTTTGATATTCAGATTCCCATCCAGTGTGATTTTATTCGTCCCGGCAGCTGCATCACTGGCTTCTCCCCAGCGATCTGTCTTCTGGATAGCGATACCATTGCCGCCATAGCCTCCGGTCATAGCAATGTTCGTCGTCGGTGCATGGATCGTAATGCTGCTTGCCCCGTTGGCCGGCGCGTCGAGCCAGATGCCATTTGTGAGAGAATTGCCACCGGTCATGCCAGATGTGATGATGTTCAGCTTACCTGCCGTGACAGTCACATTTTTATTGCTTCCTGCATAGATACCGGAAGGACTGCCGATCGTATGAGAAGACTGAAGCTGGAGGGTGTTGCTGCCTGCATTGAGAGTCACATCATTGCCAGAATGCGCATCTACCGCTGCCAGTACGTTGGTGGTCAAATCACCGGTTAAATATTTTTCTTTATTCGCTAAAATAACCGTGTCTGTATCAAATGTATAATTTGAATTGTCATCTGTTACAAAACCATAATTTTCTTCATCAGTACCTGTCCCAGTAATTTGATATTTATAATCCGGTTCACCTGACATGACAGCGTCGGAGTTAATAGCAGCCGTGACGGATACAGATGGCGTCGTCAACCCTTCTGCTTTCACCGCAGTCAAAGTCGCTTCATCCCCATAAACGGTATCTGGCTGGAGCATGGCCATGAAATTGTACTGAGACATGCTGCTTTTACCAAAATCCTTAGCCGCCCAGGAATACTTCGGGGAAGTATCTCCGTCCGTATAAACCAGAAGATTCTGTCCCGCTTCCACCCACAGTCTATGGGTATACATTTCGGCATTGAGCTTGCCGAACCAGCCATCATAGTTGCCAGAATGGACGACGGTCCAGTCCTTCGGATTTGTTGCATATAGATTGGATACAGTAGTCTGGTAAATGGTCGTATCAATGCCACCTGCGCTTCCCAGGTTAAAGCACATCACGTAAGCGGTTCCATTTGGTAAAATTTTAAGATCCCGGAAATCCTGACCCTTGGCTTTTACACTACTAGGCATAGAAATAGTACGACCATTTTCCTTGCTTAAAGCTCCGTTATTCAGGGAAGCTGCTGTAATGGAACTCTCCGTATTTCCTTCACCATATTTTTGGTCACCACCAATTGCAGATACAAAAATATGATCATTATATAAATTAATACGAGACTGGTCTGTATTTTTACCAATTCTTACAAAATCGTTTGCTTTATGAGATAACGAGCCATCGCTATTGATGGTGTAGTGGAATAAGAAACCATCATCATAATTGTAATATCCACCTTGTTTGTTTACGCTTGCCTGAACATATAAATCATTCCCACGAACGATAATTCCTTCACCATGTGCACTTGCAGCAGAGGTATATTCCGAAGTCGATGATTCTCTCGTATCTTTTGCAGCTTGCAGTAAACTAATCGCCTTTGTCTTATCTTCTGTCAAAGCATTCCCGGATATCGTCGCAACGGTAACTATACCTTTATCATATCCTTGTAGCATACAAAGTATTTCCTTTCGCCGTTACACCATGCGGATTTACCGTAGTGGTTAATTTTCCAGATGCACTAGCAGTATTCCAGTCCCCATTGACATCTAATACTTCATTGGGTTTTAAATTTGTATCACTATACGTGTATTGACGAAGAAAAATTTTACTCTGTCCATTGAGATTGAAATTAAAGACACCGGGATCTCCATTCAAGTTTTTAGTACGAACGGAGTGCGGTATCCCATCTACCGTTGTTGTTACGCGGGATCCAGTAATGCTTCCCATAATGCTGGAAGAATAATTTGAAGGAATTGTTACCATAAGATTGGCAGCATCAGTTGCCATCTGCAATCCCCAGGTAGATCCTGTAATCAATGCAGCAACGATTATCGCCTGTTTCATTTTGGTAGAGTTATTTTTTAACATAGCAATCCATCCTTTCATACTTTAAAATTCATAATGAATAGTTGCATAATAGGTTCTTCCTTGTAATGGGCATGCTGGATTTATATACATATCATCTCCTATCAATATTTTTTGCTTAGGATTTTGGTTAAATATGTCATTACATCCCAAAGTAAATTGCCATGCTTTATTGGGCTGCAACTTAATGCCAGCATTAACAACAGTCGTACTTGGCGTTGGGCATCCAAGATCAAATTTGTCCTTTGACGCAATTCCATGAAGGGTATATGTGTAAAACTTTCCGATATAGTGTGCTTCACCAAAAAGTGTAAACTTAGGACTTGGGAACCAGGACAATCTGATATTTCCTTCCCATTCGGGTTGATAAGTAGCTCTTGATTCATACCAAACATCATCTCCGCCAGGTATATTTTTATCAGTTTTTGCCATGGCATGAGTATTAGTATAAGTAGCTTCCAAATCTACGCTAAAATGATCCCATTTTAAACCACTTTGCAATTCAAAACCATGAACTTTACCTTTGCTATCGTTGGTATATGAGAAGAAGTCTTTAGCCATTCGACGCAGTTGTAGCATTCGCTGTGTATCTCGCCAAAAATAAGTTAATGTCACATAAGCATCTGATTTTCCGAATTTGCCATTCCAAAGCGTACTGAAGTCAAACTGTTTTCCATATTCCGGCTGAGGAAAAGCTGCTGTATCCCATCCTTTATGCGGCATCGGCAAAATCCCTGCACCATCTCCTGCAATTTCATACATATTAAGCAGTCGATAGTAAGTTCCGCCCGTCATGCGAAAAGTCAGATTATCGTTGACATTCTTCTTTAACGCCAACTGCCAGGTACCCTTCCTGTCTCTTTGGCTATCGCGTGGGTGAAACCACTTGATGGCATTGGGAGAATTATCTGGAATATCTCTAAAATTCTTAGAATCACTATACCCAACAATAGTAGACGAATTGAATCTCCATGATGGCGTAAGGAACCAGGAGGCTTTTTTATCCAAGGTAATGGTATCCTGCAATTGGATATTCAAAATTTTTTGCTCATATCGGTTTCGTACACGCCAGGTAGGAGCCAACCATTCCCAAAGCTCTTTCGTGTTCAAAGCCCTGTACATATTATGTCCATCAATGTTCATTTTTTCGTATGAATAATTGGCTTGAAATTCTAAGATTTGTCTTTCAGACAGTTTATAGCTCCCGTCCATCTGCAGATTATACTTATTGGAATTATACTGGCTCCAACCTCTCAATACAGAATTTTTCCATGTAGCCGCTTCTGAACTAGCAGACAACTCTGGAATATCCTTTCCATTTTCATCCCATGGATAGTACAATTTGTGCTCAGCATTATACTTTTTTTTCTGATGCTGATAATCTACAAACCAGCCCCATTCTAATCGACCATGCTGCTGACGGTTTTGTAGCATCAAATCGTAAGTATCCATAGTTTGTTTTCTGCTATCTGCAAAAAAGTGGTCATATACATCTGTTCCAGCTCCCACATTCCATCCATTGGAAGCGACCTGTTCCATTCCCCAAAGAGAATCCGGTAAATGTCGGTTGATATGATTATAGGAAGCTTTTACCATCCAGTTATCATTTTGCCATTTGATCAAACTGCTGATATTTTTTCTGTCGTTGTACTTTCTATGTCGCTCTGCTTTCGCTTTTTCTAAGGCTTCCGCATTTTTTACTCGCAGCTCTTCTTCGCTTAATTTATACTTTAAATCTCTATATACTTTCCCATTGGTATCAAGCGAATCTTTTTGCGTTGCTTCAGCATTTTTTATACGTTCAATTTCTGCACCAACCTTTTTATCAACTTCCTCGTAGATTATATCGTCTATCTGTTTTTTGGCATCTGGATTATTCATAAAGTAGCCATTAGTAGCATCTCTTTTCTCCCAAGAACTCCGAATAGCACCTAATAGAGTTTTTCTGAATGTCTTTTCATGCTTCTTCTTTAAATTTTCTTTTTGAGTCGTAAATTCTTCACTATCTTTACCATACTTAGTCTCGTATTGTTTAATTTTTTTTAAATAGCCTTTATACTGAGTAATAAATTCATTCTTGAATTTAGGATCTTTTTCATATTCTGAAATATACCAATTCGACGCACTTTTTAAAAAATCATCGTTTTGGCTTACATAATTTTTAAGATTATCATTCCATTCTTGAGAAATGCCAGACGTATCTCTCGCTTTTTCTTTTACGTATTCAATTTCCGCCTGTATCAGTCCGCCGCTTCGGACAAAGTCTAACCAGTCATCACTATCGACTTGCCCACTACTATTTACAAATCTGTCATATACATCTTTTGATATATCTCCGTTATTGTACAGGCTATCAATATTAGTTTTATGAAATGTATTTGAATCCGTCATCTTAGTATAAGCTTCTACACCACGCAAAGCATCTTCATAACTTTCTCTGTAAGACGCCCTTGCTATATCTGAGTCCATAGAATAGTTATGATACGGAAAATCCCCTTTCGCTGCTTCATAGTTCAAGCCCACGAGCAAGCTGCCAGAGGCGAGCGGGCTCACCACTTCCAGGCTGGCGCTCTTTCCCCCGAAAGAGGCTTTTCCGAGTTCTGCCGAGATATTCGCCTTTGTCGGTTTCTTCGTCACCACGTTAATGACACCGCCGATGAAGGTCCCGCCAAAACGAGCCGGGATATATCCGCGGTAAACTTCGATGCGTTCTACATTTTTGACCGGAATGGTGGAGATATCGACAGCTGCATCACCGCCGAGGTTCGTCATGACACCATCGACAAAGACGCCGACCTGTGCTGCGGTAGAACCACGAACATTGACGACGGTATACTGTCCCTTGCCATTCACTTCACGCACATGCACGCCCGGGACCATTTTCAGTAAATCAGGAAGATCCTTCTGCTCACCCTTATATTCTTCAGGACGAATGACAGTGACGGTACCTGGAGAGAGTTTGGATTCCCAATCCGGGCGTTTCGCTTCGACAGTGATTCCTGCCAGTTCAAATTCCGGAGCATCGGAAGCAGACAACGCCTCTGCTGCACCTACCCCCCCGAAAAATTGTTCGTGATGCTGCACAGCGTCGCAAACACGGCCGTACCTAAGATGTGTAAATAGTGTTTCCTATTCATCATATGTACCTCTCTTCCCTGAAGAAACGGTGCTTTCTCCTCATCACCGTCTCTCCGACCGATACAAAAAAGCCGCAGAAAAACAGGCTGTGCTGTGTACTCATTTCATGGCACCACAAAAGCACGCTCTGTATCTGCGGCTATTCATTCGATAGCTTTTCGATTTTCAGGAAAATCATAGGTCTGATCTCGCAAAGAGGCTCTGCTGCGTGGTTTCTCCCAAGCGATGCTCTTTTGAAGCCGTACATTCTTTTCATTTCTTTGTGAGGCGCTGCGCCTTTCACACGTTTTGCAAGCACGGCTTCGAGAGTCAACCCATGTCCCTGACTTTGAACGAGCCAGGTTTCCTGCAGTAGAAACAGGCAGGCACTCTGACTGAGTTCCTCGCTTCTCATGTCCTCGTGACGGACTTGCCATGAGAGAGCTCCCCATACAGTTGCGGAACAGTGCTGGATTCTCACCAGCTTCCCCTGTCCTGTTTCCTATGTAGTTGTCGAATTATGTATCAGAAAATATAAGTGTGAGCTTTATCGTATCTTATAAAACACAAGTCAGCTCTTTTATCATTATAATGATACGACTAATAAAATGCAAGTGCACTCTAATAGCTAAATAATAAATTATGTTTATAGCATTAATTTCAAGCGTGCTTTGTCTCTCTTTTATATCATCGCGCAAGCCTGACGCAGGGGCCTATGAAGACGCATAAAAAAACATCCGTATTTCTATAAAAGAAGTGCGGATGTTTTTCATGCCGGAAGTCTTTCATTGTTTCCCATACACGACGCCGGAGACGACGGAGAGATTTTTGCCGAGGTCTTTATATTTTTCCTCGTCATACTCAGCATAGCAGATCTCCTCGCCCTCGCCCGCCTCAGCGAGGACATGCCCCAGGGGATCGATGAAGCGGGAGTGTCCGCCGAGGACGACATCCTTATAGGTACCTGCCATATTGACGGCGCAGATGCAGATGCCGTTCTCGATGGCACGGGCAGCGGAAAGGACACGCCACTGGAAGATATGCTTCTTCGGCCAAGAAGCGGGCGCGAGGACGAGGGTCGTCCCGGCCTTTGCCATTTTTCTCCACATCTTCGGGAAATAGAACTCATAGCAGACAGCCATCCCCGTCTGGATGCCATGGATCCTCGTCTGCATGAGCGCATTCCCCGGACGAAAGAGCTTGGCTTCGAGGTACCCTTGGAAAAGATGCCGCTTGCTGTACTCTGCGATGCACTTTCCATCCGGTGCAAAGAGGAAGCCTGTATTCCGTATGATACCGCCGTGACGGATCGGAAGTGTCCCCGGAGAGAGCGTCACACGGTGCGTCCTTGCAAAGTCAGAGAGCTTTTCGAGAAGCAGAGCATGGCGGGAAAGGATATGCTCTTCGAAGTGATGAAAATTATAGCCGATCGTCCACAGCTCGGGGAGTACAAGGAGATCACTCTTTTCTGCCGCTTCTTCCATCATAGAAAAAGCACGACTGATATTTCTCTCCACGTCACCGGAAGCGGACGCCATCTGGATCATTGCGATACGCATGGAATACTCCTTAAAAATGAAAGAGGAGGCAGAGAAGAAGCCCTGCCGTATCAAAAAGGCTGTGAAGCCATCCTTCACAGCCTTTTGTAAGTCAAATGTAAGGGAAATGCCCGCCGATCACAGCACGCGATTGGCTCCCATGTAGCGATCATGCCAGTAACCGCTCTTCATGGTCGCGACCGCGACGCCCTGGCTGCTCGTGGCACTGATAAAGTAACCGTCACCGAGATAGAGCCCGGAATGAGAGATGCCTTCGGCATAGGTCTGGAAATAGACAAGATCCCCGGGCTTCAGTGCGTTGACAGATACCTTGCGGCCTGCACTATACTGTTCATCCGCTCCGCGGGGAAGAACGATGCCCTTCCGGTTGAATACGTACTGGATGAAGCCGGAGCAGTCGAAGCCTCTGGGTGTCGTGCCGCCAAACTGGTACGGTACGCCGACATATTTCTTTGCTTCTTCCATGATGGCTTTCACTGTCGAAGACATCGCGTTTTCATGGTGCCACTGAACGGTCGCATCATCAATGCCCATAAAAGTCTTGTGATTCGCCTCGTGTCCGGCCTTGCGTGTCGATTTCTCCGGCGCCCAGCTCATTGCCTTTCCCATCAGGGCTTTGTATGTCGCAGGCCCCACGATCCCATCGACGTCCAAATGCTTTTTGAACTGGAATTTCTTGACCGCAGCCGAGGTCTGGCTGTTATAGTTACCGTCCGCTTTCAGGCGGTAGCCATTGGAGATCAACCGACGCTGAATGTTCTGCACTTCCGGTCCTCTGGAACCTACCATGTAGTCTGCCATCGAAATCTGCCCCGCCCCGAACGCAAGAAATCCTGCCAGGAGCAGTGCGCTGCACTTTTTCTTCATACGCTGCACTTCCTTCATCCTATTTTCTTCTATCGCTATCCGTCTATTCGATTGTCAGTCTCAATTTCCTTTCTATTGTAACATAATTGTAAGAAATCGAAAAGGGGAAAAAGGCGGCTCGTAAGTGTCAAGTTTTCCTCGGTAATTCATTTGACTGTCGATAATTACTATCT
>OLGJ01001039.1_pt1 | contig 13636 bp, 10 predicted proteins | sample 1605431 | NCBI WGS metagenome assembly OLGJ01 (sample SAMEA3888920, study PRJEB22519) | human gut metagenome | biome: human gut; feature: human-associated habitat; material: faeces | place: Denmark | collected 2009
AATGCGGGACAAAATCATTTATGGTATAGTGAGACAATATCATATATGGTTCATAGAAACTTTGATGTCGCATTTTCTGTACCTTGAACCCTTCTCCGGCATGCGATATAATGGAATCAGGAAAGCCTATATTTTCATAATTCTCTCATTTAATAATAAGGAGGATTCAAATGGCAAAGGTATATACAAGAACGGGTGACAAGGGCAAGACCTCTCTCTACACAGGAGAACGCGTATCGAAAGGCTGTCAGCGTGTAGAAACCTATGGCACCATTGATGAAGTAGATTCTGTGCTGGGCGAGGCGCGTGCTTTTGCGACCCATGATAATGTCAAGGAAACGATCTATGCGCTGCAGAAAGAACTGTGGCTTTTGATGGCGGATGTAGCGAGCGTCGGCAAAGAAGCAAACATTACGCCGGATCATGTGACGAAGCTGGAACAGATCATCGATACCTATACGGATGAGCTGGCACCACTTGATCATTTCCTGGTGCCGGGGGATACCCAGAGCGCCAGCTTCCTCGATGTGGCACGCACTGTCGTTCGCCGTGCAGAACGTGACATGTGGCGTCTGTCCGAAGAGGAAGAGGTACATGAAGTAGATATCCGCTACCTGAATCGTCTGTCTGACCTTTGCTTCACTCTTGCCCGTTACGAAGCTGAAGTCAAATAAGAGATATGTGACCGAAATGGTGGAACCGCCAAGCGACATTTTCTCGTTTGGCGGTTTTTGCATGTGGGTGGACAGGAGATTGGGGATCAGGATGATTCTTCGCTTTCAGGCTTATCATTGAAACTATCCGGCTGTTAGTATACAATAAGACGAGTTTATTCATGGGGAGAGCGCCGGGGTGAAGCGCTCTCAGCAGAAATGCTGAGCCCATCGCAAAGCCACTTTCCGGGGGGAAGAGAGTACGTACGAGACGTGCGATCCCTGATCCATAATTTCTAGGGAAACGCTGATTAAATAGCAGAGCCGGATTTCATATGGATTTTTATACATAACTTCGTCATCATCTTCCTTAAATAGCTCGCTATTCGCGTCAGATGATTCCTTGCTCTGTATAAAAATCCAAGAATGAAATCTGACAACGATTTAATCAGTGTTTCCCTAGTCATCAGTCACTAGTTACCATTCGTTTTCAAAGGAGAAATATCATGGAACTTTTAGCACCAGCCGGATCTCCGGCGCATCTTATCGCTGCGCTCGATGCAGGAGCAGATGCTGTGTATCTTGGTGGGAAACGCTTCAGCGCGCGAAAATTTGCGGGCAATTTCTCTGATGAGGAGATGAAAGAGGCCGTCCGTATGGCGCATGGAAAAGGCGCCTCGGTGTATGTGACACTGAATACTTTGATCGGCGATATGGAGAATAAGGCTCTCGCAGACTATCTTCAGTTTTTAGGGACGATCCCGATTGACGGACTACTGGTACAGGATTTCGGTGTCGTTTCCATGGTGAGGAAGATCGCTCCGCACATTCCGCTCCATGCCAGTACACAGATGACGGTGTCAAATCTGGATGGCGTTCGTTTTCTGGGGGATCATGGATTCCAGCGTGTGGTGCTTTCGCGCGAGCTTTCTCTGGCGGAAATCAAGGAGATCACCGATCAAACGAATGTGGAAATCGAAGTTTTTGTCCATGGCGCGCTCTGTGTGTGTTACTCGGGGCAGTGTCTCATGAGCAGTTTCATCGGCGGGCGCAGTGGAAACCGTGGTTCCTGCGCGCAGCCCTGCCGCATGCCCTATGAGCTGGTGGATGATGCGGGTCGTCCTCTCGCGCAGGAGAAGGGAAAGTACATCCTAAGCCTCAAGGATATGATGGGGCTTCCTCGGATCCCCGATCTCTTGTCCGCCCATGTGTCCTCTCTCAAGGTGGAAGGCCGCATGAAGAGTGCAGAGTACGTCTATAATACCGTATCAGCGTATAGAAAAGCGATCGATGCAGCGAAGCAGCATCTTCTGATCGATACCGAGCCGTTGAAGCTCGATCTGGAAGAGGAATTTAACCGCGGCTATACGACGGCATATCCGGATGATACCGCAGGACCTTCTATGATCACGGAGTACGCGCCAGGAAATCACGGCGTCGAGGCAGGACGTGTGGAAAGCATCGGGCGCGTTGCCTTTGTTTTTAAATCAGAGGCAGATAGGCGTCTTGTGGATGTGACGGGTATTTCCTATGAGACAGAAGAAAGAACAATCGCTTTTATTCCTGTAGAACGGTTGTCTTCTCTGAAAAAGGGGAAATATCGCGCTCTTTTCGAAGAACGCCCTCTCGCGCATGCACATGTCTACTGGAATGTGAAAATACCGAAGAAGTCACTTGCGATGAAGGATCTGCAGGGAAAGATCCCGCTCTATCTCTCCTTGTCAGCGACTCCCGGGGAGGCACTGTCTTTGACCGCTGCCGATGATAAGGGGCATGCGGTGACGGTTATGTCCGATGTCCTCATGGAAAAAGCCAAAGCGCACGTGACGAGTGCGGAAGAGATAGAGAAGCAGATGAGCCGTCTTGGCAATACATGGTTCACACTTGCAGACATATCGGCATCCAATGAGGGATGCATGGTGCCGAAAAGCATTCTGAACCATCTGCGGCAGGAAGCGGTAGAGTCCCTTTTGGCAAAGCGAAGAGAGGCACATGAGGCAGGCATCCCGCGCCCACTCCCTGCCTCGATGACGCCTGCTTTTTCGAAAGTCCCTTCTGAGGAGGGCGCACATGTGACAGTCCGGACGACGCTTCTTTCTCATGTGAAAGAGGCGTTGACAGCCGGTGTACGTCAGGTCATTTTTGGCGGCGAATCCTTCTCGCATAGGCCGATTTCATGGAAAGACTATGAGGAGGCGGTGCGTCTTTGTCACGAGGCGGAGGCAGAGATTCTCTTCCCCACACCGCGCGTGGTACGAGAAAAATATCAGGCCAGAGCGCAGGCGCAGCTGCGAAAGCTTTTGACGCTCCTTCCCGATGGCGTGGTGCTGGAATATGCCGGAGCCATCGAATGGGTAAAGGGGGAGGAAAGCCTCGCTGTCTGGGCGGGACCGTCCATGAATATTTTCAATAGAGAAGCTGAAAAAGAAGTCGAAAGGCTTGGCTTTTCAGGCTGCTTCCTTTCACAAGAGCTGACGATCCCGCAGATCCGTCATATTGCGAAAGGATCGGACATACCGCTCGGGGCCTATGTGTATGGACGAACAGAGATGATGATTTCCGAGTACTGCGCGATCAATGCGGTGATGGGAGATAAGGACAAAAAGCACTGCCCTATGTATTGCATGCGGGGGCGCTTCGCCCTGAAGGATGGGGAAGGACGCCGTTTCCCTATCCATACCGATGAATGGTGCCATATGCATATCGGCAACTGCCATGTCCTGGATATGCGTCCGTACTTTGATGAATTGAAAAAAGCAGGCCTTTCTGCGCTGACACTGGACGTTCGCGGGAATGAAGGCAGCATCCTCTCGCTTTGTAAGGATGCCTGTGATATACTATGCGGCCGGAAAGAGGCCCCCGGAGCAGGCAGGGGAGACGATGTCACCCGTGGTCACTTCTTTAGAGGAGTTTTATAAATGAAACAAGATGTACTGGAAACACTGGAGTTCGACAAGATCCGCGAAAAGCTCGCAGAGCTCGCCCCCTCGCAGCTTTCCAAAGCTATGGCACGGACGCTCATGCCGTTCGTAGAGCCGGAGATCATAGAGAAAAAGCTCACGGAAACAGAAGAAGCATCGATTCTTCTGGAGCGCGAGATCACGACCCCTTTGGGGGAGACGCATGACATCACCGAGACACTGGAAAAAGCTGGGAAAGACATGATTCTGATGGCGAAGGAATTCATTGATCTCGCCGCAACGCTCGAAACGTATAAGAAGATGCATCACTATTTCGAAGGCGAGCGTCATCTGGTCTATCCCGCGCTCGAAGAGCTTGCTTCGCTCATCATCCCGCAGGAACAGCTGATTGCAAGGATCCATCAGGTCTTCGATGAGCATGGCGAGATCAGTGACCGCGCCTCCCCGCGTCTTTCCCGCATCCGCACGGAAAAGGAAATGATCAAGAATCGTATCCGCAAGACGATCCAGCAGATCATCCAGGATAAGGATCAGTCATCCTATTTTCAGGACGCCATCGTGACGCAGAGAAATGGTCGCTATGTCGTACCGGTCAAGGAAGAATACCGGTATAAATTTGAAGGGATCGTGCATGACAGATCATCCACCGGGCAGACGCTTTTTATGGAGCCGATGGTCTCAGTGCGCCTGAATAACGACCTCGCGGAACTCACGGCTTCGGAAAAGCAGGAAGTACAGGAAATCCTCCGCGCACTTACCGAGCAGGTGAAGAAGACACGGGAAGTCACGAAGAATAACTGTCACCTTGCGACCGAGCTGGAGTTTATTTTTGCGCGTGCGAAATTGGCACTCTCCATGCAGGGAGTAAAAGCCATCCACTCCACTCATGCGCTCGACCTTCGCCGTGCTCGTCATCCACTTATTCCTGCGGATAAGGTGGTGCCGATATCTCTGACGCTGGGAATGGATTTCCAGATCCTCATCATTACAGGATCGAATGCGGGCGGCAAAACCATCGCGATCAAAACAGCGGGGCTTCTATCGCTCATGAATCAGTCTGGTCTCTTTATTCCGGCGGCTGAGGGCTCGATGCTTCCGATTTATAAAAATATCTATGCCATTATCGGTGACGAGCAGAGCATCCAGTACAATCTTTCGACCTTTTCTTCCTACATCACACAGCTCACGGCTTTTCTTTCTCATGTGGGGACAGAAGATCTTGTGCTTCTCGATGAACTGGGTTCAGGCACAGACCCTGTAGAAGGGGCCGCGCTTGCACAGTCCGTTACGGAGTATCTCCAGATGCAGGGAGTACCCGCTATCATTACGTCCCATTTCAGTGAAATGAAAAAACTCGCTTACGAGACGCGCGGCATCGAGAATGCATTCGTAGAGTTTGACGAAGAGACACTGACGCCGACCTACCACCTTATCATCGGCGTTGCGGGGAACAGCAATGCCTTCAGCATTTGCAAGCGACTTGGTATGCCGCCTCTTGTTCTTTCTCGTGCCAGCCAGCTGAAAGAAGGCTCTCCGCTTCACAATATGGAAGAAGTCATGGCACGGCTGAACCGCCAGACGCGGGAAGTCGCGCATGAAAAAGAAGAGGTGGAAGCCCAGCTGAAGAAGGCTGAGGAACTGCGGAACGAACTTAGGACAGAGACGGATGCTTTCTATAAAAAGAAAGACCAGATCTTGGAGAAAACCAGACAAGAAGCGGAGACTATCAAAAGAGATCTTAGAAATCAGTCGGAAGCCATCATCAAAGATCTCAAGAAAAAGGCCTCAGCGATGGCAAAGGATGATCTCCAGCAGCATGTTTCCAAAGTGCGTGGTGCGATCGATGCCATGGCACTCCCCGGAAGAGAAAATCGAAGAAATCCGCTTCCCAAGGAGCAGATCAAAAAAGGCACCTATGTCTATATCGATACGCTTGACAGTGATGGCACCATCACCAAAGTGTCGGGAAATAAGATCACCATCTCCTGCGGTCTGATGCATGTCACCGTGACTCCGGAGCATTGCTTCGAGACAAAGAAACCGGTGAAGAAGGTCAGGAAGCCGGTCAGTCGTCCGTTCGCTACCCGGGGTGCGGCGAGTGTTCGTACAGTTCATACCACGCTCAATGTCATCGGGAAAACAGTCGATGAGGCCGTCCCTGAAGTGGATCGTTTTCTGAATGAATGTTTCATGGCAGGCGTTTCGCCGGTGCAGATTATTCATGGCAAAGGGACCGGCGCACTGCGTCAGGGGATCCAGGAGTATCTTCGTACACTGAATTTCGTAAAGGAATTCCATGAAGCTGACTATAGAAATGGGGGCGCGGGCGTGACAGAGGTCTTCTTCTGATGGTAGACTGTAAAACAAAGAGGATATGATTTTCTCTTCATGGAAGCGTCAACAAACATAAAAAAGGAGGAAGCCTATCCTTCATTTCTGATACCCTAAAAACGAGCCTCTCCGGCTCGTTTTTTACGTTAAATTTTGCACTGGGTAAAGGAACGTGATAAAATAGGTAAAATATTTTTGTCAGCACGGTTCAGCTTGGCAGACCGTGAGTGAAATGAGGAGGAGTATCGTGGGCGAGCTCAATTTACTGCAGAAGAAAATTATGAAAGACGGCGTCATCAAAGCGGGAAATGTACTCAAGGTCGACAGCTTTCTGAACCATCAGATCGATGTCCCTTTCATTAGTGAACTGGGGAAGGAGTTCAAGAAACTTTTTGGTGACCGCCAGGTGGATAAGATCCTGACCATCGAAGCGTCCGGTATCGGCATTGCCTGTCTCACTGCAGTATATTTCGGTGTTCCGGTCCTCTTTGCCAAAAAGTCCGCAGGCAGCAATATGGATAAGGATGTCTATGCGACCGAAGTGAAGTCCTTCACACATAATAAAGTGAATCATGTCGTAGCCTCCAAGAAATATCTGAATGCCGGTGAACACATCCTCATCATGGATGATTTTCTGGCAAACGGCTGCGCTGTGCAGGGGCTGATCGATCTTGTCAAACAGGCCGGTGGCATCGTAGAAGGTGTCGGTATCTGTATCGAGAAAGGATTTCAGGGCGGCGGTGATGAGCTCCGTGCTTCCGGCATTGATGTGAAATCGTTGGCTATTATCGAAAAGATGGATGCAGAAACAGGCACTATTACTTTTAGATAATGCGCAAAGATGCAAAGCAGTGAATTTCTGTAGGGAGTCCAATAATTATTACAGTTAGGAGTGTATTGTGGAAAAAGATCCGATTTATGAACCCAATGGGAAAATCACAATCAGAAAAGCGGTTCCTTTCGGACTGCAGCATGTACTTGCCATGTTCGTGACCAATATCGCGCCGATCCTCATCGTAGCCGGTGCGGTCAAAATGGATCCGGCGGAGTCGGCGGCACTCGTGCAGTCTGCGATGATCGTAGCCGGCATCGGCTCTCTTCTCCAGCTTTTCCCAATCTGGCGTTTTGGCAGCGGTTTGCCGATCATCATGGGAATCAGCTTCACCTTCGTCTCCGTAGCCTGCATCATCGGTACCAAATATGGCTATGGTGCAGTCCTTGGTGCTGCGCTCATCGGCGGCATATTGGAAGGTATACTTGGCCTTGGCGCCTCCTGGTGGAGGAAATTTATCCCGCCGATCGTGTCTGCGTCCGTCGTGACGGCCATCGGTTTTTCCCTGCTTCCCATCGGGGCCAATTCTTTTGGCGGCGGCTTTGGCAATCCAAATTTTGGCGCCCAGAATTACCTGATCGTCGGCACCATCACGCTTGTCGCCTGCCTTGCGTGGAATCTTAAAGCACACTCTTTCTATAAGCAGCTTTCCGTCCTCTTCGGGCTTGTCGTCGGCTACATCGCCGCGTACTGCTTCGGCATGGTCGATCTGTCTCGTCTGACGGAAGTCCCGCTCATTTCTCTTCCTGGGATCATGCCGATCTCGCTTGAATTCCATGGAGATGCCATTTTCTCCTTCTTCCTGATTTTCCTCGTCTCCGCAACGGAAACGCTGGGGGATACCAGTGCTCTTGCCATGATGGGGTATGGTCGCCAGGCGACGAGCCGTGAAGTTTCTGGCTCCATCGCGGTCGATGGCTTCGTAAGCTCACTGTCTTCACTTTTCGGCTGCATGCCGATCACATCCTTCAGCCAGAATGTCGGTCTTGTCGCTATGACCAAGGTCGTAAACCGTAAGGCTATCGGATGCGGTGCGGCACTTATGATTCTGGCAGGCATTATCCCCGGCCTCGGCGTCATCCTGGCGTCCCTTCCGGATGCCGTTCTCGGTGGCTGCACGCTCATGATGTTCGGCTCTATCGTTGTTTCCGGTGTCCGTATGCTCGGAGAATGCGGTTACTCGCAGAGAAATATGAGCATCGCTGCCCTCTCTCTCAGCATTGGTCTCGGTTTCACACAGACCCCACAGATTTTCCATATCTTCCCGGAACTCTTCCGCAGTGTTTTTGCGGAAAACTGTGTGGCTGTGGTCTTTGTTGTCGCTGTTATTCTGAACCTCGTCTTCCCTAAAGAAGAAAAGGAAAATCTGATTGTAGAATAATCGAATTTAGAAAAGCCGCCCGGTCTTTGAGGCCAGGCGGCTTTTTGCGGGGGCGAGAGGCCCATTCCTACCTTCTCTGGTTCAGCTTTTTTTCAAACGCCCCCTTCTGTTTTACCGGAGTATTCTCATTTAAAATCAAACATAAAAAATGTTTAGATATACTATAGCGGGATTCCTTGAAAATGTACCGATTTCCTTGAGAATATCAGTACAAAATGGTGCAAAAAACTTGACCAAAATCAGCTTGGGCGATATAGTTAAATACAGTGGATAAATATAAAATCGAATAGGTGATAAAATGTTTAATTTACGAGAAAAATATGTCATGATTGACGGCTTCAAGATTCCTGCAGACAAAGGCGAAGAGTACAAGCGTCTTCGCGACAGCATGGCGAAGGAAGCAGATAAGTTTTTCCATACCTTCTGTGAAGAAGTGAAGAAGCAGAAGCTGGTGGACATCCTTGGCGAAGGCATCGTCGGCTATTCTTCGACCGGTGAAATGCTGGCAAGAATTTCCCTCGATCCTTTTGAGCTGTCTGCGCTGAATGTAGCAAAACAGAGAAAGAAGCTGCATGAATATATGCTTGCGACCAATGGTTACGATGATGATGACTACCAGCAGCTCCTGAAGGAATTCAAGGAACGTCAGGCGGAAAGAAAAGCAGCTAAAGAGAAAAAAGCGTAATGCGTTTCAGGGTATCCGTGTATTTGACCGGCATGGATATGTTTGATATGAGAAATGGCATTGTGATCTTGCGGAAAGACGCGGATCGACATGTCACTTCGCTCATGATGCGCTCTTACAGAAGCCTCTCAGCTCTTAAACGCTAACATAATAACAATAGGAAGGAACATACTGCTATGATTCATTTGATTCTGGACAGTACCTCCGGCGTTGGTGCAGATTTTCTAGCCCTTCACCCGAATGTACACTGTATTTCCCTGACCATTGAAATGGGAGAGAATTACGTACCGGAAAGCGAGGCAACCATTAAGGCTGTCATCGACTATTCCGAAGCGACGAAGAAATCGGTACCTACGAGCCAGCCGAGTACCGGCGATTTTCTGAAGCTGTTCTCCGATATTCCTGCCGAAGACCCGATCATTGTGCTCTGCATTTGCTCCACCATCAGCGGCACGTATAACGGGGCGCTTTTGGCTGCCCGACAGTCGGGACGCAAGAATATCACGGTCATCAATACGAGAACGACGGCGATCGGCATGATCCATCTGCTGGAGGATGGTTTGGATATGATCGAGAAGGGGCTTTCCTATGAGGAAATCGCGAAAGCGCTCGAAGAAGCCTCGATGCGGACGGGACTCACCGTCGCGCTCGATACCATTGACTATCTGAAGCGCGGAGGACGCATCGGGAAGGCTGCCGGCCTCATTGGAAGCATTCTCAAAATCAAGCCGGTGATTTACCTGAATGAAAACAATGAAGTAGATGCTTTAGGGAAGGTGCGCACGACAAAAAAAGCAAATGCTCTCATGATCGATTATCTGAAAAAGCAGGAGCCGCTCAAGAGACTCGGCATCGTACACATCGAAAATGAAGCCGGAGCGAAGGTGCTCTATGACAAAGCGAAGGAAATGTATCCGGACATGGACATTACACTCACGACGGCGACCCCGGTTCTGACAGCCTATCTGGGACCTGGTCTTACTGGATTCATTTTTGAAAGAGCCAAATAAATGGGGGAGAGAATGATGTATACCGTTATTGATGGGAATTGTTTCAAAAATATGCTGGTAGGAGCGTATCAGCTTTTCCAGAAGAAATATGAAATTATCAATCAGCTGAATGTTTTTCCCGTGCCGGATGGCGATACAGGGAATAACATGCTGAATACCTTGAAATCCATGTACAGCATGATTGCGGAAGTTAGCCCGGAAGAGCCGGTTGGTATCATCGCTGAGAAAGCTTCTGCTGGTGCTATCATGGGGGCACGCGGAAATTCTGGTGTCATCCTTTCGCAGATCATTCATGGCATCAGCCGCGGCCTGCATGGCAAGAAGACCGCTTCCTGCGGACAGATGAGCAAGGCTTTCCAGTACGGTATCCTGTATGCGTATCGTGCTGTCACCAAGCCGGTGGAGGGTACCATCCTTTCCGTGGCTCGCGGCATCGCGAAAGGGACACATGATGTATACCGCGTGGAAACGGATTTCAGCAAAATTTTGGAAGCATCTATCGATGCGGGAGAAGAAGCACTCGCTAAGACGCCGGAGCAGCTGCAGATTTTAAAAGATGCGAATGTTGTTGATGCCGGTGGTCAGGGACTGATCTTCTTTTTGATGGGTTGTCTGAATGGTCTGACCGGGAAAGTCGAGGATATCGAAGTCGATGTGAAGCCGGTCATCAGCCGTCTGGAAGCAAAAGGAGAGTCTTTCTCCATTGAGTATCCCTACTGCACGGAATTCATCATCAGCCCATGTAAAGTAAGTGCTCGTGAAGTCCGCCAGAAGCTTTCTTCCTGGGGTGAATCTATGATCGTCGCTGCGGGTGATAATCTGGTGAAGGTCCACATCCACGCCCAGCGTCCGGGCCATGTCCTGGACATGGCAGCGGACTGGGGTACGCTCCATGACATCAAGTGTGATAACATGGTCGACCAATTTCATAGAAATAAAGAAAAGCAGCAGAAGATGGAAAAGAAACCGCTTGGTGTCCTGACCGTGGTCTCTGGGGAAGGCTGGACAGAGCTTTTCGAAAAATCAGGCTGTGATGTTGTCTCCGGCGGCCAGTCCATGAATCCATCCGTGCAGGAACTCTCGGCAGGTATGGAAAATGGACAGTATGAGAAATATATCATCCTGCCAAATAACAAAAACATCATTCTTGCTGCGCAGCAACTGAAGAAAATGCTTGGTGAAAAAGTCCATATCGTACCATCCACGAACCCGATGGAAGGGCTGGCAGCTGCTATGGTTTTTGATGGTAAGGCCACTATCGCGGAAAATCTTGATGCCATGGCCGACCGTCTTTCAGACATCAGGAGCGGTATGATCACGACCGCTGTACGTGACAGCATCGTCGGTGAATCCACCATTCACAAGGACGACTTCATGGGTCTTGTCAAAGGTTGTGAAGTCATCTCCGTACCGGAGCTTTCCGACTGCTTCATGCAGGTACTTGGTGAACTTATTGATGAAGATACCGAGATCGTCACCATTTACTACGGAAAAGACCTTTCGGAAGAAGACTGTCAGAAAGAGATCGAAAAGGCAGAAAAAGCCTACCCGGATGTCACCTTTGAAATGTACGAAGGCGACCAGCCGTTGTATCCGATGTTTATCGCAGCAGAATAAGGAACAAGAAAAGGAGCTGTGAAGAAATGAGGATTCATTTCTTCACAGCTCTTTTTTGCTTTGCTTCAGGGTTCAGGGTTCAAGGTTCAGGGCTCTCGTGGCGGCTTCGCCGCCTTTTTTTAGAAGATGGTATTCTCGTATCGCAGCCTTCCCCTCTAGGGGAAGGTGCCCGAAAGGGGCGGATAGGGTGACTATGGCATGAAAGACAGCTGGGATAAGGTTTCCCGGTCACTCCTATGAGAGCTGCAAGTCCCCCGCGGCAGATTGAACGCGAAAATGAGATGATCGTTATTTCACATCGCCTTTTTTATGGGAATGATGAGGTTCTTTACACAAACACCGAATACATTTGACTCTGCGATTGAATCAGCGCTTCTTCAGGTTATCAGGATTTGAAGGAATAACGCACAGCCATCGGAAAGTGCGCATCGGCTGCTTATGTCGGTCCTCCAGTATCATAAGACAATAAAATCTCTTGACATTAGTGGGGAATAAGAATATCCTATGAAAAGGTTAGTAAGTGATATTTACAGGGGAATCCGGTGAGACTCCGGAACTGTTCCGCAACTGTATAGGGAGTTTTCTCATGGCAGTTCCTTCGCACGGACATGGGAGAGCAGGGAACCAAGTCAGAGCGCCTGAAAGATGTAGTCCGATCGTAAGCCATCGAGAGAGTGGCCGCAGGATCTTGGGATGGAGAAGTCCATCCTGACTTCGTGCGGCTTTTTTAGGTGTTACAGCGATGAATTTCTCATTTTTAAGGAGGAATGAAAATGAAAAAGAAAATGGGTGCCTTTATTTTATGCTTCGCCCTTCTTGGTGCGGGATGCGTTTTTGCAGAGGAGGAGAAGACAAGCCCGGAGGTCGATCCAGCAGCGACACAGATGACAGAGGCATATCCATCTCCGGATGCCATCCTTCCGCCAGTGCCTGTACCGCCGGAGAAGGGGATCCAGGATGTAGCCGCTTTTCAAAAATATGCAGAAGAAGTGGATCTGTATGTGAAAGCCTGCCAGCACTACATTGACGGAGCGACAAATGATGCGAATGCCATCATAGAAGCCAGAAATAAAGCTGTAAAGAAGGCACAGGAAGCGGTAGATGTGTACAATCGCTTTTTTGATAAATAATAAACTGTTCCAGTCAGATACATAGAAAAGGATATACTCCGATGAAACAACTGATCAGCTACTATCGTATGCCGGGTGACCGGGAGGAGGAGATCGCGCGTCTTATCCATGCGGAAGGTCTGGATGGGGTGGAAAACCTCATATATGGCAGTCAGGCGGGGAGTCCGCCATTTTTGCAAATCACTGTGGGAACGCATCTCAGGTACTGGCCCTATTGGATGGATTTCTATGAAGGGAATAAGGATCGTCTGTTTGAGATTTTTACAAATCAGGACAATATACGCCAAATGTATGGCGCAGAGGATAGAGAAGGCTGGATACAGGTCATCCGTGCGAATATCCGTGCAGCACTGGCTGAGAAGCCCCGCTATCTGGTCTGGCATGTGCAGGAGAGTACGCCTGAAGAGGCCTTTTCCTGGCGCTTCCGCCATACCGATGAAGAAGTTCTGGCAGCGACGGCAGAGCTCTATCAGTCTTTCCGCGATCTGATCCCGGACGGGGTATTCATTCTCTTTGAAAATATCTTCTGGCCGGGGCTTTACCGACTTGAACCAGAGAAGGTGGAATACTTTTTCACAAAACTGGATGATCCCACTCATACAGGCCTTATGTTTGACAGTGGACATTTCATGATCACGAATCCGGATCTGACAAGCGAAAAAGAAGCCGCGCTCTATATCAGGGAAAGCATGAAGCAGCTGGGGGAAATGAGATCGCTCGTGAAAGGTATTCATCTCTCCTGCTCTCTTTCCGGAGCCTATATCCGCCAGTTCAGGAGGGAAATACCGGTTCCGCTGACGAATCAGGTCATGATGCGTCATATATGTTCTTTGGATCATCATGATCCGTTTCAGACGAGAGCCGCCAGAGAGATCGTCGAGGCCATCGAGCCGGACTATGTGACGCATGAACTTTTTGGGAATACGTTCGCTGAAGCGGTGGAGAAGGCACGAAAGCAGGCGTTACTGGTGACAGGGGCAAGGGAAACGCAAGTATATCACAGCGTTTGACTTCACAGGCATTTTAAGGAAACACTGATTAAATCGTTGTCAGATTTTACTCTTGAATTTTTATGC
>OLGJ01001043.1_pt1 | contig 13581 bp, 14 predicted proteins | sample 1605431 | NCBI WGS metagenome assembly OLGJ01 (sample SAMEA3888920, study PRJEB22519) | human gut metagenome | biome: human gut; feature: human-associated habitat; material: faeces | place: Denmark | collected 2009
TGAAGGATTTTCTGGACATGGATTCCAGCCAGATCGTTACCATGCACATCCAGTCCGTTGACCAGAACAAGGCCATCAAAACCATCAAGCACACCATTACCGAACTCGATAGATCAAAGATCGAGGAGCAGAAGAAAGCCGTCCGCGCCGGATACGACATGGACGTGCGTGCGACTCGTTCCTGAACAAAACCTTCGTGGTTGAAGGATAAAATCAGGCACTAACAAAAGAACGAGGTTCTAAAGTTAGGAGAACTAACAATCCAAGCGGTGGAATGATGGAGTAACGCCCTGAAACGCCCCCTTAATACTCCGACTGGCACCAAAGATGGAAACATCCGGTGTCAGAAGCTCGGTGAAGGCGGCCGAGAGCAGCCGTAAGAAATGCTGGAAAGTCACCAGCCCCACGAAAGCCGTCCAGAGGTGGACGGTGCTGCCCATAGGCCGGAGGTCTACAAAATACCCAAGGTTAGAATGTTTGCAAGATAACTGACGAAAACCGCGGATGTACGGGTCTATACCATGACAGCATAGAAATGTGCTGGTAGCGTTAATCGCTAGCCAGTGTGGTGGAGTAAAAATGTACGTTATGAAACACCATAGCAGGTTACAGGCCTGCTCAAGCTGGCAGGACCAAAGCGGAAACCTAAAGGTATATGGAGAGATAGGATTGTTGGAACGAGGAAAGGCAGTGAGCTTTCTCATTTGAAAGCAAGAGGACGAATCATATAAGCCTTTGAATCACTGCTGAAAAGCAGAGGTCGAACCGATAATGCTTTTTGCGAAAAAGAGAAAAGCGCAGGAATGGCCTCAAGTCAGTTAAACAGAAACTCTTAGCACTTAGTCGCAATTAGGATTGCGAGTATGACCAAAAGAAGTCACTCGCCGCAAAGGAGAGTGATGCCTAATGCCAAGTGAGAAACATCCCAAAGCAAAAAGCGTGGAATCCCTCCGCCACGCAGAATACTATGACATGCAGCGTACCTTTGATGAACTATATACCAGGAGTCAGGCCAGAGAAGTATTCGATAACCTGATGGAACTGATTTTGTCGAAAGATAATATCATGCTGGCGTATCGGAACATTAAGTCCAATTCCGGAAGTGCAACCCCGGGAACGGACAGACTGCGGATAACAGATATTGGCAGACTACCTGCTGATGAAGTTGTTGCAAGGGTACGAAAAATTGTCAGAGGAGGAACAAACGGCTATACCCCCAGAAGCGTAAGAAGAAAAGAAATCCCGAAGCCGAACGGAAAGACCAGACCACTGGGAATCCCGTGCATTTGGGACAGGCTGATACAGCAATGTATTAAGCAAGTCATGGAGCCAATCTGCGAAGCAAAATTCAGCAGTAATAGCTATGGATTCCGTCCGAATAGGTCGGTTGAAAATGCAATCGCTGCAATCTATCGCCTTATGCAGAGGTCAGGACTTTACTATGTAGTAGAGTTCGATGTGAAAGGCTTCTTTGACAATGTAGACCACTCGAAACTGATACGGCAACTGTGGTCGATGAATATTCGAGATAAAGAATTGCTCTACGTTATCCGCAGAATCCTAAAAGCCCCAATTCAGATGCCCGATGGACATCTGGAAAATCCCAAGAAAGGAACACCGCAAGGTGGAATAATATCTCCCCTGTTGGCAAATGTTGTGCTGAATGAGCTTGACCACTGGGTCGAAAGCCAATGGCAGAACCATCCGGTTATAGAGAAATACTCCTACAGGGAAAATGCAGCAGGATGCCCGATACACAGTCATGCGTACCGGGCTATGCGGAATACAAACCTGAAAGAAATGTATATCGTGCGATATGCGGATGACTTTCGGATTCTTTGCAGAACAAAAGAACAAGCGAATCGAACGCTGATAGCGGTAACAAAATGGTTGACCGAACGCTTAAAACTTGAAGTTTCACCAGAGAAAACGAGAGTTGTCGATGTTAGAAGGAGCTATTCAGAATTTCTCGGATTCAAAATCCGATTGCGCAAAAAAGGGAAAAAGCATGTTGTGCAGTCGCACATGTGCGATAAGGCATACAAGCGGGTCAAAGCCGACCTTGTAAAGCAGGTTGGAAATATTAAGTTTCCAAGAGCCTGCCGAGGAGAATCGGGTGAAGTCCACCTGTTCAACTCTATGGTCATGGGAATCCAGAACTACTACCGGCTAGCAACAGATATTAGTCTTGACTGCAACAACATTGGCAGAGCAGTCGATATTGTTCTTAAGAACAGGCTGAAAGCCGGAAAATCCCATCGTCTGAAAAAAGAAGGCCGCGACCTGACAAAAAGCGAAATCCAACGATATGGAAAATCTAAAAGGCTGAGATACCTTGCTCAATCCAAGGAGCCGGTTTACCCGATAAGCTATATCCGGTGTAAAAAACCGATGGATTTGAAGCGGAATGTGTGTGCTTATACACCGCAGGGTCGAAGTGAAATCCACAATGATTTGCAAATGGACACCACTCTGCTTTTACAGCTTATGAAAGCTACAGCATACAGCCGCAGCGCAGAATATATGGATAACCGTATCTCACTTTTCTCTGCCCAGCAGGGAAAATGTGCAGTTACCGGGAAAACGTTTGAAAGCGTGTCAGATATTCACTGTCACCACAAAAGGCCGAAGAGCCTTGGAGGAACGGACTGCTATGGAAACCTTGTGCTGGTCTTAGCACCAGTGCATGAATTGATTCACGCAACGAACAAAAGTGCCATTGATTCGCGTCTTTCTGTCTTAAAGCTAAATCGGCAACAACTGGCAAAACTGAATAGGCTGAGGATTTCGGCAGAAGTGAAACCTATTGATTCGGAAGAAATCGCTTTAGAACTTAATTCTCACAATGGTATGACTAAGGAGATTAAGAAAACTGTTTAATTGATGGAACGCCGGATGCGGTGAAAGTCGCTTGTCCGGTGTGAAGCGGGGGAAAAATCGGAGATAATTTCAAAGGTTTACCTATCGCTATTGCCGTCTGATTTGGCGACTTATGGCAGGGATGCCAAGGCACTTTTGAAGGAATTGCAGAGCCAGAACGAGCGGATGTTCCTTGTCACTTTTCTGGTGTTGAACACCGGAAAGACCGAACAGGAACTGGAAACCAACGTGTTTCAGGCGGTCAGCATTGCGCAGAAGCATAACTGCGAATTATGCCGCCTTGATTTTCAGCAGGAGCAGGGGCTTATGTCCTCGCTGCCGCTGGCAGACTGCCAGATCGAGATCCAGCGCGGTCTGACCACCAGTAGCACGGCGATTTTTGTGCCGTTTACCACACAGGAGCTGTTCGACAACGGCAAGGAAAGCCTGTATTATGGCTTGAACGCCCTGTCCAACAACCTGATTATGGTTGATCGCAAAAAGCTGAAGAACCCCAACGGTCTGATTTTGGGCACTCCCGGTTCCGGTAAATCCTTCAGCGCAAAGCGTGAGATCTGCAATGCGTTCCTCGTGACGGACGATGATATTATCATCTGCGACCCGGAGGCAGAGTACGCTCCGCTGGTGGAGCGTCTGCATGGGCAGGTCATCCACATCAGCCCTGCCAGCACCCAGTATATCAACCCGATGGACATCAACAGCAACTACTCGGAAGAGGATAACCCGTTGGCACTGAAAGCCGACTTTGTGCTGTCCCTGTGCGAACTGGTGGTGGGCGGCAAAGAGGGCTTGCAGCCGGTGGAAAAGACGGTCATTGACCGCTGCGTCCATGTGATCTATCGCAAGTATTTCGAGAATCCCACCCCGGAAAATATGCCGCTGTTGGAAGATCTGTACAACGCCCTGCTGACGCAAGACGAACCGGAAGCCCGCCATGTGGCGGCTGCGCTGGAAATCTACGTCAAGGGCAGTTTGAACATTTTTAACCACCACACCAACGTGGATATCAATAACCGCATCGTCTGTTTTGACATCAAGCAGCTTGGCAAGCAGTTGAAGAAACTCGGTATGCTTATCGTGCAGGATGCCGTGTGGGGGCGTGTGACCGCCAACCGCAGTGCCGGAAAATCCACCCGGTACTATGCAGACGAGTTCCATTTGCTCTTGAAGGAAGAGCAGACTGCTGCTTATTCCGTGGAGATTTGGAAGCGTTTCCGTAAGTGGGGCGGCATCCCGACAGCCCTAACGCAGAACGTCAAAGATCTGCTGGCAAGTCCCGAAGTATCAAATATTTTTGAGAATTCGGACTTCGTTTATATGCTCAATCAAGCCAACGGCGATAGGCAAATCCTCGCAAAACAGCTCAACATCTCGCCCCATCAGCTTTCCTATGTGACCCACTCCGGCGAAGGTGAAGGGCTGCTGTTCTTCGGCAACGTGATCCTGCCCTTTGTTGACCACTTCCCGAAAGACCTTGAACTCTACCGCATCCTCACGACCCGCCTTTCCGAAGTTGCGGAGGCACAAAAGCATGAGTGAGAAACAGCCGAAGCTGAAATTTGAGGAGGACAAGGAGCGCACGGCCACACGCTCCCCTCCGAAAAAGTCGAAGGTCGAGCAGTCTAAGCCCAAAAAGCAGAAGCTGAAACTGGACGCAGATAAAGCAGCGGAAAAGGCGCAGCACCTGCGTTTTGGCAAAGCCGAGATCACCCCAGATGAAGCATCCCGCATGACAAAGCAGCAGAAACGTGCTATGTATGCCGCTGCTGCCGCCCGGTCTGCGGTACATCGGGAAGTTGACCAGTACGAGGACGACAATGTGGGCACACAGGCGTTAAGCGAGGGCGAAAAAGCGGCAGGAAATGTCCGTGATATTTCCAAGAGCAGATACGCCAGAAAACTGAAAAAGAAAGCCAAGATGCAGGGCAAGAAGGGTGCCAAAACCGCAAAATCTTCCCCGCAGAAGCCGACTGCGGCACAAGATGCAGGCGCATCCTGCACCGGCGAGGGCGGCTCCAACTGGCTCTCCCGATGGCGGCAGAAACAGGACATCCGGCAGAGCTACTATGCCGCCGCCCATTCGGGCACGGCGGCGCAGACCGCAGGCGGCAAAGCGGCATCCAACGGTGCATCTGCCGCCCGGTCCAGTATGGAACAGGCGGTAGAAAAGGGCAAAACTGCCGTCAGCACTGCCGTGAAAGGGCTGGCGAATGCCGCCAAGAGCAACGCACACGTTCTGGTGATCGTGGGCGTTTTTCTTTTGCTCATCCTCATGGTCATGTCTGGTTTTTCCTCCTGCGGCATCCTCTTTTCGGGCGGTACACAGGTATCCGGGCAGACCATGTACTCTGCCGAGGACCGGGACATCCGGGGCGCAGAACAGGACTACAAGAAGCTGGAAAAGGAGCTGGATAAAAAGATCAAGCGCACTCCCACCGACCACCCCGGCTCCAACGAATACCAGTATCACCTTGACCCCATCGAGCATGACCCGTGGCAGTTGACTTCTTTTCTCACGACCCTGTATGACGATTACACCCGGTCGGAGGTGCAGGGCAAGTTGAAGGAGACCCTCAAGAAGCAGTACAAGCTGACCACATGGGTAGAGGTGCAGACCCGGTATATGACTGTGTGGGTCATGACTCCCGCAGGAATCCCAGTCCCTACGCAGGTGCCCTACGAGTACAAAATCTTCCACACCAAATTGGTGAACAAAGGGCTGGAAGTAGTTATCCGGGAGGAACTGGACAACGACCAGTGGAAACGGTACGAGATCTTTCAGGACACCTTGGGTGGCAGACCTTACCTCTTTAATGGAGGGTTGCCGCCCGGTGGCTCCGATGGCTCTGGTACACCGGGCATCGACTATACTGTGCCTGCCGAAGCCCTGACGGACGAGGAATTTGCCGCCATCTACAAGGAAGCCCAAAAGTATGTGGGCACACCTTATGTGTGGGGCGGCTCCACCCCGGAAACCGGGTTCGATTGCTCCGGCTACGTTTGCTGGGTGTACAACCAGAACGGCTACGATGTGGGGCGCACCACCGCCAACGGTCTGTGGAACAAGAGCCAGCACATTTCCGAAGCCGAAGCAAAGCCCGGAGATCTGGTCTTTTTCAAAGGAACCTACGACACCCCCGGCATGAGCCATACCGGAATCTATCTGGGCAACGGCATGATGGTCAGTGCCGGCGACCCCATCAAGTACGCAAACATTCATTCGTCCTACTGGGAGAAACATCTCGCCGGGTTCGGACGGCTTTCAAAATGATTGGAGGAGTTACTATGAGCGAAAAATCGGATAAGCTGCGGGCGATGCTGGAAAAAGAGAAGGAACGCCGCATCAAGCTGAACAACCGCATCGAGATTCTGGAGCGGCGCATTCAGGAAGAGGATTCTGCCGAGGTCAACGAGATGGTGCGGACTGCAAAGGTCACGCCGGAACAGCTTGCCGCCCTGCTGCGGCAGTCCGCAACCACCATCCCGAACCCGGCTGCGCTGTCTGCCGTGGGTGCAACTTTTGAGAAGGAGGTCGATGCAGATGAAGATTAAGAAACTGGGCGCGCTGCTGGTATCGGCGGCACTGTGCGCTGGCATGGCGGCTCCCGCCTTTGCCTTTGAGGGCGAAGCTGCCCCGGTGGAGCAGCCGGTTCTGCCGGAAGTCGTGGAGAAAGATGTTGTCACCGTCACGGACGAAACCTCTGGTGCCCTGACCCCGGAGGGCAATCTGACGCTGGTGGACGATTACTACACCAACTACTCCGATGGCAGCGGACAGCAGTTTATTACGCTGGTCAGCAAGTCGGGCAATACGTTCTACTTGGTCATCGACCGCAACGCCAAAGGACAGCAGACCGTCCACTTTATGAACCTTGTGGACGAAGCCGACCTGCTGGCACTGATGGAGGAAGATGCTGCCGATGCCTATACCGCTGAAAAAGAAGCAGCGGCGCAGGCTGAACAGGATAAGCTGAAAGCCGAGGAAGAAGCCAAGAAAGCCGCAGAAGAAGCGGCGGCATTCGGCGAGGAACAGCCCAAGGAAAACAAGGTCACAAAGATCGCATCCGGCTTTCTGGGCGTAGTCGTGCTGATTACGCTGGCGGCAGGCGGCGGCTTCTACGCTTTCACAAAGCAGAAGCAGAAAAAGCAGGCAGAAAAAGAAGCCCTTGACCCCGATGCAAACTACACTGAGGACAAGGGCGACTTTGAAATCCCTGTGGAGGATGAGCCGGAGGAGACCGGCGAGGAGGATAACGCAGAAGAATAATTCTATTGGCGGCGTTTGCCGCCTTACATATTGCAATCCAAAACAGATTGGAGGGATTCCTATCGCAAAATTGATCGTGGCGGAAAAGCCATCGGTTGCCATGTCCTACGCCAAAGTCCTCGGTGCCACCAGCCGTCAGGACGGCTACCTTGAGGGCAACGGCTATCTGGTGAGCTGGTGTGTGGGTCATCTGGTGGAACTGGCTCCGCCTAATGTCTACGATGCCAAATACGTCAAGTGGAGCATTGCAGACTTGCCCATCCTACCGCAGAAGTGGCAGTATCTGGTGTCTGCCAGTACCAAAAAGCAGTTTGGTATCTTGCAAAAGCTGATGCACCGCCCGGACGTAGACAGCATTGTGAACAGTTGCGATGCAGGATAGTGCGGTTGGGTGACTCAAGAGAAAGAAAAAAGAGACCTCATCTCGTCAAAAAACTAAATCATAAAAGCATCAAAGAGGGCATTCAAATGAAACAAAATCGAATTTTTGACCAGAATAGTTCTCAAAAAGCACGTTCTTGGCACTATAATATGGACACCAACCGAGCGGAAGCCCAGTTCGCTGATGGCTCTGCCATTGCCATTGACTGCCTTGCCATCGAGGACGAATACGGCAATACCCCGGCACAGCGAGCTGAACTTGATTGGCTACTATACAACAAGCCCTTGGAGTGCGTCCAGCTTGTGCTGAGTGGTGAGATTGAGCATTATCTCTCACTTGGCTGTGACCATGGCAAACTGAAAGACTAACCTCTAAATAGGCCAAACAACCCGCTACTTGCAGTCGCTGCAAATGGCGGGTTGTTTGCTTATTTTAAGTTTTTCCTTTGCTCATAGTAGTGCAAAATCAATGTAGTGCAAAATCAATGGCCCAACGGTCAAAGAAATCACAAATATCAGGCAAATCTACTGGTTTCTTATAAATGTCATTCTAAAATTCAATGGATTTTGCTATTTCTAGCACTTGTTTTTTCGACACGAAAGTCGATTTAACCCTATATTTTATGTATCTCTCGATGATTTCAAGTTTGCCATTTTGGGGGCTTGATTATTGAGAAAATTCTAAATTCCAAAAAGGTCTATCATTTTCATCAATCGCATCGTTATTGAGAATAAGCACTGCACCACCACTTAACAGAGGAGGCAGCTGTAAATAGCTTATATTATTTATTGAGAAAATGAAACGCTATTGCAACAGTTGAATACTGTATATTTTATCAAATTGATACGGATCTGATAGCAACACCTTACCGTTTGATATCACAAGAATGCTTTCGCCTTCTTTAAGATACGACAACTGAAGATTTCCTTTCAAGTAGTTTGATACGCCATAAATTATATAATTGTCATCCGTATCATATAATTGATTTTTTGCAGTCGCATAAATACAATTGTTCTTCAGGTCAACTTCTTCAATTATAAGTTCCGATTTTTTTCTTCCGAATGTATTCGATTGAAATAGAATGCAGAGAACCACTGCCACAAATGCTATGCCAACCATAATCTTCCGTTTGCATTTCATTTTATCAACCTCTGTATGAAAGGAACAGCGTATAAAGCGATTGTGTTATTCTCAATGCCCCTGTATAAGAAGTTGGATATGAAGAACCATCAATTGTGCTTCCATCTTTATGGATTCCGATAGCTACATACCCAGCTCCAGAAATATATTCTACAAGAGGACCACCACTAAAGCCACCTGTCAAATCCCAATCGCCCTTGAGATATTTTGAAGTCTGACTTCTAATATACCCAGAAGATTTACACATCCGATATCTCGCATCGGCACCATTTATTTGGCTCGGATAGCCATAAGCATACACCAACTGTGATGATGAATAATTGCTAGACTGCCAATGTAACCCAAGCCATCCCGTTTTCGTTCCTAAATTATTCTTGAGCGTAATAATCGCCCAATCCTCCGAACTTGTTCCAGCAAGATAAGAATCACTAACAATCATCGAACTTGCCGATACATTTTCGCTTCCAAAAGGTTTACTATTATCAGATCGAGCAGGTGCGACATTTACCGACTTAACGTAGGCTTTTTCCTTTATACTGTATAGATTATGTGCTGCTGTTGCAAGTGCATTAGGCCCAATCATAAATCCAGAACCATAATTTGTCCCTCCATTATTGGTCGTTATCTGTAGGCATACCGTACTACAATATGGTGTTGCCGTTGGATTATCAACAACAGTGATATCATTGCTTCCGATAATCGCATACAGATCGGATAGATCAATATCCGAAATCTTTCCATTTGGAAAATAGCCTGCAGTTGTCTCTCCATCCGTGAAGGAATTGGTTTCAACTATAATTTCCTCTATAGATTCTTCTTTTGTATCAAAATCGTATCTATGGTATCTCTCGATATGAGATTTGCTTCCATCACTTTGATTATCTGCAAAAGCAGTCAGCCCAGAGTTAAGCTCCATTGAAGAAAGAGCCACAATCCCACTTGCTTTCAAAAAAATTCTACGAGATATTTTTTCACTAGCTATTTTAATTTTCCTTCTTTACTTTTAGAGTATACACAAGATTTCTTATACATCAGTTGCTCTGCATTGGAAACACCTCCGTAAAATTTTTCATACGTTAGAGCCATCCTTATTTTAGATTTCAACTTTTACTTTCGCAAAAAAATAAATACCACTGATTTTTTATCCAATAGCCGTGCTAAGATTTATCTCTATGGGATTCAACACATGCGTCTGCTGGCACAACCAAGCCCAATTGTTCACTGTAGTAGTAAACAAGTCGTCATAGTTGTTGTCATATGCAAAATCAAATGTGTCATGAACGGTAATCAAGTAATACATTATAGAATTACCAATCATGAAGCCTGTTCCAGAGGTGCTTACCCTATGCAATGCATAGAATAAATCTGCATTATCAGACTTTTGAATTGTAAAAGACCAACTTCCTCCACTAAAATCTTTCAAGCCACTATTAAGTACTTTGTTTTTATAATTATTAAAAACTGTTGTCGTGTTTAACTTGTCAAGCAATGGCGTCGAAGAATCCGTCACACTCTCAGAATAGTCAATATTATATACAGAGAATTCAACCATAAGAGCCGCACATTCATATCCCTTATCCCGTGCAATTTGCGCAGCTGCCAACCATGCAAGCTGTGTATTATTTAACAAATTTCCAGATGCACGTGTTTGATCTTCATCTTTCATCTTATCGATAAACTTATTTAATTCATCTATCGACATTCCCGAAAAATCAACATGATACTTATCATTCATGCTTTGAATAACAGGATTGCTAGCTTTACGGCTGCTTATGTTAGCAGCATAAGACACAGTATTTATCGAAAACAAAAAACACACTGAAAGAATTAATGATACGAACCTCTTCATAACGAACCTCCTTAAATTCTGTACTCTACTATATAAATTGTGTGCTTCTCATCATCCCAGACAACGAGACTAAAATTCACATCTTCAGAATGTAAAAGCAATGTATTCATTTCGGCTTCCGAGCGTAGTTCCTTATGCTGACTATTATCATAAAGAAAAAAATTTCCACTTGCAATTTCAGGAATCACAAAATCTAATCCAAAATATGACGACACATTTTTTAATATAGAAGATATGGTTGGAGAATCATTAATTTTCTCCCATGAATCGAGTTGATGAATAATTTTGGCTGCATCCACATCGTAGTATACCGCTAACATTATCCCATCATTTTGCAATCCGCCATAAGCCTCATATATCAACGATTCAGAGTATGTTGCTTTTCCAATTTTGAATTGTTTCAAATAATCTCGTTTTTCATATTTGCTTTTTCTTCCAAGCATAAAGCCCAAAAGCAAGCACAGTGCGACTATAGCTAGGTATCGGATAACTCGCGTTGGTCTCGCCTTTATAATTACCTCACACCTTTCTAACTTGCTGAAATATATAACAAACTCCACTTATCTACTGGTACTTCCGGTAATGGTTTCGCTCCGTCCATCGGAATAGCTAAAGGTCGCAGAATACTCAAGCCTATAAGATTTTCCGGGCTTAGTGTTAAAGCTACTGCTCACCATGCAGGTTGAGGTCGTGCTGCTGTTTGAGCAGCTACTTACTTTTTGCCATGTTCCAATTGTCCCCTTTTCATAGAGAACGCCTGAAACGCTGATTTTCTTTACTCCAGTTCGAGTCTGGGCATCAACCTGATAGTATGTTTGGTAAATAGATCCGTTGACCGTACTATCGCCTACATACCGTTCAGACTTTTCAGCGGCCATTGCGGTGCAGGCAAAGCTCAAGAGAATCACCGCTGAAACAACAATGGACAACAAACGCTTTTTCGACATAGACATACACCTCCGTTTTTTTGCTCCCATCAAGAGCCTTTGTATAATCAACGCAATTCGCATTCGCTTCGTTTCAATTTTCAGGAGAAAATTTTTCAAATTTTCCATCTTTGTAAGTTCAGACAAAAAGAAAGCCAGACATTTGTGAACTCTCACAAGTGTCCAGCTTTCTTAACGGATACCTTCCGCAATTTTCATAATCTCATCGTATGGAATGTTTCCCATAACGGTATGTGTAATCCCCCGATGTTCCCAACTTAGAGTATAAACATTCTTTCCATGTTCATCCGTACTGGTTCCAAGTACACCATCTGCTTCTCCGACCTTTACGGTTTCGTACACTGTATGCTCATTATCAAACAGGGACTGCTGCCCTGGGGCTGGATAATTGAGCAACGGACTGTGTAGCTTTCCTCTGTTTCTTTTGACGAGTAAACATGTAAAAAGTTTTCTGCTCGCTCAAATTTCTGCACATCGTCCATTTCAAAGCCGTTCGGCACATAATGGTCGCTGTATCCATCCGGGAGCCACTCCAGCGGTTCGCCATCCACCTGATAAGTCAGCTGCATCTCAATGGGCAGAAATTTTTGAATCATCGTATAGACTGCCCTGCGGAAATCAGCGCTGACCGCAAGAGCACCAACCGTCAGCATTACGAGTGTCAATGCCGCAATTAGTACTCGTTTCAACACTGGGTGGTGCTTTTTCTTCTTTAAGGCCTCTGTCATTCGTTCGTCCCATTGGGACGTATCTGGGTAGATTTCCTCAAACTGCTTTGGCGTTGGAAGCGAATCCAGTTCTCTTTGCGCATCTGCACGAAGTGCCATCATCAAAGCCGCATCAAATGAAATGTCTGTCCGCTCACTCATGGCTGTTCATCTCCTTCCATAATAGTTTTCGTCCTCGAAAGAGCCGTGTTCGTACCACTTCATCCGTTAATCCCAGCGATTTTGCAATCTCACGGTTTGTATATCCCATTGCCAAAAGGCGTAGCGGATCACGGTACATCGGTTTCATTTGGCCAATCAGTTCTGTTAGACGTTCAATGTTATCGGTGCTAACTGCTGCATCATCCGGCACCGGAGCGGCATCTGGTTCGTTTGGGACATCTTCCAGCAATTCTTCTCGTTGTTTGCGAAGCATATCATATGCACGGCTTCTACTACAACTAACGAGATAAGCAGCGAGTTCGTGACAGTTTTCTCGATGAATTTTAGAAAAATTTTTTGCAACGTACAAAAATACCTCTTGTAGCACATCCTCTGCCAGATACGAATCATCCATGATTTTGTAAGCGGTATGGTAAACCAGCCGTTTGTATGTATTGTACACCTCGGTAAAATCTTCTTCAAAGTTTCGATCATCAAGCACACTTAGATATAACGCAAGCAACGCAGTCACCTCTATTCACATTGATTGTGTGTAGTGTACCACGAACCAATAAAAATGTCGAATACAACCAACTTTTGAAAAGGAGCGTGATGCCATTGACCCAACCGAAAACCGATCTCGCCTATCTCCGCAGCGAGAAAGCCAAAGCAGAACAGCAGCTGCGCTACTACCAGCACCGGGAGAAAATTCTGGAACACCAGATACCAGAGCTGACCCGCAAGGCCCGTGTGCATCGGCTGTGTACCCGTGCCGGAATGCTGGAAAGTTTTCTGATTGCGCCGGAAGAACTCACCAACGATCAGGTGATGGAGCTGCTGAAAATTGCGTTCCGTCAGCCGGAAGTTGCGCTGGCTCTTGCAAAGATGATTCACGACCTGCACGAAAGCCGCAGCGTTCCGCACCCTTTAGAATAAAGGGCGCAATTATACACCGTTCCGGTGAAATTGCGGTCTTGCAGACGGCTCGATGAAATCGAAGCTGGCGTTTGTGCGCCAGCCCGATTCCATCCCAAGGAAAACTGCATTTTCCTTGCGCTGCTTTGCAGCTATCCTTTTGCGGCTCCCGCCTGAGACCGAAGCGCACGGCACTCCGCTCCAAGGCGGCGAGTACAACCGAATACGATTCCAGACCGTTCATCAAGAGCAATCTTGCTGGGCGGTCTTTTTGTTTGGGGGTGATGCCTATTCCGTGTCCGCATTTCAAAATTACCATCGTCAAGCGCAGC
>OLGJ01001045.1_pt1 | contig 13528 bp, 16 predicted proteins | sample 1605431 | NCBI WGS metagenome assembly OLGJ01 (sample SAMEA3888920, study PRJEB22519) | human gut metagenome | biome: human gut; feature: human-associated habitat; material: faeces | place: Denmark | collected 2009
CTGCCGGTGCTGACGGTGCTGCGGCAGTCGCCGATGCTGCTGGCGGCGGAGACGCAGGTGACGCAGGCAGAGACGCCCCGGAACGCGGAGGAGACGCCCTCCCCCGCCCCGGTGGAAGCACCGGAGGGCCCAACAACGGAACAGACGGAGAACACCGGCGGGCAGGGGGAATCGAGGCCGCTGTCGGTGGTGGCGGCGGACGAGAACGGGTACACCCGGGTGGGGGACGTGTTCATCAAGAACAGTTCGCGGCAGACGGTGGAGGGCATCGTGTTTGACGGGACGTTCGCGGCGGCGCTGGGCGAGGACGCGCCGCAGGTGCTGATCGTCCACACCCACGGCAGCGAGGCGTACACCATGCCGCCGGGGGAGGAATACGAGGACACGGGAAGCTTTCGGACGGCGGATGCCAGCGTGAGCGTGATACGGGTGGGCGATGAGCTGGCCAAAGTGCTGTCGGGCTACGGGATATCGGTGCTGCACGACCGGGCGCTGTATGACGACCCGGAGTACAACGGGGCGTACTACCGGGCGGAGGACGCCATCGAGGCGTATATGGAGAAATACCCCAGCATCGGGTTCATTCTGGACGTGCACCGGGACGCGCTGGAGGACAAGGCCGGGCACCAGTACAAGGTGGTAACGCGGGAGGACCCGGACTGCGCGCAGGTGAGCCTGGTAATGGGCAGCAGCTGGGAGGGCTGGCAGGAGAACCTGAAATTCGCCGTGGCGGTGCAGCAGCACCTGACGGAGCGCTATCCCACGCTGATGCGGCCGCTGACGCTGCGGAATTCGGATTACAATGAGTATTTCACCACGGGGAGCCTGCTGGTGGAGATCGGCGCGGCGGGGAACTCGCTGGACGAGGCGCTGAAGGCCGTGCGGGTGTTCGGAGAGGGATTTGCGGAGGTAGTGACGGGAAAATAGGGTCGCAAAACACGGCGCGGTAGTGTATAATACGGGAACACGAAACTCACGACGCGATACGGAGGATAGAGATACCATGAAACGGAACCGCGGCTTTACATTGATGGAAATGCTGATCGTGGTGGCGATCATCGCTGTGCTGGCGGCTGTTGCCATCCCTGTGTTCAACGGCAGCCTGCACAAGGCCAAGGTGGCCGCCGACATGGCCAACGTGCGGGCGTATTACGCGGAATTGCAGACACAGTACATCACCACCGGAAAATACATAGACATCGGGAGTGAGCCGCTTCAGAGCGTGCGACGGTACATTATGTTTTTGGACGGCACCACAGTGCAGATGCAGGCTGGCATGGTAAGTGCGATGCTGGTTCGTGAACAGGGTACAAATGAACCTGTGGGATACCAGGTATATACTACGAATGCGACAAGGGCGACCACACACTGCTGCTGGAATAATGATGAAAAAAGAGACGGCGTGAGCCGTCTCTTTTCTTATCGGTTTTTCTTGGCCAGCTCCATGAGTTCCGGGTACTTGGACTTGATGTAGCTGTAGCTGCCCCGACCGTGGGGCAGCAGGCAGTCGGAGCAGTCCTTGACGCCGTTTTCCAGGTACCTGAAGTTGCCGCCGCACTTGCTGCCCAGGGTATACAGCGGGCAGTAGCAGAACAGGCAGTTGAAGTCCTCCGGGTGGCCGGTCTTGTGGCAGGGGAAGAACTCGCAGGTCCTGTGCTGGGTGAAGGAGTAGGCGCACTCCTCGGGCTTTTTGGTGTAGATATCGTCCATGTCAGTCCTCCACGGTGACCAGGCCGTCGTCACCCACGGAGACGGTCATGGCGGTCTGCACATATTGCAAAAATTCGTCGCCCAGGGAGTCCACCACGGGCATTTTGCTGTCGGTCCAGACATCGCCCAGAATGGCGCCGGAGGCGGCCAGGGAGTCGATGGGCTGGGAAAAGAGCATACAGGCGGGCTGCTTGCCGTGGGAGCACACCGTGAAGAGCACCATGCCGCCGGTGGTGGAGCCGATGGTCTGGGGCAGGCAGAGGGCCTTGCCGATCATGGGCTTTTTGTAGATGTCGGGGTTATTCTGGTCGCCGCACTTGACCTGCTTGTCGCCGAACATCATGGCCATCTGGTAGCTGGCCAGGGTGTTGAAGCCGCCATGGCTGACCAGCGCTTCGGCGGTGCAGGTGCCGGGGACCACCACGCGGCCCTTGAACTGCTGCATATCAGCGTCCCTCCTTTCCGGTGAGGATGTCCAGTATCTCCGCGTCGGTATAATACCGGGCGCTGGTGTAGGTGCGGAGCTTATTGGAGTTGGTGATGACCGCCTTCTTCTTGCAGAGGGGGTTGTTCATGTACATCAGCGGGCAGATGTAGCTGAGGATCACGCCCATGCTTTGCAGCTTGTAGCCCTCCACGGTGTCCTTGAAGGCGTCCAGCACCGCCGGGGCAGCGGTGAACACGGTGGGAACGGCCACCTGCAGGCGGTTCTGCGCCCGCAGGGCATCGGTGAGCTTCGCCGTCCAGTCCTTCAGCTGCTCCAGCGTCAGGTGAGGACAGCCCACGAAGCACAGCTGCGGCGCGGCGGCAGGGTCCTTCCAGATGACGGGATAGCTGCGCTTCACGCGCTCCAACTCGGCGTCATCGATGACGTAGGTCCGATAGCCCTCCCGCAGCAGGGCCTCGCCCTGCTGTTTTGCCTCGGGGGTCAGGTGCTCCACATGGTACAGGCCCACGGCGCCGTTGGAGGCGGTGGCCGCGCCGAAGTCCTTGAGGTAGGCGCGGTTCTCGTCGTTCAGCTCCGTGCCCAGCCACTTGTCCAGTCCCCGGACGTAGGGCACGTCCTCCATGACCTTCATGCCGATGGCGGAGCCGAGAAGCTGGGCCTCGGGCCGGCGGGTGCATTTGACCTCCACCAGCCAATGGGCCTTGCGGCCCTCGTCGGTGAGCAGGCCGAACTCCGGCACGAAGCCGGCGATGCTGCCCATGAGCTCCAGCATACCGCTGTTGCGGTTGCAGCGGGCGCCCAGGACGGAGTTGGCGTAGACCACGGCGGAGGACTCCGCCCAGCTGAGGATATCACCCTGTTTGGGGGTGTTGCCCACCTGATCCAGATAGCAGGTACAGGTATAGGCGTTATCGGCGGTGATGCCCAGCTTTTTCAGCTGCTGCTCATACCGGTCCTGCTGGGTGTACATGATCTTGCGGAAGACGATGTCCTCCAACAGACTGGTGGGGACGTGCTTATCCAGGGGCAGGGGGTCAGCAGTGAATTTCTGACCGCTGGTAAGGCCGGACTCGATAAGACGGTCGTACAGGTCGTAGACCGGCTTCATCACCGCCAGGCCGAAGGAGATGACGGTGTGGCCGTACTCACTGGTAACGGGGACCATACGCCGGGCGCCGAAGGTATCGCCGTACATGACCAGCGTCTTGACCACCTTGGCCATGGTCTCGCCCTGGGCGCCGTCCAGCAGGGCCTGCTGCTGGGGTGTCAACTGCATAAAACCACTTCCTTTGTTTCAGAATGGTGCTGCGCTGGCTCTATTGTACCAGTCCGCCGCGGGAAAGTCAACTTGACGAAGGGGACGCGGTGGGGTATACTGCGGGAGAAAGGACGGTGGCGATATGCGGAGCGTGCTGCTGTGGAAGGATATGGATCAGGTGGCGGAGCAGATGGACGCCGCCGTATTTCAATATGTGGGCGAATTGCAGACGGAGAGCTTTGAGGCCTTTGCCGACTTCGACCTGCTGGCCTTTGACTGGTACGATGTGCGGAAGGCCGGGAAAAGCGGCAAGGTGCTGGTGTACATCGACCGGGAGGACCTGTTTTTCTTCTGCCGGAACGAGGCAGCACAGCAGTATGTGCAGGGTGCGGTGGACGCGCTGACCGCAGGCGGACCGCTGAATGACCAGCAGCTGCTGTACCGGTTTTTTGCGGGGCTGTTCAAGGGCGACATGGCGTATCTGGAAAAGCTGGAGGCCCAGATCAACGGCGGCGAGAGCGCCATACTGGAGGGCAAGGCCAAGGACGACGCGCCCCGGCGCATCGCCGCGTGGCGGCGGGAGCTGCTGCACCTGAAGCGGTACTATGAGCAGCTGGACGCCATCTTCGATGAGATGTGCGACAACGATAACGGGCTGATCGAGGCGGACATTCTGGCGCGGCTGGAGGTGCTGGGGCGGCGGACGGGCCGGTATCTGCAAAAGGTATGCGCGCTGCAGGAGCTGGTGGCCCAGCTGCGGGAGGCCTATCAGAGCCAGCTGGCCATCCAGCAGAACGACCTGATGCGGGTATTCACCATTGTAACGGTGCTGTTCCTGCCGCTGACGCTGATCACCGGCTGGTTCGGCATGAACTTCGTAAATATGCCGGAGCTGCAGTCGGAGTGGGGCTATCCCGTGATCATCGCCGCCAGCATACTGCTGGTGGCAGGACTGCTGTGGTTCTTCAGGCACAAGAAATGGCTGTAAAAAAAGCGCCCCTCAGGCCGCCTGGCCTGAGGGGTGCTTTTCATCTGTATACCACCGCTGCGGCGGAGAGGGCGGCCAGCAGCGGCAGCAGCGTCTGTCCCCGGCGCCGCAGACGGCGGCGCAGAAGATGCAAAGCGTTCAAGCTGCCAGGGTCTTGCCCATGGCCCGGAGGGATTCCAGCACGGCATCGTCCGGGGCCTCGCAGCAGATCACGCTGTCGCAGACCAGGTTCACACCGGCATCGGCGCAGTCCTTTTCCCAGGAGCGCATCCACTCGCCGTCGCCCCAGCCGTAGGAGCCGAACAGGGCCACGGCCTTACCGCCCAGGCAGTTCTTGCAGGCGTCGAACATGGGCTGGAACTCCATCTCCTCCAGCACCTCGCTGCCCATGGCCGGGCAGCCGAAGGCAATGGCGGCATAGCCGTTCAGCTCGGCGGTGTTCACCTGGTCCACCGTCAGCAGCTTGGCATCCGCGCCGGCGGCGGTCATGCCCTCCAGCACGGCATTGGCCATGGCCTCGGTGTTGCCGGTGCCGCTCCAATAGATCACAGCAGTCTTTTTCATTGTCGTTTCTCCTTTCGATCGTTACCCCGCCACAGCCAGCTGATCGATCGTCGCGCCGGCCTGCCAGAGCTTGCAGTATGTGTCCGTGCAGCGCTTGAACCGGGTGAAGAGCCGCCGGGCCCGGGCCTCGTCGCTGTACACCTTCCACAGCCCCGCGCACTTGTAGCTGCGGGCACGGTTGTCCACGAAGCCCTTGACGTCCTCAGGAGGGTAGCTGAGGAAGAGGCCGATCTCGTGGGGGAAGTCCGCACCCTGACGGAAGCGGCGGATCAGCGTGGCCACGCAGCGGCCGCAGCTGCCGCCGTCATAGCCGGCCTCCGCCAGCAGGCGGCGGGCCAGATCGTCGCTGAGATCGCGGCGGAGGGTGGCGGGACGGTAGAGGTACAGCAGGGCGCTGCCCTCGGTAAAGCGGAGGGGCAGCAGGCACAGGCCCTTGGGCGAGAGGCGGCGGTTCAGCTGCCGCACCTCGTCCAGCAGTGCATCCCGGTCCGTGCAGGGACAGGGAAAGAGACTTCCGGCCTTGATACCGGCCAGAGTGGGGGCGCACTGGCGCACGACCATTTCTTCGGACATAGGGGTTCCTCCTTAACCGACGTGTTTTTCCAGAATGCTCCGCAGGGCGGACAGAGAGCTGGTATGGCAGCGCTCGATACGGGTCGGCGTGCCCTTCAGCTCGCTGAGAGCGCTCTGCACCAGCTTGTGGGACATGGTGGAGGTGAAGAAGATCATCAGGTCCGGACTGCCCAGCTTGTTTTTCAGGCCGCCGGAGGGTTTGGTGAACACCTTGGCGGAGCATTTGTAGGACTGACACAGGTCCTTGTAACGACGCTCCATGCACTCGTTGCCGCCTAAGATCACGACGCTCATATCGCACTTCCTTTCTGTTCCGTGCCGCCGAATATTGCTCGACGGTATTTTTGCTCGTTTCTTCCGGATGATACGCGGTTAGCTTCTTCTAACTTTGGTTAGAGTAATTTAACTATCGGTTTTCAAAAAAGCGCCTGGGGAGGGCGCTTCTTTGACGGGTCACTTTCTATGGAAGGAGAAAAGGCCCTTTTTCTCGTAGGGATGGGCGTCCATCGCTGTGACCGTGTAGCCGGTGGCGGCGATAGCATCACGCAGCGCCTGCTGGTCCAGGGGCTGCTCCGAGAGGATCACCGTCTCACCCTTGGTGTGGGAGGACGTGACCTTCTGGACGGAGAACTTGTTTCGGACGGTGTCGTTGATGTGGTTCTCGCACATACCGCAGGCCATGCCGTCCACCTTAAGGATCGTTTCTGTCATGGTGACATCTCCTTTTAGACGCAGGGGGAGGCACTGACGATGCCTCCCCCCTGCTCTATTCAGTGCTTGCAGCTCTGGCTGTGGCACTGGCCGTGCATGGCGCAGTGGGCGCAGCCGGCACCGCAGGAGGACTTTCCCGCCTTCTTCTGGCGCAGCAGGTAGCGGATGATGAGGATCACAACGACAAGTAAGGCGGCACTGATGAGGATCGTGCCCAGGTTTGCTGACAGCCATTGCAGCATGGAAGTTCACTCCTTTCTATGGGGTAAGAGGGTAATTACGGGGACAGTTTACTTCACGGACAGCTTGGTGGCTTCCTTATAGGGCTTGCACAGCATATAGATGATGCCGGCCAGCAGGATCACCGCCACGATGACGCCCAGGATGTTGGCATTGCCGGTGAACAGGCCGCCGAACTGGTTGATCATCAGCGCGATCACATAGGCGAACACGCACTGATAGCCGATGGCGAACCAGGTCCACTTGCGGCTGTTCATCTCGCGCTTGATGGCACCGATGGCAGCGAAGCAGGGGGCGCACAGCAGGTTGAACACCAGGAAGCTGTAAGCGGTGATACCGGTGAAAGCCGCGGCCATAGCGTCGTAGACGCTGCCGTCGCCGCCGCCGTACAGGACGCCCAGGGTGCCCACGATGTTCTCCTTGGCCACCAGGCCGGTGATGGAGGCGACGACCGCCTGCCAGTTGCCCCAGCCAAGGGGTGCGAAGATCCAGTCGATGGCGCCGCCGATGGCAGCCAGGATGGAGCAGTCGATCTGCTCATCGGACAGCATCTGGAAGGTGCCGTCCACCCAGCCGAAGTAGCTGGTGAACCAGACGAAGATGGTGGACAGCAGGATGATGGTGCCAGCCTTCTTGATGAAGGACCAGCCGCGCTCCCACATGGAGCGGAGAACGTTGCCCAGGGTGGGCCAGTGGTAAGCGGGCAGCTCCATAACGAAGGGCGCGGGCTCGCCGGAGAACATCTTGGTCTTCTTCAGCATGATGCCGGAGATCACGATGGCGGCCATGCCGATGAAGTAAGCGGAGGTGGACACCCACGCGCTGCCGCCGAAGATAGCGCCGGCGATCATGGCGATGAAGGGCACCTTGGCGCCGCAGGGGATGAACGTGGTGGTCATGATGGTCATACGCCGGTCACGCTCGTTCTCGATGGTACGGGAGGCCATAACACCGGGGATGCCGCAGCCGGTACCGATCAGCATGGGGATGAAGGACTTGCCGGACAGGCCGAACTTGCGGAAGATACGATCCAGAACGAAGGCGATACGCGCCATGTAGCCACAGGCCTCCAGGAACGCCAGCAGCAGGAACAGCACCAGCATCTGGGGCACGAAGCCCAGCACCGCGCCCACACCGGCCACGATACCGTCGAGGATCAGGCCGGACAGCCAGTCGGCAGCACCGGCGGACTCCAACGCGTTGCCCACCAGCACAGGAACACCGGGCACCCACACGCCGTAGTCGGCGGGGTCAGGGGCCTCAAAGCCATTTGCCTCCAGATAGGCCGCGGCGTCCACATAGGTCATCTGCACCACATCGTCCCGCTTGTCGGCATCCTGGGGCAGGGCGTCATAGTAGGCGGTCATGGTGTTGACGGCCAGGGTCTCCTCATCCTCCACATCCACGGTGGCGGTGTCGGAGGTGGGAACGAAGGACTTTATCCGGGCCAGGGCGGCGCCGGCATCGAAGTCCTCCGCCTCGGTGTCCAGCCCCAGGAAGGCGTCTACGGCCTGGGTGGCGGCGGTATATTCGTCGCTGGCCTCGGTATATGCCTTGGAGCCGATGCCGAACAGGTGCCAGCCGTCGCCGAACAGGCCGTCGTTCGCCCAGTCGGTAGCGGCGGAGCCAACGGTGACCATGGAGATGTAGTACACCAGGAACATGACCAGAGCGAAGATCGGCAGACCCAGCCAGCGGTTGGTCACGATGCGGTCGATCTTGTCGCTGGCGGACAGCTGACCAGCGTTTTTCTTCTTATAGCACGCCTTGATGATCTCGGCGATGTACACATAGCGCTCGTTGGTGATGATGGACTCGGCATCGTCGTCCAGCTCCTTCTCGGCGGCCTTGATGTCCTCCTCGATGTGGGCCATGACGGTCGGGTCGATCTTCAGCTGATCCAGCACCTTGTCGTCGCGCTCGAAGATCTTGATGGCGTACCAGCGCTGCTGCTCCTCGGGCAGGTTATGTACGGCGGCCTCCTCGATGTGGGCGATGGCGTGCTCCACGGGGCCGGAGAAGGTGTGCATGGGGACGGTCTTGGTGGACTTGGCGGCCTGCACGGCGGCCTCGGCGGCCTCCATGATGCCCTCGCCCTTCAGGGCGGAGATCTCCACGATCTTGCAGCCCAGCTCGCGGCTCAGCTCATCCACGTTGATCTTGTCGCCGTTCTTGCGGACCACGTCCATCATGTTGATGGCGATGACAACGGGGATGCCCAGCTCGGTCAACTGGGTGGTCAGGTACAGGTTACGCTCCAGGTTCGTACCGTCGATGATGTTCAGGATGGCGTCGGGGCGCTCGGTGATGAGGTAATTACGGGCCACGACCTCCTCCAGGGTATAGGGGGACAGGGAGTAGATGCCGGGCAGGTCCATGATGGCCACGTCATCGTGCTTCTTCAGCTTGCCCTCTTTCTTCTCCACCGTAACGCCGGGCCAGTTGCCCACGAACTGGTTGGAGCCGGTCAGCGCGTTGAACAGGGTGGTCTTACCAGAGTTGGGGTTACCTGCCAACGCGATCTTTATCTGTTTTTCCATAGTGTCTCTCCTTCCGGTTAATCTTGTTGAACCTATATACAGATGAATTTAAATAACGGCCGTATTTCCGGCACCGGAACACGGCGCCGCAGGTCATCACTCGACCTCGATCATTTCGGTATCGGCCTTACGCAGGCTCAGCTCGTAGCCGCGGACAGTGACCTCCATGGGATCGCCCAGAGGGGCTACCTTGCGGACATAGACCTCCACGCCCTTGGTGATGCCCATATCCATGATACGGCGCTTGACGGGGCCCTCGCCGTGGAGCTTGACGACCTTGACGGTCTCGCCGATCTTGACTTCACGCAATGTTTTCATGCTTCTGCTCTCCTTCTATGTGATATTTTTGTTTCTCAAATGCAATAACCGCTTGGCGCGGCTGTCAGACCATGATCTTACGGGCCATTTCCTCGCTGATGGCCACACGGGACTCCTTGACCTTCACGATGACGTTGCCGCCCATGGCGGACACCAGCGTGACGGTGCTGCCCGGGGTGAAGCCCAGGTCCTCCAGGTGCTTTTTTACCTCCGGGCTGCCGCCCACCTTGTGGATGAGCTGCTCTGTTCCGGCGTCTGCCAGCATCAAAGGCATCATGTATATCCCTCCGTTTCACGGTTAGCTTGCGCTAACCCCGTGTCTGAAAAAAGCGGTTCTGAAAGGACTTTCCCGGTCTATAGCGGACCATGACGGTTAATCCTCCTTAACCTATGGCACAGTTTAATACCTCAAACCCTCTTTGTCAATAGGGAGAACGAAATTTTTTTACCGCACTTGTAAGTTTGTGAAAATTGTGGTATGCTGTTAAAAGTGTATTGGGGAAAGTTGGTGATACTTTTTATGCAGATACTGCGTGCCTCCGAGGACTATTTAGAGACGATGCTGATGATGCAGCAGCAGCACGGCTACATCCGCTCCATCGACGTAGCCGAGCATCTGGGCGTGACAAAACCCAGCGTGACCTACGCCACCAAACGGCTGCGGGAAAACGGCTATATCACGATGGACAAGGACGGACTCATCACCCTGACGGCCAGCGGTATGGCCATCGCCGAGCGTATGCTGGACCGGCACCACACGCTGACGAAATTCCTGATGGCGTTGGGCATCGACGCCGCTACGGCGGAGACAGATGCCTGCAAGATCGAACACGATATCAGTCAGAAGACCTTTGACGCCATCTGTGCCCACGCAAAGGCGCATTTATGACAAAAAAGGCCACCCTATCGGGTGGTCTTTTTGTATGCCCGCCCGCAGAGGCGGGCATTTTCGCGTTTACGCTTCCAACGGCAGGCGGAGGGTAAAGGTGGTGCCCTCCCCCTCACGGCTGTCCAGCGTGACGGTGCCGTGGTGATAAGCCACGGCGTGCTTAACGATGGACAAGCCCAATCCGGTACCGCCGGAGGCCTTGGAGTGGCTCTTGTCCACGCGGTAGAAGCGCTCGAAGACGCGGCCCTGGTGCTCCGGCGGGATACCGATGCCGGTATCGGCCACCGTGACCACGGCGTCGGGGCCGTCACGGCCCACGGCGACGGCGACGCTGCCGCCGTCCTTATTGTACTTGATGGCGTTGTCGCAGAGGTTGAAGATCGTCTCGGTCAGCAGACGGCGGACGCCGGAGACCGTAACGGCCTCGCCGGTGACGGTCATGGTGATCTGGCGCTGCTGCGCGGCGCTCTCCAGCGACTTGACCGTGTCGGTGCAGAGGGAGAGCAGCTCCACCGGCTCGGTGGGCAGGCTGCCGCCCTCGTCCAGCTCAGACAGGCGGAGGATGTCGTTGATCAGCGTCACCAGGCGCTGGGCCTCGCCGCGGATATGGCCCACGAAGCGGGGCACATCGTCAGGCCGGACCATGCCGTTCTCCAGCAGCTCGGCGCTGCCGATGATGCCCTGAAGCGGGGTCTTCAGCTCATGGGAGACGTTGGCGGTGAACTCGCGGCGGTTGCGCTCGGCGTAGGCCTGCTCGGTGACGTCGAAGGTCAGCAGCACCGCGCCCACCACCTCTCCGTCGGCCTGGATACGGGTCATGTCGAACTGGTACTCGCGGCCGTCGCGCTCCATACGGGTCTCGCCGTGGCCGGTGTCCATGGCATCGTGGAGGGCGTGGCTGACGGCGCTGCCGCGCTCCACGGTCAGCAGAGGCTGGCCCACGCAGGCCGCATCGGTGTGGAACACGGCGCAGGCGGCAGGGTTCATGCTGAGGATGGTGCCGCCGTTATCCACCAGTACCAGGCCCTCGGTCATGCTGGCGGTGATCTGTTCAAACTCCTCGGACCGGCGGCGCAGAGAACGCAGCTGATCGTCGATCTGACGCCGCTGGTGCTCCAGTCGGCGCAGCAGGGGCGAAAGCTCCTCGTAGGCGTCGTTTTCCAGGGGGTGCTCCAGGTCCAGGGTGTTCAGGGGGCGGGTGATGCGGCGGGACACGCGGCCGGCCAGAATGCCGGAGAGGATCAGGGCCACGGCGATGACCGCCAGGATGGCGGGGAACATACTCAGAAGCAGCACGCCCATGGTGACGCGGCTGGCGGACAGGCGCAGGACCGTGCCGTCCGGCAGCCGGCGGGCGTAGTAGAGGGTCTTTTCCAGCAGAGTGGCGCTGTAACGGCTGGACTCACCGGTGCCGTTGGTCAGGGCCTGACGGACCTCCTCGCGCTGGGCGTGGTTCTCCATAGCCGCAGCGTCAGCCTTCGTATCATAGAGCACCGTGCCGTCGGCGCGGAGCCAGGTGATGCGGTAGTCGTCGGAGTGCAGCTTGGACAGATAGGCCTCGCCGTCGCCGGACTCCATGGCCGCAGCGGCGATGGACAGCTCATCCCGGAGCTGCTGCTCCTGGACATGGCCGAAATAGGTGTGCAGTGCGCCCATGATAATGACCAGACTGGCCAGCAGCACCGCAAGCCCCACCGCCACGGTGGAGCGAAATATCTTTTTTGTCATATGGTCTCCTCCCAACGGTAGCCCACGCCGCGGACCGTGGTGATGTGTGCGCCGGCCTTGCCCAGCTTCTGGCGCAGGGTACGGATGTGCATATCCACGGTACGGCTCTCGCCGCAGTAATCCATGCCCCAGACCAGTTCCATCAGCCGGTCGCGGGTGTAGGCCGTGCCGGGGTGGCTGAGGAACAGGCGCAGCAGCTCGTATTCCTTGTAGGTCAGGTCGACACGTTCGCCGCCGGACAGGACGGTGTGGGCACGGGTATCCAGCGACACCTCGCCGCTGCGGAAGATGGAGCTGTCCCCCTCCGGCTGGCAGCGGCGCAGCACCGCCTTGACCCGGGAGACCAGCTCGATGACGCTGAAGGGCTTGGTCAGATAGTCATCCGCGCCGCCGTCCAGCGCCCGGACGCGGTCGTACTCCGCGCCCTTGGCGGTGGCCATAATGACCGGGATGCGGCGCAGGGACGTGGAGGCGCGCATACGGCCCAGCAGCTCCGTGCCGTCGATTCCGGGGAGCATCACGTCCAGCACCACCAGATCGGGCTTTTCGCTTTGCAGGGCCTTCCAGAAGGCGGCGCCGTCGGTAAAGCCCTCGGCCTCCAGCCCGGCGGAGCGCAGGGCATACAGCTCGATATCGCGGATGCTGGCGTCATCCTCTACACACCAGATCATGTGGGGTCCCTCCTTTTGGCTCAAGTGGCCTCGGTCTTGTGCACGCCGGTGACGGAAAACATCACCCACTCGGCGATGTTGGTGGCGTGGTCGCCGATACGTTCATAATACTTGGCGATCATCAGTAAGTCAAGTGTGGCTTCACCGTCATCCACGTCCTTGGCGATACGGTCGATGAGATGGGCCTTGATCCGGTCAAAATAGCCGTCCACCTCATCGTCGGCGGCAATGACCCTGAGGGCGGCCTGCTCGTCCTCAGAGGTCAGGGCATTCAGAGCATCCAGGATCATCTTGTGCGCCTTCTGGCCCATCCTGATGGCCTGGCTCACAGCAGGGTCGCCCTCCTTGCGGACAGTGACCAGATGGGGGATGATCTCCGCGATATCGGAGGCATGGTCGCCGATGCGCTCCACATCCGTGACCACCTTCATGGTGGTGGAGATGCGGCGCAGGTCGCCTGCCACCGGCTGCTGACGCAGCAGCAACGTCATGCAGCGGTGCTCGATATCCCGCTCCATATTGTTGATGCGGGCATCCTCCTTCACGATGGCCGCAGCCGCATCGGCATCAGCAACGCAGAGCGCTTCCAGAGCGTTCTCCACGGCATCGGCAGAGTTGCGGCCCATTTCGGTCAGCGAATTTTTCAGCGATTCCAGATCGGTGTCGTACTGTTTACGGATACTCATAGCTGTTTCCTCCTTTAACCGAACCGACCGGAAATGTAGTCCTCGGTGCGTTTATCCTGCGGTGCGCTGAAGATCTGCGCCGTGGGGCCCACTTCCACCAGCTCGCCCAGCAGGAAGAAGGCGGTGCGGTCACTGATACGGGCCGCCTGCTGCATGTTGTGGGTGACGATGACCACCGTGTAGTTCTTCTTCAGCTCACTCATC
>OLGJ01001061.1_pt1 | contig 13374 bp, 12 predicted proteins | sample 1605431 | NCBI WGS metagenome assembly OLGJ01 (sample SAMEA3888920, study PRJEB22519) | human gut metagenome | biome: human gut; feature: human-associated habitat; material: faeces | place: Denmark | collected 2009
GCACCATCCAGCTGGGCGCTACCGTGGACTACTCCATCCTGATGACCACCCGTTACCACGAGGAGCGCGTCTTTGGCCGCACCCCGAAGGAAGCCGCCCAGCAGTCTCTGGAACATTGCAGCCAGTCCATCCTGACCAGCGGCCTGACCTTCTTTGCCGCCACCGTCGGCGTGGCTGCCATCAGTAAGATGGAGCTGCTGAAGAGCATCTGCCTGCTGATCTCCCGCGGCGCTCTGATCAGTATGATCGTCATTCTGGTCGTTCTGCCCGCCGCCCTGATGCTGTGCGACTGGATCATCCGCCACACCACCCTCAAGTGGATGGTGCCGGAATCCGCCAACGCCAAGAAATCTGAAAAGGAGTAATCTGCCATGAAAAAATCGCTTCGTATCGCCAGTGCGGCGCTGGCCCTGACCCTCGCCGCCAGCTGCGCTGTGCCTGCTTTTGCCGCCGGCAGCAGCAGCTTTTCCAAAGATGAGACCGTGTACGCTGTGATGAACGGCGACGGCTCCCTCAAGAGCACCACCGTCAGCGAGCACCTGTACAACGCAGGCGGCCTGTCCTCCGTGACCGACAAGTCCACCCTGACCGACATCCAGAACACCGAGAGCAGCGCCGAGTTCACCCAGAACGGCGACGAGCTGGTGTGGAACACCGATGACACCGACGTGTACTACAAGGGTAGCACCGACAAGACTCTGCCCATGGATGTGAAGGTCACCTACGCCCTGGACGGCCAGGAAGCCGCCCTGGAGGACCTGATCGGCAAGAGCGGCCACCTGACCGTGACCGTGAGCCTGAAGAACAACGAGACCGGCACCGTGGAGGTGAACGGCCAGACCCGCAGCATCGTCACTCCGCTGATCACCGCCGTGGGCGTGATCCTGGGCAGCGATGCCTCCAACGTGACCGCAGAGCACGGCGTGGTGGAGAGCGCCGCCAAGAGCAACGTAGCCGCCTTTGTCACCCTGCCCGGCGTCAAGGACTCCCTGTCCGGCCTGCTGCCCGATGAAGTGGACAGCATCGAGGATTACCTGCAGGACACTGTGACCGTGGAAGCCGATGTGACCGAGCTGACCTGCCCGCAGATCATGGTGGCCTGCGCCACCAGCACCGAGGCTCTGGGCACCGACAATGTGTTCGACCTGAGCAGCATCAATGAGCTGACCGACGGTATGACCCAGCTGAACGACGCCATGAGCCAGCTGATGGACGGCGCTTCCCAGCTGGTGGACGGCACGGCCCAGCTGGCCGACGGTGTGCTGGCCCTGCTGGACGGTGCCAACACCCTGAACAGCGGTGCAGCCGCTCTGGACAATGGTCTGGGCCAGCTGACCGACGGTCTGGACACCCTGACCTCCAACAACGCCGCTCTGAATTCCGCTGCACAGCAGGTGGCTGACGGCGTGCTGGCTTCCGCCAACAAGACCCTGAAAGAGGGCGGCCTGATCGACAACGACATGACCTGGAGCGACTACGCCTCCGTCATCGACAACATCCTGACCATGAACGACAAGACCCTGGCCGCCGGCCGCCGCAAGATCGTGCGCACCGTGTGGGAGCAGGAGCCCAGTTTCAAGGACAGCGAGCTGGATCTGGCCCTGTACCTGGCTGCCACCAAGACCAACCATGACCTGGAAGCTGCTCTGAAACGGATGCAGAGCTATGACCCCTCCATGATCACCGGTCTGGTCCAGCTGCTGACCAGCGAGGACGCCAAGAACACCGCCCACGAAGAACTGGTGTATCAGGTGAAGAACAGCCAGGATATGGCCGATGTCGCCGCCCTCAAGACCAGCCTGTCCCAGATCCAGGTGTTCGTCTCCAGTGTGAACCAGTACACCGCCGGTGTGCAGTCTGCTGCGGACGGTGCCCACTCTGCCAAGGACGGCAGCGCCCAGCTGGCCGCCGGCACCCAGACCCTGTACGATGGCGTGAACACCCTGAACAACGGCGCAGGCCAGCTGAGTGACGGCACCGTGCAGCTGAACGACGGCCTGAACCAGTTCAACGATGAGGGCATCTCCAAGCTGACCGGCGCTCTGGACGCTGACCAGCTGCACGACCTCAAGACCGTGCTGGATGCCATGGCCGACCGTCTGGAAGACTACAACAGCTTTGCCGGTGCACCGGACGGTGCCGACGGCAGCGTGAAGTTCGTGTACAAGACCGCTGAGACCGTGGCTGCTGCGGACACCACCGCCGCCGAGACCGAGACTGTGAAGGAAGGCAATGTGTTCACCCGCCTGTGGCAGCGCATTGTGAACCTGTTCAAGTTCTGATTTTCCCTCATGCATCAAGCGGGGCCTGCGCTGGCAGGCCCCGCTTTTTTGCACCCTGCCGAACCTGCCCCGCAGCCCTTGCAAAATGCCTGCAAATCCAGTATGATAAAGGCAAAGAAAATTTCCCGCACACAAGGAGAATTTGAAAAGGAGCGATCGTTCTTATGCCAGAAAAAGAGATCAAGGGGATCAAGAAATTCTTTGAGGAATTCAAGGCCTTTGCCATGCGCGGCAATGTGCTGGATATGGCAGTCGGCGTGGTCGTCGGCGGTGCGTTCACGGCCATCGTCACGGCTCTGGTGGATGACGTCATCAACCCGCTGATCGGCCTGTTCTTCAAGGCAGATTTTTCCGATGTGGTCATTGGTCTGGGCGGCTCCAGCATCAAGATCGGTGAGTTCGTCAACTCCATCATCAACTTCCTCATCGTGGCCTTTGTACTGTTTGTTGTGATCAAGTTTGTCAACTCCCTGCACAAAAAGCCCGAAGAGCCTGCCGAGCCGGAGGAGCCCACCACCAAGGTGTGCCCCTACTGCCAGAGCGAGATCTCCATCAAGGCTGTGCGCTGCCCTCACTGCACCTCCAAGCTGGAGGGCTTCCCGGAGATCAATGCCTGATCCCGCAACTCCTGTACCTGAAAAAAGCAGCTGTACCAAGCGGTACAGCTGCTTTTTTGCGGTCAGCGTGCGCTGCGGGGCCTGCCGCCGCCCAGATGCCACAGCAGCCAGGCATACAGGTAGTTCACCCCCAGCAGGCCCACGGCCCACAGGACGGAAACATACACCGGCTGGTGGTACACCTCAAAGAAGGGGTACGGCCCCACGATGACCCGCAGGATGTTCAGCGGCAGGATGACCGCCGCATATGCCAGCGTGGGCAGCAGCGCCCAGCGCACATCGCTGCGCGGCAGGTGGGGTTCCCGCTCCAGCAGCAGGTAGGAGAGGAGCGCTGCCATGGGGTTGAGCAGGTGGTGGTACAGCATGCTGCTGGTGCACAGCAGCATGTACAGCCCGCCCTCGCCGTTCATGGGGGCCAGCACGAACACCACCGTCAGGAAGGTGAGCAGCAGGCAGCTGGTGGCCATGAACTTGAGCCGCTTGAGCCAGCGGGGCAGCTCTCCGCCGGTGAAGATGCACCACAGCTGCCACAACGCCACCAGGGTGCACACTGCGGCGGCAAAGATGTTGGAGTCCTCGGTGTAGTAGGTGAAGATCTGGGCCTGGCCCATCTCCCAGCTCAGGGGCAGGGCAATGGGTTCTGCACACAGCACAAAAAGGTTCAGGGCGATGGACAGCAGCCTGCGGCAGGTATCCAGGAATTTTTTCATAAAAATTTCCTCTCAGTAAACAAAAAAGCCCTCCCCCTTCCGGCCTTTGCCGGGGGTGGGAGAGGGTTTTCCACATTTTTATTTTGCAGTGTTGATAAAGCTGCGGTTATCCCACAGGTACTTGATGCCGGACACGGCCGTGACGATGGCCACCAGCCAGCACAGCAGGATGGACACCAGCACCACCACCGTGATGCTTTCCAGCGTGCCGTTCCAGCACAGTGCCGTGCCGAAGAAGTAGAAGATGATGCTCAGCATCTGCAGCACGGTCTTGACCTTGCCCCACATGTTGGCAGCGATCACCTTGCCGTCCTTGGCACCGGCCGCCACCATGCGCAGGCCGGAAACCGCGAACTCACGGGCCAGGATGATGCACAGCACCACGGGGCTGCACACGCCGTCCCGCATCATGTAGATGAAGGCCACAGTGGTCAGCAGCTTGTCGGCCAGCGGGTCGGCAAACTTGCCAAAGTCGGTGACCATGTTCCACTTGCGGGCCAGATGGCCGTCGAGGAAGTCGGTGAAGCTGGCCACGGCGAAGATGAGGCCGGCGATGAGGTAGTACCGCGGGTTGTAGCTCGGCGTGATATACTGGCCGAGCGAGACGAAGATCATGAACACCGGCACCAGCAGGATGCGGGTCAGAGTGAGTTTATTGGGCAGATTCATACAAAATCATCCTCCAATCTGTTATTTTACAACAGTACCATACAAATCGTAAAGGTCGCTGTCGTCCACCAGCACATCATAGAACTCGCCGGGGTAGAGCGGCTCTTCGCTGGACACGCAGACGTTGCCGTCCACTTCGGGGGCATCGGCAGCGGTGCGGCAGAGGTAGAGGCCGCTCTCGTCGTCCACACCGTCGCAGAGGACGCGGACAGTCTGGCCCACCTTTGCGGCCTGCTTCTGGGCCATGATGCCGGTCTGGATCTGCATCACCAGCTCAGCGCGCTTGTCCTTGACTTCCTGATCGATCTGGCCGTCCATCTTGGCGGCAACGGTGTTCTCCTCAGCGGAGTAGGCAAAGCAGCCCAGACGGTCGAACTGCACTTCCTTCACGAAGTTGCACAGGTCCTCGAACTGCTCTTCCGTCTCACCCGGGAAGCCCGCGATGAGGGTAGTGCGGAGGGTGATGTTCGGGATCTCACGGCGCAGCTTGCCGATGACGTCCAGCAGCTCGGCGCGGTTGGAGCGGCGGTTCATGTTTTTCAAGATTGTGTCGTTGCAGTGCTGGATAGGCAGATCGAGATAAGGCAGGACCTTCTCGTTCCGCTTCATGGCGGCGATGAAGTCGTCGGTGATGCGCTCCGGGTAAGCGTACATGATGCGGATCCACTCGAGGCCTTGGATCTTGTTCAGCTTATCCAGCAGCTCGCAGATGCTGCCCGGCTTGCCCCAGTCCTCACCGTAGGCGGTAGGGTCCTGGGCCACGATGATGAGCTCCTTGACGCCCTCACCGGCCAGCCAGCGGGCCTCGGCCACACAGTCGGCCATCTCGCGGCTGCGCAGCGGGCCGCGGATGCCGGGGATCGCGCAGTAGTGGCAGCGGTTGTTGCAGCCCTCGGCGATTTTTAAGTACGCATAGTGGGCAGGCGTACCGATGACGCGCTTGCCGCCCAGAGGAAAGTCCTTCTTGAGGCCGTAGCTTTCCAGATGTTCTTCACCGTTGAACAGACGGGCCACGATGGAGTCGATGGCCTTGTTGGAGGCACAGCCGACCACGGCGTCCACCTCGGGGATCTCTTCTTCGATCTGGCTGCGATAGCGCTCGGCCAGACAGCCGGTGACGACCACCTTCAGGTTGGGGTTCGCCTGCTTGTAGGAGCAGGCCTCAAGGATGTTCTCGATGGCCTCGGTCTTGGCGCTCTCGATGAATCCGCAGGTGTTGACGAGGATGACATCCGCATCTGCGAGGTCAGCCACCGTCTCGTGGCCCGCCGACAGCAGGATGTGGACCATCACGTCCAAATCGACCTGATTCTTCGGGCAGCCAAGGGAAATACACGCAATTTTCATATGGGGTAATACTCTCTTTCTCTCTTGAGGGTCAGTTTTCTTCTTCTACTCTTTTGATTGCTTCTTTAATAACCGGATACGCAAACCCCCGCCGGGCCAGTGCAGCCACCACAAGGTCTTTCCGCCCTGCGGCCAGCTTGCCGCGGTACCGCCCTTCCACGAGGGCGGCGGCGGCTTCCAGCTCCGGGTCTCCGCCCGCTTCGTCCGGGGCGTAGACCTCTTCCAGCGCAGCAGAGATCTGCTGTGCGTCCAGCCCCTTCTGCCGCAGATCCTGCGCGGCAGCGCGGCGGCTCTTGCGGGCGACCAGCAGGCCGTGCGCCCGGGTCCGGGCGTAGCGCTCGTCGTCCACATACTGCCGCTCCACCATCTCCGCCACCACAGCGGCGGCGGTGGGCTGGGTAAACTTCCGCCCCAAGCGCTCATAGAGCTGCCCGGAGGAAAGCTCCTGCCCGGCCAGAAGCTCCATGGCCCGGGCGCGGGCCTTGGCGGCGTCGGTGGACTTTTCTTCTTCAGCCAGTGGATGGCCTCTTCTCGAAAAGGACATTTAGTCCTCCACCATGATGTCCAGCTCGCTCTCGCTGCTGCGGGCCGGGGCCTTGACGACAGGCTCCTTGGAGACAGAAGCGGTCTCGCCGCCCTCTTCCTTCTCTGCCGCAGTGGCAGCAGCTTTGCCCGCCGGGCGGCGGGTGGCGTAGAGCTTGTCCGCGTTGGCGCGGATCTGGCCCTCGATGTCGTTGGCGATCTCGGGGTTGTCCTTGAGGAACTGCTTGGCGTTGTCACGGCCCTGACCCAGACGGATGTCGCCGTAGTTAAACCATGCGCCGCTCTTCTGGACGATGCCCAGCTTGACACCCACGTCGATGAGCTCGCTCATCTTGGAGATGCCCTCACCGAACATGATGTCAAATTCAGCCTCACGGAACGGAGGAGCCACCTTGTTCTTGACGATCTTGGCGCGGGTGTGGTTGCCGATGAACTGGCCGGAAGAATCCTTCAGGCCCTCCACGCGGCGGATGTCGATGCGCACCGAAGAATAATACTTCAGGGCACGGCCGCCGGTGGTCACCTCCGGGTTGCCGTACACGACACCCACTTTCTCACGCAACTGGTTGATGAACACGCACACGGTGTTGGTCTTGCCGATGACGCTGGTGAGCTTGCGCATGGCCTGGCTCATCAGACGGGCCTGCAGGCCCACATGGCTGTCGCCCATCTCGCCCTCGATCTCGGCACGGGGCACCATGGCTGCCACCGAGTCCACCACGATGGCGTCGATGGCACCGGAGCGCACCAGCGCTTCGCAGATCTCCATGGCCTGCTCACCGGTGTCCGGCTGGCTGACCAGCAGGTTGTTGATGTCCACGCCCAGTGCCTCGGCATACACCGGGTCCAGCGCGTGCTCCACGTCGATGAACGCTACGTCGCCGCCCTTCTTCTGGGCTTCGGCCAGAATGTGCAAAGCCAGCGTGGTCTTACCGCTGGATTCCGGGCCATACACCTCAATGATGCGGCCGCGGGGCACACCGCCCACACCCAGTGCCATGTCCAGCCCCAGGCTGCCGGTGGAAATGGCATCCACCTGCATGGCGGTATTGTCGCCCAGCTTCATCACGGCACCCTTGCCGAACTGCTTTTCGATCTGGGCCAGGGCCGTGGCCAGCGCATCCTTTTTGGCTTCCGCGCCGGTTTTTTTGGTGGCCGGGGCAACGTTGTTGTTCTGATTTTTTGCCATAGCGTGCTGCTCCTTTATCCTCATTGCCCGCAAAAACGGGCTGTGTTGTACTTTCTCTCTTAGTATAACACAAATTCCAGAATTTACAACAAGAAGTTGTTTCTATTTTTCAATTATTTTGGCCGGTGGGCAATGATGCAGCGGTCGTTGCCGCCGTAATCCCTGCGGCATTCGATGTCTGCCCAGCCATTCCCGGCCAGCAGCTCCATGACGGCCTGCCGCTGCTGCCAGCCGATCTCCAGCACCAGTGCCCCGCCGGGGCGCAGCGCGTCACGGTAGTGCAGCGCAAGGGCCCGGTAGAACACAAGGCCGTCATCGCCCGCTTCCAGTGCCATGGCCGGTTCCTGCGCCACCTCCGGCTGCAGATGCCGCATCTCCTCGGCGGTGAGGTAGGGCGGGTTGGATACGATCAGATCAAGCTGCCCTTCCGGCAGGCCCTGCCAGTAGGTGAACAGGTCGCCCTCCACCGGCTGCACCGCATAAGCTGGCTTTGCCTTTGCGCGCAGAGCGTTCAGCGCCGGCCCCCAGTCAAAGGCCGGGGCATCTGCCTGCTCAAACGCGGTAGGCTCCAGCAAGTCCTCCGTCTGCCCGCCCTGCCCTTTCAGGGCGCAGCGGCAGTTCTTTTCCAGATAAACAAAGGCTTCCGGGCTTTTTTCCACGCAGGTCACCTGCGCCGCCGGGCAGAAGCGCTTGACCCCCAGCCCCAGACAGCCTGTCCCGGCGCACAGATCCAGCACCCGGGGCGCTGCGATGCCCGCAAGGGTCTCGGCGGCGGCCTGCGCCACCACCTCGGTGTCTGCCCGGGGGCAGAGCACCCCGGGGCCTACCGCCAGCTCAAAATCTAAAAAGCTCCAGCTGCCGCAGAGATATTGCAGCGGTTCCCGCGCGGCGCGGCGGGTGCAGAGTACTTCCAGCGCCGCCGCCTGCTCTGCGGTCAGCGGACGGTCGGAAAGGCGCACGTCCCGCCCGGTCGCCAGCCGGAACAACTCCCGCGCGTCAAAATCCGCGTCCGGGCAGCCTGCGGCGGTCAGCCGCTGCTCCACCTCCCGCACCGCTGCGCGGGGGAGCATTGCTTCGCTTACCATTTACCCTCCTCCGGGTTTTCAGGCAGCACGGGAGTGATGGCTGCAATGGCCACCTCGATCATGCTGTCGTCCGGCTCAAAGACGGTGAGGTGCTGCACCCAGATGCCCGGCTGCCGGATGATGCGGGTGGCGATGTTATCCGACCGGCCGCACCACTTGAGCAGCTCGTAGCTGATGCCCATGACCAGCGGCAGCAGCAGCAGCTTGCACACCACCCGCAGACCGATGCTGCCCCACGGCAGCACGCTGTACAGAGACACGCTGACGATGACCACCAGAATGAGAAAGCTGGTGCCGCAGCGGGGATGGAAGCGGGTGTACTTGCGCACGTTCTCCACGGTCAGCGGGTCGCCCGCTTCGTAGCAGGCAATGGTCTTGTGCTCTGCGCCGTGGTACTCAAACACACGATGAATTTCCTTCATTTTGGAGATGCCCACCATATAGGTCAGGAAGATGGCCACCTTCAGCACGGCTTCCAGCACCACCTTGCCCCAGCGCCCCAGCGGCAGCAGACGGTTCACCCCGCCCACAAGGAAGGTGGGCAGCACAGTGAACAGCACAATCGCCAGCAGACCGCCCAGCACCGCCGCAACGGTCAGCAGCGCATTCTCGGCTTTTTCGCCCAGATGCTCCCCCACCCATTTTTCAAAGGCGGTCTCCTCCTCGGCGGGGTCGTAGTCGTCTCCCATGCTCACCTGTGCCGAGTACATCATGTAGCGGTAGCCCACGATCATGCTTTCGATCATGGCAATGGCACCGCGCACCAGCGGGATCTTCATCCATACCCCGTGGGCGGGAGTGGGGTCGAGCTTGGTCTCAATAGTACCGTCCGGCTTGCGCACGGCGCAGCACATCTGTTTGGGGCCGCGCATCATGATGCCTTCCATCAGTGCCTGCCCGCCTACGCTGGTCTTAAAGCGTTCCTTTTTAGGTTGATTCATTGGTTTCTCCCGATATCCGCCCCTGCCGCTTGCGGCAAAGGACGGCCTTTTTTATATTTTATCCGGGGCATATCCCCGAGCAAAGCTCATTTTAGCACACAAATGTGACAAAATCTGTGTTTTGGGTGCTGCTCACGCCTTGTGGTACAGCGGCAGACCCAAGGTGACCACGGTGCCGCGCCCGAGGGTGCTCTTGATATCCAGCGTGCCGTCCAGCGCGGTCATGATGGAATCCACCAGCGCCAGACCGATGCCGCTGCCGCGCACCGAGTTGCTGCCCTTGTAGAACTTGGTCTTTACGTTTTCCAGATCCTCCGGCGGGATGCCGCGTCCCTGATCGATGATCTCCACAAAGGCCTTGTACTCCCCTGCCCACAGTTTGACCGTGATGCGCCCGCCGGGGGCAGAGTATTTGATGGCGTTATCCAGAATATTGATGAACACCTGCCGCAGACGGTCCGGGTCGGCGTAGACAGGGATCATCTCCTCCGGCTCGGTGTAGTGGAGCAGCAGCCCCTCCTGCCGGATGCGTGCTTCGCAGAAGAGCACCGCATCGGTCAGTTCTGCCACCAAGTCCAGCGGCCGGCACTCCATGCGGATGCGTCCGTTCTGCAGGCGGCTGAAATCCAGCAGCTCCTCCACCATATTGTTCAGCCGCCCGGTCTCGTTGTTGATGATCTCCAGCCCCTTGCGGTAGTTCTCGTCGGTGGGGTCATCCAAGGTCATCAAGGTCTCCACCCAGCCCCGGATAGAGGTAAGCGGGGTGCGCAGCTCGTGGGACACCGAGCTGATGAACTCGTTCTTCATCTTCTCGGTCTCTTCCAGTCCCTCGGCCATCTGATTGATGGTGCCGCGCAGCCGGTCCACCTCGTCGTGAGGGTCGCCGGTCAGGGGCAGACGCACGTCCAGCTCGCCCCGGGCGATGCCGGCGGCGGTGCGCTCCACCTGCCCCAGCGGCACCACGATGCCCCGCACGAAGTACAGCCCGGACATGATCGTAAACAGCAAGATCGCCACCGCAAGGAACACACTGATGATGATGGCGTTTTTGACCTGCCGCTCCACCAGCGCCAGACTGGTGACCAGCCGCAGCGCGGCCACGTCCTCGGCGTCGTAGGGCACCAGCGAGCAGGCCGCCATGACTACCTCACCGGACTGGGTGCGGTACACCGCCACGCCCAGACCGTCCGGGCCGTTGAGCGCCTGCTCAAAGTCCTTACTGCTGACGATGCCCTCCGCGTCCGTACCGCTGGAGGAGGCAATGACGCCGCCGTAGCTGTCCAGCAGCATGAACTCGTATTTATCCTTATCGGCAAACTGTTCCACCATGCGCCGCAGCGCCAGACTGCGGCTGGCGGCGGCGCTCTGAGCGGTATCGCCAGTATACATTTTCAGCTGACCGGTCACCGAGGAGAACCGCCGGTACATGATCTGCTGCACACTGCCGTAGTAGCTGCGGGTATAGCTGTACAAAAACATTGCCTCGGCCAGCAGCACCACCAGTACGGTGATGAGCAGGTTGCCCCGCAGCCAGCGGCGAGTGATACCGCTTCGCATAACAGTGTCCTCCTTTCGGTGAGTATCGATAATAAAAAGATATTTTTTTGTGGTTCAGGAAAGTCCGTAGGACTTTTCTGAATCACATTTTTATTCTTCCCACCGGTAGCCGTAGCCCCACACGGTCATGATGTGGGTGGGGTGGCTGGGCTCGTCCTCCACCTTCATGCGCAGGCGGCGAATGTTCACATCCACGATCTTTACATCGCCGAAGTAGTTCTCGCCCCAGACGCCTTTCAGGATCTTTTCGCGCACCAACGCAGTGCCCGGGTTGCGGAAGAACAGCTCCATGATCTGGAACTCCACCTGTGTCAGCTCAATGGGCTGACCGGCCTTCAGCAGCACGCGGCGGTTCTCGTCCAGCACGAACTCGCCGCTGGTCAACGTGCCCAGTGGGGTGTTCCCGTTGCTGTCCTCCTCCTTGGTGCGGATCACCCGGCGGCACAGCGCCTCCACACGCGCCAGCAGCTCGCTGACGCTGAAGGGCTTGGTCATGTAATCGTCTGCGCCGATGGACAAACCGCGGATCTTATCCTGCTCCTGCCCCTTGGCGCTGAGGATGATGATGCCGATCTGCTGGTCGGTGCGGCGGATGGTCTCACACAGCGAGAACCCGTTCATGCCCGGCAGCATCACGTCCAGAATGGCGGCATCACAGCCGGGCTTCTGTGCCAGCAGCGGCAGGGCGGCTTCGGCGCTTTCGGCCTCCACCACCTCCATCCCCGCATGGCGCAGGTTCAGGGCGATCATATCGCGGATATTGGCTTCATCTTCTACAACAAGCACTCGTACCATGCAGCATCCTCCATTCCTTAATTCAGCAGATACAACGCCTTGGAAAGGCGGTAGTTCGTGTCGGTAAGCAAAACGCCCGGGCCCATTTTGGCCTGCACCTGACGGGACGCTACCACGCCCAGCCGGGTCCAGCCGGTGGAGTTGGCCGAGGTGCTTGCCAGCCGTACCGTCAGCACCAGCTGATCCTCGTCCACCGTGCGCAGCTCCACTGCGCCGTCATATTCCTCGCTGTCGGTCAGCTTCAGGTTGCCCTCCCACTCGGCGGGCAGTTCGATATAGCAGTTGGTCTCCTCGTCCAGCAGGCCAAAGCTTTTTTCCGGGTGGCTGCTGGTGTAGTCCATCCAGACGATAAAGTCCATGCGGCGGCTCTGGCTCAGGTTCAGCAGACCCGCCTCGTCCGGCTGGGTGGGGATCTCCACGATGCCGTCCCCGTCCAGATCCCGGCTGACCAGCGTGGGCACGTTGCGCAAAGAGGCGTTATACAGCCGCTGGCTGCTGATCCGTGTGGCGGGCACCATCTGCTGGCTAGTCTCGTCGTAGCACAGCAGCACCGAGGCCAGATTGTTGCCGGAAATGCCGGTCCAGCCGTCCAGCACCAGATAGTGCCGTCCGTCCGCGCCTGCGCCCGCCGCCACCGAGGCGCAGCCGGAAAACTTATCTGCGGAAAGGCCGTTGACCGCCACCTGCCGGAAGCTGCCCTCGCGGTCTGCGGTCAGAAGTTCGATCTGCACACTGCCGTCCTCCTGCGTGGACATCAGGATCAGATCCTGACTACTGCCGCCGGTGATATTTTCCACCAGATACTGCTCGTACTGCTGCTCCAGAATGGTGGACAGGGTGCCCTTCTGATAGGAGTACACCGCCAGATAGTGGTCATTCTGGGCAGCGGTATAGCCCACCACCAGCTGGCAGCTGTCCGTATCCTGCAATTGGGCAAGGCTGACGTTCTCCACCGTTTCGGCAAGACCCTCCACGCTCTGGCGCACCTGCCAGCTTCCGGCGTCGTCTCGCTGCAAAATGGCTACGCAGACGTTGGCGGTCTGGGCGGTGGTATACAGCACCGCCGCATCCTGCTGACCGTCACCATCCAGGTCCTGCAGCACAAAGGGGGAAAGCAGCTCGCCCTGAATAGGATATTTCAGCTGGGCACTCTCCCCCAGCCAGTCGTTCAGGGCAGTTTGCAGCGCGCCATAATCGCCGGAAAGCTTCGGGGCACGCAGCAGTTCCTCTACCTGTGCCTTTTCGTTGGCCGGCAGCACGGTCTGGCAGCTGCACAGCACAAAGCACAGCAGCGTGCACAGCACCAGCCGCAGCCTGCGGATTCTGTTCATACCGGTCAACCTCCTTCCGGGCATAAAATGCTATTTTCAGTATACCACACTTTGCTGACACAAAAAAGGGGGTGGGACATATCCGGCAAGCTTGCGCGTGGGACGATTTTGAATGCGCGCCGCGACTGAGGGGGTAACCCCCTATAACAAAAAAGAAACCACTGCACAAAAGCTGTGCAATGGTTTCTCTTGTTACTGTATCAAACAGTCAGAGCAGGATCAGACGAGCTCCAGAACTGCCATCTCAGCTGCATCGCCGCGGCGAGCGCCGATCTTGATGATGCGGGTGTAGCCGCCGTTGCGGTCAG
>OLGJ01001064.1_pt1 | contig 13313 bp, 24 predicted proteins | sample 1605431 | NCBI WGS metagenome assembly OLGJ01 (sample SAMEA3888920, study PRJEB22519) | human gut metagenome | biome: human gut; feature: human-associated habitat; material: faeces | place: Denmark | collected 2009
TCTTCGGCGCACATGCCGTGTGCTGATACCTCGACTCCGTCTGCCTTGAACCGCTGCGCCTGCTGGTCGCGGATGTCCTGCATCGTCAGCCTGAAGCCGTCCATGACGTTCATCGAGACGGCTGCGTACAGCTCCCTCGTGGAACCGCTTGGGTACATCACCCGCAGCCCGCCCTTGGACAGCTGGTACACAGCCCGCTCTATCGCCTTCGTGTACGCCGCGTCTCCCTGCATGATGGATTGTATCGCCGAGTCCAGAATCGCCTTGTACGCCTCGTCCACGCGCCTTACGGTGCCGTCTGGAGCCACTAGAGAGAGCACGGACGTGCGGCACATGGACGCGACCTTCTGAGCGTTGGCGACCTTGCCGGACTTCAGCGCCGCGCCCATGAACTCGTCATCGAACACGGATGTCTGGGCGATGCCGCGAGCCTCGAAGAACGGCTTAGCCCACTCGTCGGACGATTCGCCCATCCCGTCCATGACCCTGTTCGACTTGCCCATGAGCATCTGAGCGCCAGCGGACAGCAGCTTGGCTATCGCTCCCATGTCCTCTGCCTGCCACGCGCGTGCGATGGCGTACGTGGTGCTCTCGTCCACCTTGCGCAGGCGCGCAACGATGACCGAGAGGACGGCCAGCTCCACAGCCAGACCGTCCTCCTCGACCTCGTTCTGCTCCCGCTCCTGATACTCGATGTCCGAAGCATCCATCGCTAGACCCTAATCTCCTCGAACGCCTGCGGCAGCGCGGACTTCTCCGCCTTGATTTCTGCGACCCTCTCCTTGGCAACCTCTGGGCTTTCGCCCATGACGAACACGCGGTAGTCCACGGCGTCCGTAGCCCCGATTGCCTCGCCAGCGAGGATTGCGTTCTGCTGTTCGCTGAACGTGTTGATGTACTCGTCGCTCCACTTGTACTCCACGTGGTAGTCGCCCACGGGAGTCACGCCGTAGAAGTTCAGGATGGCGTTCCATGCGTACACCATGTCGCTCAGGTAGCTCTCGCAGACCTCGCGAGCCGTGTTCACGAAGCTCTGGGTCTTGATGGTGCTCTTTCGCACGTTGTCCACGTTCTGGTAGCTCTGGTCGTTCATGTTGCTCAATATGCCAGAGGACACGCCCACGCACTTCTCGACCTCTTGGTACTGCTTCTCCAACGCGTCGATGTACGGCTGGAGCTGAATTGTCGGTGCCCACTCCTGAATCAGCGGGCTTCCAGACCCTCCACGGTTGCCGACGTCCATGAACAGGCGCTCGCGACCCTTCGGCAGCACGAGCTTCTGGCTCACGACGTTGCCCTCGCTGTCTCGTCGCAGCTCCTTCTTGAAGAGCGTCTTGTCGGCGATGATTGCCTTCTCGCTCAGGCCGAACTCCGCGTGCATCTGCTGCGTGAGATAGTGAATCTCCCTGATGGGCGCTGACGCCCCGAAGCAGATAGGCGTTCCCTTCTGCGCGTTCGGCCGCAGCGGGTTGAGCGTGAACGAGCGGTAGCGGCCAATGAGCAGGCGGTCAACGTTCGGGATTACCCACTCCTCCTCGTTCGACGCAGCCCAGTCTGGGAACTCGCTCAGCGGCAAGTCCGTGATGGTGCCGTCCTTCGCTATGAACGTCTTGTATCGGTTCGCGTAGGTCTGCGCGCCGTCCTGAGCGGTGTACGGAACAAGCTCGATGAGGCGAAGCAGCGTGTATCGAGCGCCGTGCTTAATCTGCTTCTCGTCAACGACGTAAATCATCGACGTGATCTCGTGTCCGTTCGCTCCGAGGATTGCGAAGCTGCCTGCGTCCACCAGCACGTTGTCCATGCTGTGCCCGTTCCAGCTCGGCACGGTGATGCTGTCGCCAGTCAGGAACCCCATCGACACCGCGTTGCACAGCGTGTCGCGCACGAACGCATCGGACACCTCGTCGAGCATCCTAGCCCTCGCAGAGCCTCCCTCAATCGGCATCGAGTACTCCAGCATCATCAGGTTCGCGAGCGATTCGCACACCATGCTCTCCACCGAGTAGTCGGTGCCCTTCTTCCCGCTGTCTCGGTACGCGGCGTGCTGCTCGTATCCCTGAATCCTCTTGCCCAGAGCCGCAGCGAGGCGGTCTAGTACCATGTCGAACAAACCCATCGGCCTCTCCTTTCAATCGTCAGCGTAATTCTATCCTAGTCCCACTCGAAGCACGACAGCTCATTCAATCCGACCGTCTGCACGAAGTATCGCATCGCGTCGCAGGCGTGGTCGTTCTCCTTGACGACCTCCTCGTGCTTCTTGCGCTCGTTCCATCGGTACAGCCCGAGTTCCGACAGCAGGCGCTCGCACTTCCTGCCGATGAACAGCCCGTGCTGCTTCAGCGCAGTCATGGTGTTGCTGATGCCCTCGATGACGGCGTTGTTCGCTCCTCGGTAGTCCCACTCTCCGTGGCGGGCGATGCACTCCATGAAGGACGATGACGACGGGTCGATGACCACAAGCTCCACGTACCTCTTGCCCATCCACTTCTTCAGCGCCTCGTAGTGCTCCTCGTCCGTCCTGCGGTACCCCTCAGCCTGCGAGTCGAAGCAGTACTCATCGACGGCGTAGGCCACACCCGCCTTTATAACCCAGTCGATTGCGACAAACGGGTTAGTGATGCCGTAGTCGATTGATAGGACGTGAGGCGACCTTTGCACGTCTTCTGCGGGCAGTTCCGCGCACATGGTGTCCTCTCGGAAGTCCTGGTACACCAGACCCTCCGCCACGACCCACAGGCCTCTGATGAAACGGTCGTAGAACACGCCGCTGTACATGCGCTCGTACCTCTGCCGAACGGATTCGCTCAGCGTCGGGTTGTCCGACATGTTGAACTTCATCACGAGCAGGTGCTTCTCCCGCGCCTTGTCGATGAAGTCCTTCTTCACGTAATGCGTCGGGTACGACGGGTTGCAGTTCCACCAGAACTTCGCGCCTTCCACGGAGCAGCGGGCGAGCGCCTGGTCAACGAACGAGCGCGGCATAAGCACAACCTCGTCCAGCAGGCACCCTGCTGCGGTCATGCCCTGAATCACGTCCTGCGCCTGCTCGCTCGAAGCGCCGAACAGCCAGTAAGTGTTGGTGCCGACCCTCACGAAGCCGTCTCCGCGATGGTACTCGAACGGGAACCTCAGTTCCTGCCCGAGGATGGTCAGCATGGGCATCACCACGTTTCGCGTGAGCGAGCCGATGGTTCTACCCGCCACGATGAAGTTTCTGTGCGAGAACTGGCTCTGCGACCACAGGATGAATCCAACAATCATCGCGTACGTCTTGCCAGATCGCACCGCGCCATCCGCTATCACCCCGTCGTACTCGTACTGCGAAGAAGCGCCCGACCACCACGTGGCTAGGCGCTTCTGCTTGTCGCTGAACTTAATCATCGGACGTTCCAAGGCCGAGCGCGGCAATCCAGTCCTTGATGTTCGCGTCCTGCTCCTCGTTCACGGCGATGTCCTGTCGGTCTCGCCACATGGCGGGGTTGCGGTTCTTCAGCCAGAAGATGCACGCCGTCGTGTCTGGAGCAAGCTCGCGCTCCACTTCCTCGATGCGCTTCACCACCGGCTGGCCGTCCACTACCTCGATGACCTTCTTCGTCTCCTTGGACTTGCCGCCCATAGCTCGCTCGTACAGGCTTCGCTCCACTCTGAGGTCTGTCTGCTGCCGCCCCTCGTTTAGAGCTTCCGAAAACTCTGCGTGCTCCTCGCTCCACTTGTAGACGGTTGACAGCGCAACGTCCATCTCGTCTGCAATCTGCTGCATCGTCGCGCCGCGCATTGATAGGCCGCGCGCCCACGGCACATGGTACTTCGCGTCGTACTTAGTCGGCCTTCCTCCAGCGTGCGCCATACGTCTCTCCCAACATGTTCTCGAATATCTCCCAAGGCTGGCTTATCTCGCCCGCCTTCATCTTCCTCTCGATGATGGATTTTACACCCTCGTACGTCGTGGTCGGGATTGCCGCCCTGCCGAACAGCTTCATGATGGGCGTGTAGGCTCTTCCGTCGTCCTCGCCGAACTGCCTGAGAGCCGCCCTCGTCATGAGCCACACCGCAGCGCCAGCGTTCTTCACGCCCCCGTCCTTCTCGTAGCACAGCAGCGCCACTGCCTCGCATCCGCTCTTGCGCCCTCGCCAGATTGCATCCGCAAGCTCCAGAGCGTCCATCGGCTCCAGCATCTTCTCGTAGCTCTCCCAGAACTTCGGCAGCTGCATCTGCATCATCTGCCATGTCGGGGCGAGCTTGTCCACGCACCTGCCGTTGAACCACTTCGGCTTGCCCCTGCAAATCGCCACTGGCTCTATGCCAGCACTCTCCAGCTTCTTCAGCCTGCCAAAGTACGACGTGTAAATCTTCATCCACCACGCCTTTCCTTCGTTTGTGGATGTAATCATTATATCAAAAAGGCTGGTCAGTGCACTTTTTTCCGCACCTACCAGCCTTTTTTACTAGAGTTTATCGCCTTCTGTTGGGCAACGTAGCGCCCCGTACGTCCTCGACCTGTCCTTCATGGATAGTTGGAGGGCGTAGTTGTCCGCCGCGTCTTCACGGTCGAACACGCCGTGCACGCTGCATTGGAACTCGTCGTCCCAGTCCTCCCTCTCTGGAATCTCGCAAGGCTCGCTCACGACGACCCAAAGCTCGGGCACCTTGTTGCCTACGTTGCTGCACGACATGAACCGCGAATCTATCAGCGCACCCCCGTGGAGCCGTAGCCGTCCGTACCGCGCTCGCTCTCGCTCAGACTCTCCGCCTTGCTCAAGCGTGCATGGGCAGTACGGCATAACGACCAGCTGGCACACGCGGTCGCCCTTCTCGACCTTGAACGGCTTGTCCGTCGTGTTCCAGAGCGCAGCCAGAACCTCCCCACGGTACCCTGAGTCTATGACGCCCACGCAGTTCCTGAGCGTGATTCCCTTTGTTCCCAGACCAGAACGCGGGAACTCCAGACCCACGCATCCCGTCGGAATCTCGACCCTCAGCCCAGTCCTCGCCATCACCGACTTGCCCGCTGGGATGACGTATTCCTCCACGGCACGCAAGTCGAGACCTGCGTCACCCTCGTGCGCGTACTCGGGGACGTACCCTGCGTCCTCCGTCATGCAGACCTTCAGCTTCCTGCCAATCATCGTTCCTCCCTAGAACAGTCCCCACTCGGCGAACTTCTCGAAGCCGCCGAGGCCGAAGATGTACTCGCGCGCTGTCTCCACGATTTCGTCGTACGGCACGCCGCCCAGCCTTAGGTCGCGCTCGCAGACCCCGTAGTCGCAGCAGACCTCGGCGTAGCTGGAGCACGTCCCGCATGTTTTACCCACGATCATCGTCCCTTCTAATCTCCCCCATCGGCGGGAAGTGGAAGACCCTCGTCCTCCCGCCGATGGTGTAGACCATCTTGCTGAGCGAGGACGCGTAGGCGACGAGCGGGTGCGCCTCGCCCTTTGGCTCGACCCGCTCGCCCTCCCTGCGCGGCCTCGCGACCTCGACGTAATAGCGGTGCGCCGCCTCCTTGCAGGCGGGGCACCTGCACCCACCGTTGAAGTAGGCGCCGTGCGTCCCGTGAATCATTCCAGCCCACCCCTCTCGGCCTTTTCGATGCGCTCGCCTATCCACCGCATCACTGGCACCGCCATAGAGTTGCCGATCGCCTTGTAGCGAGGGCAGTCCGGGCATTCCTCGGCAGGCTTGCCGCGATAGGGTATCTTCGTCCAATCGTCGGGGAATCCCTGAAGGCGCTCGCATTCCTTCGGCGTCAATCTGCGCACGATCACGTTTGTGCTCCTATCATCGAAAATCGTCTGGAGGTTTGAGGTGGAGAGGGTGAGCGAGACTTCGTCGCTCACCAATGCGCCCTTTCCACCGCCGGCGCATCCGCAGCGGACTACCAGCGAGCTGCTCATAGTCCCACCATCGGCGGCGCTCCGCCGACCTTGAGCGATCCGCACATGTCCTCGTCGATTGCCGCTTTGGCGTTGTCGCCTCTATGCCGCTGAACAGGCTCAGGTACCTCACAGAAGCCGCCACCATCCGTCCATCTTCAGCGCCTCCGAGTACTTCACTGGCTCATCAGTCTTCAGGTACTCCCAGTGGCCTCCGCTCACGTGCGTTCCATACCACTCACCGCACTGCTGCTCGGTCTTCACCCACCTGAAGTGCAGGCGGTTCGCGTGCGCGAGGCCGTGGCAGTACTCGCGACCCTCGGCGTCGTGCAGGTTGTTCCCGAATCCGCAGAGCGTGACCGTCGGCTTCTCAACCTCCCTGCCGTCTCTGTACATCTTCCCAGCGCCCCTTCGCACGACGTGGTGCTGGTTGAGCGGTTGGGCGCGCCCGCACACGGCGCAGTACGGCGTTCTCACCGTCACGCCTTCCATGAGCGGTCGCAGGTACTTCGGCAGCGTGTCCACGCGTGCCACTACTGCTCCTTCTCCACGTACACGGTCGCTCCCTCGCGGCGGCACTTGATTCCGTCGAACTTCTTGCGGGCAACGGCGCTGATTGCCGCCTGCGCGGTCTTGGCCTTCTTCAGGTCGTCGACCTCGCACTTGATGCACTCGTCGTCCCCGGCCGAGAACGCCTCAAGAATCTTCTCGTAGCGACCGCTCGCTCCCATCGGCTTCTCGCAGGCCGCAAAACCCATATCGTACTCGCTCATGTTCTGCCTTCCTTTCATGTCTGAAACCATGCCTATGCGCCACTGTGGCGCTCTGTAAGCCCCGTTACTTATCTCTCTGGTGTAAGTTGATGACAGATTTCGGTTCGCGTCTTATACACGACTATACGGCCTTACGCAGGCCACGTGCTCCCCTCGACCAACCCCGTCAGCAGGAAGCAGACGGCGATGACGACGAAGGCGATTGCCTCTGCTGCCATCGGGTGCTCGTATGCGAAGTCGTCCATTGCCTCGCAAACCGTGCGGCGATCCTTGCGGTACGGGTGGATTGTCCGCTCCTCCAGACCGTCCGCAGTCCAGACCTTGACGTTCTTCTCGACCGTGTAGAACTCCATCACCAAATCTCCTCTGCCTTGACACCGAACAGCTCGCACATCTTCTTCAGCAGCTCGACTCGTGCGTCGCGCTTCTGGTTCATCACGTTGGACATGTGCGCCGCTGACACGCCAGTGCGTCGCGCGAGTTCGTTCTGGCTGATGCCCTGCTTCTCGCACTGCTCGCGGATTGCCTCTACGTTCACTGCCCGACCTCCCTTCTGTGTTTACAATCGTTATCATATTACGTTACACGCCTAGGTCGTCCATGATTTCTCGGTACCTGTCGCGCGTAGCCCTTCGCCTTCCCGTCTCTACCTCCACTGGCAGGCACGCCTCCAGCACGCGCCCGTAGATTCTGGCTGACATGACGTCTGCTGGCGCTGCAAGCTCCTCCCGCGTCAAGTTCGTCGATACCACCATCGGCTTCTTCGCGCTGTAGCGACCGTCCACGACCGCGTAGACGTACTCCTGGCCGTACGACGTGCTGCGCTCGGCTCCCAAGTCGTCCAGCACCAGCAGGTCGCACGCAATGAGCTTGTCCAGCATCGCGTCGTCCCTCTGCACGAGCAGCTGCGGCATCGAGCGCATAATCACCGACCGCCCAGCGTCCAGCGCCGCGTTTGCGATGCAGCAGCTCAAGAACGTCTTCCCACTGTCCGGCCTTCCGAAGAACAGCAGCCCGTAGTCCAGGTTCCCGCCAGTCTCCGCGAACCTCTCAGCATAAGACCGCGCCTTGCGCATCTGCTCGGCTCCGAACTTGCCGTCGTCCGCGTCGAACGTCTTATTCCTCATGGCCTCCGACGGGAACGCCGCCCTGATTCTCGCCAGCTCGGACTTCTCGGCTCGCTTGCGCTGCTCCTCGCGCTTCTTCTCCTCGTCCGCCTTCACCATGCACTCGCACATGCACGGCAGCTTGCGCACGGTTCCCTCGGAATCGGTCAGCACGACCTGACGCGGCGTTCCGCACCTGCTGCAATGCGCGAGGCCGTCGTCTCCGACGAACGTGTCGGCACCGAACGTCTTTCCATCGAACCCGTCAAGCATCGAGCGCAGCGCCGATTGCATCGAAGACCGTTGCATCCCTCGCAGCCCCCTTCCTCTTGCCGTCTCTCCTAGCCCAAGAGCGGATTGTCGCGAGGTAGTTCTTGTACGCCTTGCCCTTGGACGCGCAGTAGGTCGATACCTGCTCGATGCGCTCAGCCCAGTCGCTCGGGAACTCGGCCTTCAGCTTCTCCAGCTCCTCGTCGGACAGCATGACGTTCGCGTACTCCCCGTAGGCATTGCGCGCGGTCTTACCCTTACCTCTACTAACCTCTCCTAAACTAACCTCTACTAAACTAGCATGCGTTTCGCACGCATCTTCTCGCGGTTTGCTTGCAGTCTTCGTGAAGTTTGCAAGCGGTTCGCAAACAAGCTGGTAGGAGCCGCAATCCGTGACAGTCAGAGCCGCAAGCTCCTCCTCGTACTGCGTCGCCTTGCGTCGGCTCTCCGTGATGGTGTTGTTCTGCCACCAGTCCATGATGACCAGAACCCCGCTCGGGAACATGTGGACGAAGCCCGCCTCGGCGAGTTCTGCAAGAGCCGCTGGCTTCGACCCTATCGAGCGCTGCACTCGCTTGGGCGCTCCCACGAATCCCCAATCGTCCGCGTCCATCGATAGGTGGATGTACAGCGCCTGCGCCTCGAATCCCATGTCCGCGAACCAGTCAGAGCCGATAACGTCTCTGGCGAACATCCTCTTTCCCGCCAATTCGCACCTCCTCTCAAAGGTGCCCCCTCCGATTGCTCGTGGAGGGGGGGTCGTCCTCGAAACCTACTTCACTTGCAGATTCTGGCTGACCTCCAAGTGAGCGCCGGCCACCTCGCGGCCAGCCTTCAGCGCCTTTCCGATTTCGGTCTTGTTCACCTTCAGCGTAACAACCTGCTCGGTGAACTCCTCGGGCACCGCAGCCTCGTCATCGACGATGGTTCGCGTTGACTTTCGCGTGCTGAGCGCGACCATCGGCGTCTCCAGCTTCTGCTTCGGCGTCTTCAGCAGGCAGCTCAACACGTACCCGTTCATGCGCTCCAGACGCTTCTCGATTGCCTTGCGGCGGTCGTACAGCGCCTTCTCCTCGGCCTTGATGGCGTCAGCGAGCGACTTCTGGTTCTTCATCCAGATTCCGCAGGCCTCCAGCTTTTCGTTGAACGCGACTTGAAGCTGCTCCAAGTCACTCTCCTCGAACAGCACCTCGCCAGTCTCCTCGTCCCACGAGAAACCAGTCTCGATTACCTGCTCGATTGCTCGGTCGATTTCGTAAAGCGTTGCCATGTCTCCTCCATTTCTGATTCGGTGCCCTCGTCGGCACCGCTGATTCTCACGTACAGCTCCTCATGCGGGCACCTGACCCTCGGGAGCTTCACCGCCTTCAGGCTCACAACGTCCTTGTCGTCTGCGAACGCCACCCCGTTGAGCGCGTCCAGCACCGCCTTCGCAACGTTGTCGATGTCTGGCTTGAACGAATCCCACTCCCGCTCGACCTTCTTCGGTCGGCTCTTGGGCATCGGCCTGCGGTACGCAATCTCGACCTCCACCGCGCCCTCGTGCATCGTTCCGCCCTGCGCCTGATAGGCGACCCTGACTAGACTCTCGAACGTCTCGCCCTTCTTCGGCGTGAACGTCCTCACCTTGCCCCCGTACGAGGTGAAACGAGGTCGCGGCTTTCCCACGACCTCGCCCACCACGTGGAGCACGCTACTCGTCATCGTCCTTCTTGCGCTCGGCTCGTTCCAGCTCGTCCATCGCCTTTTCCTTCTGCTTCTCGTACTCGGCTCGAAGCTCATGGTCCATGAGCACGTAGAAGTCTTCGCGGCTCATAAACTCGGGCACATTGGTCGTGTTATCCGTCCGCCACTTATCGAACGTCTCCACGTCGAGAGAGCCGTCGCCGTTGCGGCGAACGGTCACACTACTCCAGTAGTCAAGTGACTTCTCCACGAGCACCTTGCTCCCGAACTCCATGATTCGCGCCTTGATGTAGGCGTGCGGGTCGCTCTCGCACTCGGTCGGCACTGCGATGGTCTCGTTGAAGCGCCTCAGCTGCTCGTTCTCGATTCGCAGACGCGCGTTCTCGTCGTAGACCTTCAGCACGGCCTCGACCACAGCGTACTTGCTGGCCTCGTTCTCCATTTCTTCCTGCCTTTCCGGGCTTCAGCCCATCCTGCCAAACACCCCCGTGGTGTTTGTGCCTGTAAACATCTTAACATGATACGTTCACGGGTGCAAATGTTTACGTGAGAAGAGTCTGATAATCATTCGACCTCACCAGCACTGGGCGCACCATCGAATCGTGCGGCTCCTTAATCGCGTCGCTCAGATGGGGCGTCACCTCCGCATCGAGAAGCGACACCCTGCCGCAGCTCAAGCAGACGTACACATTAGACAGGCAGTCGGTGTTGTTGGGGTCAGTTGCCACGATATCAGTCCATCGGTATTCTCCTGCGAACCAAACCTTCACAGCGTGCGACCTATGGCAATACGGGCATTCGATCGTCTCTACCATGCGACCACCGTCCAAACCACGAACGCGAGAAGAAACCATGGCACAATCGCAAGCGCGAGGAAGAGGCTGCACTCCATGACCGTCTTGAATGCCTCGTAAATCTTGTCGAGCTTCGTCATTTGACTACCTCCGCGCCGCAGTTTGGACAATAGTGCCACCCGTAGCTCGGCTTCATATGTTCGAACTCCTCGCCGCACGCGGTGCATCGCATCCCCCACGAGCGTGAGCCGTTGTCGATGGTGCACTCGACCATCTTGCACGTCGGGCGGTCGATGAGGTCGGCGAGTATGCCGGCAAGGCCGCATATGTTACGCACCGAGTAGCGAATCGGCGAGAACGGAATGTCTCCGCACACAGCTTTCATGAACTTGTCCACGGCTTGTTCGAGCGTGTCACGGTTGGTTATCGTGGCATCAAGCCCTCTCAGCCGCTTCGCCACCTCTCGGCGCTCCTCGTCGCTAATCATTCCGCGCCTCCTCTTCGATGCCCGCGAGCTTCTTGGCGCGCTTCAGGATGTCTAGCGCCATCTTCTGGCTGCACGATCCGCTCTTTTGGAATAGACACCCGTCGCACGTGGTAAGGCCGTCCTCGTCACGCGGCGCGGGCGCGTAAGCGCAAGCTGTCTTCCTCGCGTCCTCTTCCAGCTTCTCCCAGCTGTCGGGTCGCTCGTGCGTGACTTTTTTGGCGAAATCCCACAGGCCTCCCTCGTATTCGACCATGCAGCCGTCATTCTTCAATATTTCTGGATGAAGCGAACCGTCTGCGCACACCGCCGTCACGATGTGCTTGCAGCCGTTGTAAATCGCCCACACCGTGTCGCCCACCTCGATGGGCACGCCGTCGGCGTCGAGTACCTTGGGCGCGGGGCGCTTTACGCGCTCGCCGTACGAGCCGCTGAGCCTGCTGTCGATGCCCTCGCGCGAGCACCAGAGCGCCCAGCCGTCGGCGTCGAAGGTCGCGAGGTAGACACGCATCGTCTCTCCCTTGTACTCGACATCGTCTCCAACCTTCACCAGCTCGCCGTCCTCGAAGCGCGGCCATTCCACGCTTTCGGGGAGCTGAGGCTCCACGAGGTCGGCCAGCCTCTCGTGGAGCGTGCCGCTCGCGCCGCTTCCAACCGCGTCGGCGAGCGCGTCGATGTACTCGCCGTCCGTCATGTCGTACTCATCGAGATTTCGAATCTCGGCGGCGATTCTCTCGCGCAGCTCTTCGCTGATAGTCATTCGCTCCTCCTAAATGGGCGACCCGTGCAGAGCCGCCCTTCGCATCTGTTCTTAAAACGGGATGTCCTCGTCGTACACCCCTTGCTGCATCGCATCGTAATCGCCTGCGGCCTCTGAGTTCCGCTGGTCGTACTCGTCAGCAGCTCCACGGCTCTTGAAGTGGATGTTGTCAACTGTCACTTCCAGCTTCGAGCGGTTCTGGCCGTCGTTGTTCTGCCAGCGGTTCTGGTGCAGACGGCCAGTAAGCGCGACGTACGTTCCCTTGAGCAGGTATCGGCTGACGCTCTCCGCCCGACGACCGAACATCGTGCAGTCCACGTAGTTCGGGAAGTCCTCGTACTCGCCAGTCCGCTGGTTCTTGCGGCTCTCGTTCACTGCCACGCTGAACGACAGAACAGCCATGCCGCTCGCGGTTGACCTAAGCTCCGCGTCCCTGCACAGGTTCCCTCCAAGAGTCACCGTGTTCAATCCCTGCATGCTCTCTCCTTATCTCGACTTCTCTACCCACGACGCGAGTATGCGTATCGCGGTATCCGCCTGCGTCTGGTCGTACTCCACAGCGTTCGGTTCCACTCCCATGCTCGCCATGTGCTGGCTCTTGTTGAGCGCTGACACGACCTCGTCAACGGTCTTTCCCTTCAGCTCCGCGAGCTTCCCGACGAGCGTCAGAATCTCGTCCGTCTGCTGATGCGTTGCGTGCTGTGGCTTCTTCTTGCTCTCCGTTTGGCGCTTTGCGGTTGTGTTGGAGGTCTTGGCTGTTTTCGCCCCGTTACGAGCGTTCTGCGCCTTAGGGCGCTGGTTTCCGTTGTCCATGGCATCCACCTCCTCGCCAGAATCGATTGCGAACAGGGCGCACGCCGCGTACTTTCGGGCGTAGCTCGACGCTAGCCCTGTCACCTGAGCGTCGTCCATGCCCTTCTTCGATTCCTGTTCGCGGGCGAGCGCCCAAGTACTCACAACGTCATCCGAACCCTCAGCCCAGAACGTCGCGGTAGCCTTCAGATACCACCTGCTCTCGCCTGAGACGCACATCGGTATGATTTCGTCCTTGAACAAGTACCCGCACCGCAGCTCTTCGCACAGCGGCTTCAGCGCCGCGTTGATGTCCTCCAGCGAGCGGTACGAGTACCCGCCGAACTTGTTCACGCGACCCTTCGGGCACGTCAGTCGATGCTGAACATCTGCCAGCACGGCGTATACGTTCCTCTTCTCGTCTGCCATCGACGTCACCTCCTAAGCGATGAACAGCGCCTTGAACCCCTCGGCGCTCTGGTCGAGGAGGAACCAATCTGCCGTTCTGAACTCCCGCTTCAGCTCCTCCGTCATGTCACCGACCTCTCCAGACCACGCAAACTCCGCGCCGCGGTACAGCATGACCTTATCTTCGTCCAAAAAGTCGGTGTCGAATATTGTTCCCATACTTCCTGCCTTTCCGCCCTCTCGGGCATTCTTTCACAAACCCTGTCGTTTGTGACTGTAAACATCTTAGCATGATACGTTCACGGGTGCAAACATTATATGCAATAAAAAAGGGAGACCTCCGAACGGAAGCCTCCCCAAGTCGCCC
>OLGJ01001089.1_pt1 | contig 13063 bp, 6 predicted proteins | sample 1605431 | NCBI WGS metagenome assembly OLGJ01 (sample SAMEA3888920, study PRJEB22519) | human gut metagenome | biome: human gut; feature: human-associated habitat; material: faeces | place: Denmark | collected 2009
GCGTGAAGTGGGAGAACACCGACCGCGTGGATGCCCTGAAGGCTGCCGTGGCTGCTCTGTAAAGAAGAACCGGTAAATGAAGAAAAAGGCTCCTCTGCCGACCGGCAGAGGGGCCTTTTTGTATGGTGCGGCCGGAAGCGGCGGCGGGATGTGTCCACATGGAAAAGTAATACTTTTCTCGAAAAATCGGTGGATTTTTGCGACTGCGAAGGAAAATGGCTGTCTTTTTGTCGAAAACACACAGTCTCTTTTTGAAAAAGGCAAAACAGATGTGCAAGGCGCAGAAAATCAACAGGTGAAACAAATTGATATGGCACAAATGTCAAATTGTGATAAAATAAAAGTAGATATGCGCATTTGTACGCAGATCGTTCGGATTGGAAAGCAGCAATAAGGAGTTGTGATTATGTCCATTGAAATTTCCCCCAAGTCGTTTTTCCAGCAGCCCAGTGTGGCAGATATGCGGCTGATCGCCTGCCCCGGTGCCGAGGAGCTTACCGGCCTGATCGACAAGCATCTGGTCCGTTGGGCCAAGGACGCCGGCATTGACAAGGAGACCTTCATCATCTCTTGCGACTGCCCCCGCTTCCAGAGCGGTGATGCCAAGGGTCTGGTCAAGGAGTCCGTGCGCGGCGACGATATTTTCATCGTTGTTGATCCCGGCAACTACAGCGTGACCTACAAGCTGTTCAACTATGAGAACCACCTGTCTCCGGATGACCACTTCGCCAACCTGAAACGCCTCATCCAGGCCGTGGCCGGTAAGGCACACCGTGTGTCTGTCATCATGCCCAGCCTGTACGGTGGCCGTCAGCACCGCCGCGTGTCCCGCGAGAGTCTGGACTGCGCTGTGGCTCTGCAGGAGCTGCAGGCCATGGGCGTCAAGAACATCATCACCTTTGATGCTCACGATCCCCGCCTGATGAACGCTGTGCCTCTGATGAGCTTCGACAATGCGATGCCCACCTATCAGGTCCTGAAGAACCTGCTCAAGAAGAACCCCGAGATCAGCTTCGACAAGGACAAGTTCATCGTGGTCAGCCCCGATGAGGGTGCTATGAGCCGCAACATGTACTTCTCCAGCGTGCTGGGCTGCAACCTGGGTATGTTCTACAAGCGCCGCGACTACACCCGCGTGGTGAACGGCCGCAACCCCATCGTTGCCCATGAGTATCTGGGCGAGAGCGTGGAGGGCAAGACCGTCTTTATCGCAGACGATATCATTGCTTCCGGCGAGAGCATGCTGGAGGTTGCCAGCAACCTGAAGGAGCGCGGCGCTGCCAACATCATCGCCAACGCCACCTTCCCCCTGTTCACCAGCGGTCTGGAGAAGTTCGACAAGGCTGTGGCAGACGGCACCCTGACCTACGTTGTGGGCACCAACCTGACCTACCGTATGCCCGAGCTGCTGACCCGCGACTGGTATGTGGACGTGGACGTTTCCAAGTACGCTGCCTACTTTGTGGTGGCGCTGAACCACGATATGTCCGTTTCCAGCATCATCGACCCCCTGAAGAAGATCGAGAACCTGCTGGCAAACCGCAAGTAAAAAGCTGTTCCAAAGCCCCTGCACCCTGCGTGCAGGGGCTTTTTGAATTTTCATAGAGAAAAGGAAGTGTATCATTAGAAACAGCAGTGGTATAGGGGACTTTCGCTGATCAGCACTTTTTACAAAAAATGATATACTAATATATTAATTGAAACAAAAAACACTAAATACTATTTACAAATTGTGATATAAATGGTATTCTTTGTACAATGTTGAAGCAGGAAGGCACCTGCCGTGAGAAAAAATCGGAGAAAAAGCAAGAGAGTCCGGCCTTCAAAGCCGGGCATAACAAAGTGCGCAGGCACTTACAAAAAGGAGAAAACACTATGAAACGCCGCGATTTTATGAAGCTTTCCGCCGCTACCGCGCTGGGTGCTACCGTAGCCGCTATGGCACCCTCGGCTCTGGCTGCGACAGAGCTGGACCAGACCAACGGAGATCTGCACACTACCGTAGATCGCAAGACCGCAGCTATGGGTCTGGGCGATGGCAAGACCTTTGCTTATGACCCGGAAAACCCGTACCTGAACGTGAATGTGGGTCTGTTTCATGATGCGCAGGTAATGGTGGGCGGTCAGAATGTTGGTGCTGCTACCTATTACCTGCCCGACGGCATGGATCCCTGGGCGCCGGCAGTTATCGTGCTGACCCCGGACAACACCACCGCAAGGGCGTTCTCCGGCTCGGTCACAGGTCGTATGTGGCGCACGGTGGCGTGCAAAAATAAGATCGCCGTTGCATTTTTCGGTCCTGAAAACGGCGGCAGCTGGAACCTTTCCCTGAGCTCTGCCGGTCGTGATGACGCAACAGCGCTGGATGCATTGTATCAGCTCATGCGCAAAAAGGGCGTTAAGCTGTCCGGCGCATTCTCCATGGACAAGTCCCACACTGCACTGGTGGGCTACAAGGAGGGCGGCGCAGCCGCTCTGCTGTTCGGCGCTCGCTGGGCAAGCGATTTCAGCTCCATCTGCGCCGTGGATGCCGTTGAGGTCCCGGCAGCTTCTCTGGAGGCAGTGGGCGGCGAGTATGTGCTGCCCTTCCCCGGCGACTCCACCCGTGGCGTGCAGGAGGAAGCCATTGCGGCAAAGACAGTGGATACTCCCGTTTGGTTCGTCCGCTCCAAGGCGGATACTGCCAATAAGGCAGCGCTGGATTTCTACCTGAACGCCAATCAGGCCGTGTCAAAGGGGAACGGCGTGTATGTCAGCAGCCGTACAGGCTCTGCCGCCGAGGTGTGGGTCACCGAAAAAGCACAGTGCCCGGCAGCCATCTGGGAAAAGTTCTCCGGTCAGTTCAAGCGCTTTATGGCACTGCAGCTGCCGGGTCGCGTAGCAAAGGCAGAGGACTTTACCCGTCGGGGCTTTGATATCCATGAGGAGTGGGTCAACGGCGAGCTGCGCCGCTGGATGGTCTATGTGCCGTCCACCTATACCGGCAGCAAAAAGGTGCCGCTGGTGCTGGTGATGCACGGCTACACCGCCTCCATGTACGCCATTGCCGAAGAGTCCCGCTGGTACGATGTGGCAGAGCAGAACGGCTTTATCGTGGTGTTTGCGCAGGGCCTGGTACGTCCCGCAGACCTGATGGGCAACATTCCCACCGCCATGTGGCTGGCAGGTCCCTTTGCCGCACTGGCTGGTAAGGATACCGACCCCAGCGTGGATTTGGAGTTCATCAACAGTCTGCTGGATCGCATGGAGCGGGATTACAGCATCGACACCACCCGCGTGTATGCTACCGGTCACTCCAACGGCAGCCTGATGACTTGGGCTACCGCCTGCCGCTACGCAAGCCGCTTTGCCGCCATTGCACCTGTCGGCTATATGTTTGCCCCACTGCCGGAGCTTGACCCCGCTGTTCTGCTGCCGACATGGGCTTTCCTGGGCGAGTACGACTCGGCAGGTGTGGCAGAGCTGGTGGAGGATAACGGGACGGTGAAGGCGCTGCAGGGCTGGAACGCCCACAACGCCACCAACGAGGCAGCTGTTGCAGAAAGCACCTCCTACGATGGCGCTTTTGTGACCAAGAGCTTTATGGGGGGCAACGCTCCGCTGGTGCAGTACACCGTGGTCAAGGATACCCCTCACGTTTACCTGCAGGAGGAGAGCGTTGCCATCTGGAATGAGTTCTTCTCCCGTTACAGCCGCGGTGCGGACGGCACCCTGTACTATCAGGGCAATGCCGTGACCGCCGGTAAGCATCAGCCCAGCGCAGACTGGTACGCTGCAAAATAAGCTGATAATGCCCGCCGCGCGGCGGTACAGAAGCTTTATATCTCGGGACACCGGAACGTCTGCGGACGCTCCGGTGTCCCTTTTTATGTTTTGCGGCGGCTTGTGTTAAGTTTTTGAAAATTCGTGCCGGGGGCTTTGCAAATCCCGGTGGGTTTATGCTATATTTAAGTTGAAATACTTTGCATTCTGACAGAAAGGAAAAACGCCATGGAGCATTTTGTGGAGTTTGAAGATGTCTGTAAATATTACCAGACCGGCAGTGTGAAGATCGCTGCCGCAGACCACCTGAATTTCTATGTGGACAAGGGCGAGTTCTGCATCATCGTGGGGCCCTCCGGTGCGGGCAAGACCACCCTGCTGAACATTCTGGGCGGCATGGACAACTGCGACGAGGGCAACGTCTGGCTGGACGGCCGCAACGTGAGCCGCTTTTCCGCCCGAGAGCTGACCACCTACCGCCGTTATGACGTGGGCTTTGTGTTCCAGTTCTACAACTTGGTGCAGAACCTGACCGCGCTGGAAAACGTGGAGCTTGCCAGTGAGATCTGCCGCGACCCGCTGGATCCCGCCGAGACCTTGCGCAGCGTGGGGCTGGGCGAGCGGCTGAACAACTTCCCGGCGCAGCTTTCCGGCGGCGAGCAGCAGCGGGTGTCCATTGCCCGCGCACTGGCCAAAAACCCCAAGCTGCTGCTCTGCGACGAGCCCACCGGTGCGCTGGACTACCGCACCGGCAAACAGGTGCTGGGCCTTTTGCAGGATACCTGCCGCAAGACCGGACGCACCGTCATTGTTATTACCCACAACACGGCACTGACCGGTATGGCCGACCGCATCATTCAGGTGCGCAGCGGCCGCATCGTGTCCAATCAGGTCAACGAGCACCCGGTGCCGGTGGAACAGATCGAGTGGTGAGAACTGTGCAGAAAAGTTACCGCAAAAATATCCTGCGCGAGATGAAAAGCAGCATCAGCCGGGTGGTGTCCCTGTTTGGCATCGTGGCGCTGGGGGTGATGATGCTCACCGGCCTGATGTGCATTGCCCCCGATATGCGCACCGCTGCCCAGAAGTACTATGTGCAGCAGAATGTGTTCGACCTGCGGGTGCTGTCCACCCTTGGCCTCAGTCAGAGCGATATCAGCGCGATTGCCGCTGTGGACGGGGTGGACGCCGTGCAGGCGGTGAAGTATCAGGACGTAGAAGGCCACTGGACAGGGGACGACCAGACCACGGTGGCGCGGCTGTATCAGCTGCCTGCCGACCCGCAGGCCGATACGCCGGAGAACATGAACCGTCCGGTGCTGCTGTCCGGCCGGATGCCGGAAGCTGCCGGGGAGTGCGTGGTGCATGTGATGGGCCACGGCAGCCCGGTGGAGCTGGGCACCCAGTTGACCCTGCCGGAAGAGACCGAGGGGGTCAGCGGGCAGGTGTTCACGGTGGTGGGCACGGTGCAGGACCCGCTGCATTTTTCCTCCGATTCCGAGAGCAGCACCGTGGGCGATGGCCAGCTGGACTGCATCCTGTTTGTGCCGGAGGGCACTTTGACCGCAGATTATTATACGGTGTGCTATATCAAGGCAGAAAACGCCGGATTGTATGATAATTATTCCGATGAATATCAGGCCGCAGTGGATGCCGTAGCGGAAAAGCTCAAGGCCATCCAGAGCGTGCAGTGCACCGCCCGGCGGGAAGAGCTGATGGACACCGCCAACGACAAGCTGACCGAAGCACGCGCAGAGTACGACAGCCAGAAGGCCGAAGCCGAACGTCAGTTTGCCGAGGCGGAGGCAAAGCTTGCGGACGCACAGGCACAGCTGGATGCCGCCAAGGCGCAGCTGGAGGCCGGTGAAAAGGAGCTTGCCGCCCAGAAGGCTGCCCTGCCGGACACCATGCAAAGCGGTGCCGACAAGCTGGTGAGCAGCGAAGCGCAGGTGCTGGAATTTGAGGAACAGTTACAGCAAATCGAGCTGCTGGTCAACCTGAAAAAGGTGGCCGACCCTCTGCTGACCTACGCGGAAGCTGCCCTGCGCAACGCCGAAAAGGCGCTGGACGAAGCCGAGCCGGAGGACGAGGACTACATTGAACTGCGGGATGCGCTGGCCAAGGCGCAGGCCGCTTACGACAACATCTATAACCAGCTGCAGGGCTATCAGCAGCAGCTGGACGCGGGCAAGCGGCAGATGTACAAGCAGGGGCTGATCTCCTCGCCGAACCTCTCCAACGACCAGCTGGTGACCGAGGCCAAGGCTGCGCTGCGCAAGATGAAATTGCAGCTTTTGCAGGGACAATTGCAGCTGACCACCGGCACAGCCAGCGCCTACACCCAGTTCGATGCCGCACAAAAGCAGCTGGAAGAGGGTTGGGCAGAATACAACGCCGGGCAGACCCAGCTGGAAGAATCCCGCACCGAGTACGAGAGCCAGAAGGCCGAGGCAGAGCAGAAGCTGGCGGACGGCCTTGCCCAGCTGAACGATGCCGAGGAGCAGGTGAGCCAGATCAAAAAGGGCGAGTGGTATGTGCTGGACCGCACCTCCACCATGAGCTGCGTCACCTTTGCCCAGTACGCCGACCGCATGGACGCCATTGCCCGGGTGTTCCCGGTGTTCTTCTTCCTTGTGGCGGCGCTGGTGGCTACCACCACCATGACCCGCATGGTGGACGAGAACCGCCTGCAGATGGGCACCTTAAAGGCGCTGGGCTACTCCAATTTCAGCATCGCGGGCAAGTACCTGTTCTACGCGATGCTGGCCACCATTCTGGGCAGCATCGTCGGCATGGTGGTGGGCTTTGTGGTGTTCCCTATCATTATCTGGAACGCCTATCAGCTGGTGTTCAGCCTGCCCACCTTCACCCTGCACTTCTACCCGAGCATGGCAGCTGCCAGTGTGGGCATCAGCGCCGCCGTCATCGGCTTTGCCACATGGTACGCCTGCCGTTCCAGTCTGGCCGAAAAGACCGCAGCTTTGCTGCTGCCCCGGGCTCCCGTGGCGGGCAAGCGCATCCTGATGGAGCGCATCACCCCGCTGTGGTCCCGGATGTCCTTCTCCCAAAAGACCACCGCCCGCAACCTGTTCCGGTATAAAAAGCGGTTCTTCATGACCGTGCTGGGCGTGGCGGGCTGTACCGCGCTGCTGCTCATCGGCTTTGGCATTCAGGATTCCCTGCTGCCCATCGTCACAAAGCAGTCTACGGAGCTGACCCACAACGATATGTCCATCACCCTCAGCGACCCCAAAGCCCTGACCATGGAGCAGGGGCTGGCAGAGGAGCTGGACAGCAACAGCGCCGTGCAGAACTGGGGCGCGGTGTATACCAAATCCACCACCATCTACAATGCCGAAGGCGAGAGTGCAAGCGTGAGCATCGTGGCTGCGGCAAAGGACAGCGACCTGACCCGCTATGTTACCTTCCGCACCCGCAAGGGGCACAAGGCCATCAGCTTTGACAGCGGCAGCGTCATCCTGACCGAAAAGACCGCCGAGAACTTGGGCCTGCACACCGGCGATACCTTCTGGGTGGAGAACACCGAAGGTGCCCGGGTGGAGCTGACCCTGACCGGCATCACGGAAAACTATATGTTCACCCGGCTGTACCTCTCATGCGTACAGCTGGAAAGCCTGCTGGGCACGGAGGATATCCCGTGGAACACGGTCTATGGCCAGACCACCTGCACCGATGCTGCCGGGTACAACGCCCTGCGCACCGACCTGCTGGACTGCAACTACGTCAGCAGCATCAGCTTTACCGAGGACACCACCGAACTGTTCGATAACCTCATCGTCAGTCTGGGCTATGTGGTGGTGCTGATCATCATCTGTGCGGCGGCGCTGGCGGCTGTGGTGCTGTATAACCTCATCAGCGTCAACCTTGGAGAGCGCAAAAAGGAGCTGGCGACCATCAAGGTGCTGGGCTTCTACGATCAGGAGGTGTACCGCTACATCTTCCGCGAGATCGAGCTGCTGGCGCTTATCGGCTCCGGCGTGGGTCTGGCACTGGGGGTGCCGCTGCACAAGTTCATTGTGTTGACCGTGGAGATGGATCAGCTCATGTTCATCCGCACCATCGCCCCCCGCAGCTACCTGCTGGCGGTGGCGCTGACCATGGTGTTTACCGTGGTGGTCTGCTTTGTCATGCGGCGGCACGTCCGGCGCATCAGCATGGTGGAAAGCATGAAGGCCCCGGAGTAATTACAAAGCAAAACCATAAAAAACACCCCCTGCGGTCTGTACGGGCAGACCGCAGGGGGTGCTTGGCTTTTTATACGCTCAGGGAATCAGAGGAACACATACTTGAGGATGAACAGCACGGTGAGCACATACATCAGCGGGCTGATCTTCTTCTCCTTGGCCTTGCCGGTGATCACATTGATGATGGTCCAGGAGATGATGCCGATGGCAATACCCTCGGAGATGCTGTAAGCGGTGGGCATAGCCAGAATGGTCAGGAAGGCGGGGATGCCCTCGCTGGGATCATTGAAATCGATCTTGATGGCAGAACCCATCATGTAGAAGCCCACAATGATCAGAGCCGGAGCGGTAGCAAAGCTGGGGATGGTGAGGAACAGCGGGCTGAAGATGGTAGCCAGCAGGAACAGCACGCCGGTGGTCATAGCGGTCAGACCGGTGCGGCCGCCCTCGGTAACGCCGGAGGCGCTCTCCACGAAGGTGGTGGTGGTGGAAGTACCCAGCACAGCGCCCACGCAGGTGCCGATGGAGTCCGCCATCAGTGCGCCCTTGATGTTGGGCAGACGGCCGTCCTCGTCCAGCATATCAGCCTTGGAGGCCACGCCGATCAGGGTGCCCAGCGTGTCGAACAGGTCCACGAACAGGAAGGAGAACATGACAGCGAAGAAGTTCAGCAGGCCGACACCGGAGAAATCGGTCTTGAACACCTGACCAAAAGTCTCGCCCAGTGCGGAGAAGTCGAAGCTGACAAAGGCGGTGGGGATGACGGAGTACATACCGGCATCCACATCGGGGACGTAGATACCGGTCAGCTCGCACACGATGCCCAGCAGCCAGGTGATCAGGATGCCGTACAGGATGCCGCCCTTGACCTTCTTGACCAGCAGGATGGCGGTGATGACCACGCCCAGCAGAGCCAGAATAGCGCCCACGCCCACGCTGTGGAAGGTTGCGCCCTTGAAGTGCTGGTAGGTGACCAGCGTGGAATCGCTGTTGACGATCAGCTTGGCGTTCTGCAGGCCGACAAAGGCCACGAACAGGCCGATGCCCACGCTGACGGCGCTCTTCAGGGTCATGGGAATGGCGTTGAAGATGCCCTCGCGCACATTGGTCAGGGACAGTGCAATGAAGATGACGCCCTCAACAAAGACGGCCATCAGAGCCAGCTGCCAGCTGTAACCCATGGTCAGCACGACCGTGTAGGCAAAGTAGGCGTTCAGGCCCATGCCGGGAGCCAGGGCAAAGGGGTAGTTGGCCAGCACAGCCATCAGTGCGGTGGCAATAAAGGATGCCAGCGCGGTGGCGATCAGCACAGCCTTGGAATCCATGCCCGCTGCGGACAGGATGTTGGGGTTGACGGCAAGGATGTAAGCCATGGTCATGAAGGTGGTGATACCGGCCATGATCTCGGTCTTTACATCGGTGTGGTTTTCTTTCAGGTGAAAGAACTTTTCTAACATGAGAAACCTCCTGCTTCCAATAAAACACTCCGCCGGTTGCGGACGGCGGAGAAAGAACAGTTCCCATTCTATCAGCTGAAAACGTTTTTGTCCACACCAGAAACACACAAATTTCGCAATTTGTTCAAATTTTCTTAAATGAGTATGACTTATCTCACAAAAAATCCGGCTTTTTTTGGTAGTTTGGACGGAATGCAGGCACCTTATGCAGAAAAAATGTGTGCGGAAAAAAGTAGTTCCGAAACACCCTACGGGTGTTTCGGAACTACAAATAAAATATTTTTTACAAATTACCGGCGCTTACAGCGTTTCTACCCGGTCGAACAGATCCTTTGCGGCTTCCACGGCGTCCTTACTTCCAAAGGCCACCCGCACGCCGCCGGACAGCACGTCAGACAGGGCAGCGGCCTGCTCTTTCAGCAGGGCGGTGTCCACGCTGCACAGCGCCTTGCGGTCGGCGGCGAGCATCTCGTCCGTGATGCCGCAGAAGTACCGGTGATCCAGTTCCCGGGCAGCGGCGCGTGCCTTGCGGGGTGTGTCTAGCTTGGCAGCAGTGCCCACGATGAATTCGTCCAGATCCCGGGCGGTGTAGTCCCGGGCGGCAAGGGCGGCAGGGGCATTTGCGAAGGTCTCGTAGCTTTCCCGCAGGTGGGGGTCCCGGTAGGTGTACAAAAACTCGATGCCGTCGGCACAGAGCATTCCGGTGCCGTAGGCACCGCCCACCTCCCGGATGGCGTGCCACAGGTATTCGTAGCTCATCACCCGCGCCAGCACCCGGCGGCGGCTGTCCCGGGGCATGGGCCAAGCCAGCACATCGTAGTTCACGCCGCCGTCAATGATAAAGGCTTCGTTCACCGGGGGCGTCAGAGGCTGGGTGTAGGGCTGCGCCGGGGTACGCCGGGCGGCGGCAAAGCGGCTTTCCGGCAGCAGGGTGCGCAGCTTTTCCAGTGCAGCTTCGGTGCCGTGCAGGCTGACGGTCAGGGCGGCAGTTTGCAGCACCCGGCTGCGCACAGCATCCAGTTTTGCGCCCAGTGCCGCCCAGTCGGCCTTTTCCAGCAGATTGCACAGGAAGTGGTAGTAGCTCACGCCGGTGCAGGCTTCGTCCGCAGCGCCCTCTACATAATAATGGGCGCGGGCGCGGGTAGAGGCAAACTCGTTGCCCTGCTGGATGAACAGCTGCTCCATGCGCAGCTTCAGCTGGCTGACCACCCGGGCATAGGCCGCTTCGGCGGCAGCGCCGGTAAGGACGGTATCGTACAGCCACTCGCCGCCGATCTCCACCGCCTTTTCCAAACTGCGCTCTAGCAGGCTCAGGCAGAGGGTGAGTTTCGCGTGGCAGGGAGAACCCTCCTGCCGTCCGGTCCAGAGATCCAGCTGGGCGCGGCTGTCGCCCAGCCATGTGCTGCGCAGGGTGTTCAGCTGCTGGGCGGTATGGGCGGGGGTGTCCAGCTCGTCCAGCACATCGGTGAGCAGGTTCAGGTATTGCAGCTCCTCCGGGGTGACAGTGCCAAGATCATAGTAGAAATTCAGGTACAGGCTGCCGGCAGAGGGGTGGCGCAGCAGGGTGGCACCGGCCAGCTGCTCGGCGCTGCCCTGCGGGGTGGCATCGCCTGCGCCAAGGTCGGCGGCGGTGAGAGGGTGCTCCAGCACCAGCTTGCCATCGGTGCGCACCGGGGCGGCAGTGTCCTCGGCCTTGGGTGCGGTGGGAATTTGCAGCACCTGCACCGGGGCGGGGGCAAACAGCTCCCGCAGCAGGGTGTCGAACCATCCCTCTTCCAGCTTGCTGCGCAGGGCGGCAAAGAGCTTATCGGTGTGCAGCAGCAGGGCGGCATCGCCGGTGTGCAGCCAGCCGGTGGCGGCGTTGATGGCGTCCAGCACGCCGTCCGGCAGGCTGCCCGGGCGCTCCAGCGAGGCAAACTCGGCCTCGTTCAAAGCGGCCAGCAGCAGGTCGTGAGGAATGCCGGTCTTTAGCAGCTCGTCCACAGCCTTGCGTACAGCGGGGGCAAATTTGCGGGCAGAATCCACCGTAGCGCCGCGCAGCAGCAGCTCCAAGGTGGGCTGCAGGGTGCTGTCGTCAAAGCCGATGTCGATATCTGCGCCCAGCTGCTCGGCCAGCAGCGCGGCCTTGAGGGGGGAGCTGTTGGTGCTCAGCAGTGCACCCAGCAAAATCTCCACACCCAGCTGCCGCTCACGGTCGGCAAATGCGCCGGTGTACCATGCCAGTGCGCACTGCACCTCATCCGGCTTGGGTTGGTCGGTGTAGTAGGGCAGCTCCACGAATGCGCCGGGCTGCTCGTCCTGCATGGTCAGGCGGGGACGGGCAGCGGCCTTGGGCATCTTGGACAGGTAGTCCTTATCCAGCCGCGCCAGCTTATCGGCCATGTCCATCTTGCCGTACAGGGTGATGCAGCAGTTGTCGGCGCTGTAATGGCGGCGGTACACCCGCTGGTATTTCTCATAGGTCAGGGCGGGGATGGACACCGGGTCGCCGCCGGACACAAAGCCGTAAGCGGTATCCGGGAACATCGCCCGCTGCAGGGCGTTTTGCAGCTGGGCATCCGGGGAGGCCAGCGCACCCTGCATCTCGTTGTAGACCACACCGCTGACCGTGCCGTCTGCATCCCGGTGCCAGCCCTCCTGCTCGAACACCGCAGAGTCCACCATAGCCAGCGGGCAGAACACCGCGTTCAGGTAAACGTCCATCAGGTTGCAGAAATCGGTCTCGTTGGGGGTGGCAAAGGGGTAGACCGTCTTGTCCGGGAAGGTCATTGCATTGAGGAAGGAAGCCATGCTGCTTTTAAGCAGCTGCACGAAGGGGGAGCTGACCGGGTATTTTTCGCTGCCCGCCAACACAGAGTGCTCCAGAATGTGGAACACGCCGGTGTCATCGGAGGGGAAGGTGCCGAAGCCGATGCCAAAGGCCTTATTGACGTCCTCGTTCTCCACCAGCAGCACGGCTGCGCCGCTGACGTCATGGGTGAGCAGGGTCAAAGTACCGTGCTGCTCGGGGCAGTCCTCGGTGCGCAGGACGGTATAACCGGGATAGTGTGCCATTTTTATTCTCCTTTACGGGATGTTTTTCACAGAGGATACACCTGCGGCTCAGCCGCCGAACAGGCCGAAAAAGCTGGTGTGGGTCACGCCCAGCACAAGAAAAAGAGCAATCAGGGCGAACAGCACGCCGATGATGATGTCCATCTGGTGCACCGTGAGCGGAAATTTATCGTAAAGCTTTTCCTTGGGGTTTACAAAATCCTTGTTGCCGTTGTCCAGCAGGCGCTTTTTGCCCTGCTCAAAATCGGCCTTCTGCGCCTGCAATTCAGCCTGCTGGCGGGCAAGTTCTGCCTCGCGGGCGGCCAGTGCGGCCTCGCGGCGTTCAAGCTCGGTCTGGGTATCCGGGGTGAGCTGTGCCATGGAAAGTCCCTCCTGTAAGCATAAGATGTTTTCCTTATGATACCACAAAAATGTGGACAAAAAAAGCACCCGCAGTGCAAAGACTGCGGGTGCAAAGGGGGATGATGAGGAGATTACTTCTTAGCCAGATACTTGCGGATATCAATGGCGACAGCCACGATAATGACAAGGCCCTGAACGATGTAGGTGTAGGAGGAGTTGACGTTCATGAACTGCAGAGCGACC
>OLGJ01001095.1_pt1 | contig 12997 bp, 9 predicted proteins | sample 1605431 | NCBI WGS metagenome assembly OLGJ01 (sample SAMEA3888920, study PRJEB22519) | human gut metagenome | biome: human gut; feature: human-associated habitat; material: faeces | place: Denmark | collected 2009
GCGGGCTTGTCAATGATGATCTCATTCATGTTGTCCTTTTCCACGGCCAGACCATGGCGCTTGGCCCACTGGAACAGGTACTCGCTGACGCGCTCCTCGTGATGGGAAGGGCGGGGCACCTTTGCCAGCTCCAGAAATTCGGACAATACAATATCTAACGCTTTGTTTTTACTCATAGCAAACACTCCTTACTGTGCGACGGAGCAGGCTTCTTCGATAGTCATATCGCCGGAGCCGGCCAGCTTGGTATTCTTCAGCAGGGAATAGAGGATCCAGTAGGCCACAAAGGCGATGATCACGCCGTCCAGTGCGGAGGAGAACACCGTCACCACGCCCAGCGTCTCCAGCAGTGCGAAGCCGCCGCCGATGACCCACGCGATGATGCCGATCCAGTTGATACCGCGCACGGGAGACCAGTTCTCCTTCTTGGCCTTGCAGATGACCCAGTAGTCGCAGATAACGACGCCCATGATGGGAGGCACCACCGCACCCAGAATGCTGATATAGGTGTTCAGGAAATCCGCCAGACCTGCAATGGCCATAATGACGCCCAGTACACCACAGATCATAGTGACCAGAGGACGCTTGCTGTCCTTGATGGAGAACATCTTGCAGGCGGCCAGACCGGACATATAGGCGTTGCCGGTATTGGTGGTCCAAGTGGCGAGGATCAGCACCAGCATGGCAACGATAGGCAGCCCTAGACCTGCGAACATGGCGGCCACGTCGTAGTTGCCGGTGCCGATGGACATGATGGCACCCACCAGGATCATCAGCAGAGCCGCAGGCATAACGCCGATCAGGGTAGCCTTCACCACGTCACCGCGGGTCTTGCAGTAGCGGGTATAGTCAGAGTTACAGGTAGCGCCCAGCGCGAACAGGCCGATAACGGTGGAGATCGCGGCGGGCAGGGGCATCAGGTTCTCCGAAACGGCAGAGGCGATGTTGCCCCAACCGGCGGTGTTGATGGAATGGATGCCGCCATAGGCGCACAGCAGCACCAGCAGCGGAACGGCGATATAATTCAGAACTGCCATCCACTTCACGCCGTAAACGGCGGTGATGAACATGACGACACCCCAAACGACGCAGCTCAGCCAGAAGGGGAACTCCACGCCCAGATGCAGCATCAGCGTGTTGAAGGCCACGGCGCAGGTGGCGGTCTGCACGGCGAACCAACCTGCCTCACAGATAAAGATAACCAGCGCCATTGTGAAGTTGGCGCCTGTCATGCCGAAGGCTCTGGTGGAACACATGGTGGCGTTCAGACCGGTGTCAGAGCCGACAATGCCGCCCAGGATCATCATGGTGCAGCAGATGGCAAACCCGATGAGGGTGGCCCAAAAGATGGAGCTCATCGTCAGCACGCTGCCGAAGATGCCGCCCACCATCAGCATGGGGATGCAAATCATGGTGCCTACCCAGATAAAGGCGATACTCCACCATGAGCGTTTTTCGTTGGGTTGGATCTGGGATAAGCCCTTATCCTCTTGCTTGGTTTCCGTTACATTGGTCTTGTTTTCTTCCATGTTGTTATTCTCCTCTCTCTAAAATGTAGGGACGGGGAATGCTCTCATTTAGACAGAAAGCCGGGAACGGGAACTGTGCCCCGTCCCCGGCTTTTCGTCGATGTAAGGAAGCTCGCTGTTGTCGGGTTCTGCAGGAATGCGCTTACTTGGCGGGATAACGAACGATTCTGCCGGTGTACTCCACGTTCTTGAAGTAGGGAGCCCACACATCGTTGATGGCGGCCTCGCCGTTCTTCCACCAGCGTTCATCCACCTCGATAATACCGATGTCCACATACTGACCCTCCTTGGTATCAGCATTGGTCAGAGGCATACCATCATTGATCTCGTAGAAGGAGATGATGTCGGGGGCGGTCATGACCACGATGCCATCCTTGTAGATGACCAGATTCTCGTTCTGGAACAGAACCATATAGGTGGAGCCGTCTTCACCCGCGACAGTGGCGGTGCCATAATCGAAGCCGCCCGCCGTCTTTGTTTCCACCTTGGTGATCTTACCGCGGCAAACGGCCTGGCACTTCAGGCTGGAATGCTTGGCGAGATACGCATAGAAATTCTCGGTGGTGTTCTCGGTCTTATACGTGGCCATCACTTCGCCGACGGTCTTGGCACGGGTAATGGTGCCGTTGCCGATAGCGGCCTCGATCTGCGCCTGATTGACCATCCAGCCGGACAGACCGGCCATCATATCAAAGGCCACGCAGATGTTTCTGCCGATGACCTCGGCCTCGTGTGCATCGCGGGGATCGGCCAGCTCAATGGTCAGGCGGTTGTTCTTGTGGTCGGCCATAGCCAAAGGAGAGGTATCCAGGCCGTTGACGTGCAGCAGCAGCGTGTCCAGAGCGGGAACAGCGCGGGCAGCACCGTCTGCATCAATGACGGGGATATCGTTCATCATGGCAATCAGCATGGGAACGAAGGTGTTGAAGCCGCCGATCTCAACGGGAATCGTATAGCTCAGGGTGCGACCCATGGTCGCAGCCATATCCACCAGAGCGTTGTAGGCGTTGACGGCGTAGGGCGTAAAGTCAATGTCCTTCAGTGCAACGGGAGAACCCATGCCTGCGGTCACAGCGGCATAGGCGTTGACATTCATCTCACCAGTGGAGATCATGCGGAGCTTCGGATCACCATGTTTCTTGATGTAGTTCTCCAGCATCTCCAAACCGGAGCTGGCAGAACCACCACCGCCGGCACCCAGGACGGTGGCACCATAGATGATGTTGATAATATCCTGACGTGACAAAACAGTAGACATTTCGAGTTCCTCCATATTCTTAATTTTTGTGGCGTTCCCGCCATCTCTGCTTAAAAGTATACAGAGTCTCGGTGTATAGGTCATCGGATAGCCAACTAAGGATTTCATCGTTTCATTGGTCGCAGAAACAAAGAGGGACTGTTTTGGCAGCCCCTCTTTGTGCATCTTGCTTTGTTAAGTTGTAAGTATCTCCTAAATCCCTTTCAAAATACGGTAGACCACCGCAGCTTTATATACCGCCAGCGTTGCGGGCATCTGTGCCAGATCACATTTCAAAACGCTCCGGATCTTATTGAGCCGGTAATGCACGGTATTTTTATGAAGATATAGCAAGGTGCCTGTGCTCTGCGTGTTGGATTCCGCATCAAGAAGATAAGTGCATAGCGTCTCAATCAGGATATCACCGTCCGCAGTATCCTTCAGCTTCCTGATGGGCAGCAGACAGTCTGCTACCGCATCTTCCCCCTGCTTCACGGAGTCGATACATGATTGCACATAGCGCACATCACTGTCTGAATAGATCTTGCGCCGCGGATACACAGCGCAGAGCTCTGCAAAGCAGCGTATCATCCGATTATATGCATCGCGGGCCTGCGATGTGTTCTCAAGATCGTCAAAGACACAGCCGCGTGCAGCATATCCCTCTTTTTCAAGCAGGGAGACAAAATCCTCACCCATCTCCCGCGTATTTTCCTCAAGCAGCATCCCGTCGGTTAAGGCGACAATATAGGTGCCGTAGCTATCAACGATGACGATCTTATGGTGCTCCTGCAGGTACACCTTCAGCTTCAGAACAACGTCCAGCTTTTGGCTGGCGGTCAGCTCCTGCCCTGTTCTCAGATCAGAAAGCTGCAAAACCCACATGGTGTTAACGGCACTTATGGAAATGCCCATTTGCTGTGCGAGTCTACGCATTTTGGCGGGATCGTCTGTCAGGACCGCTTCTACCAGCGCATCTGTACCGTCATAATAAGTGCCTTTGTCCCAGATGTTCAAGAATAACGCAACAACATCTACTGCTTGCTGCAGCCTTTCAGGATCCATTTGGTCAAACTCGTCCAGCGCCAGCAGGTGCATCCCTCGATGGGTCTTTGACGGAACGGGTATATCCCACAGTTTGAAACTGTGGCCTTCCAATTCCATTGTCTGCTGTCCCTTTGATAGAGTCTTCCGCTTTTGCAGCATCTGCAAAAGCGCCGGGTAGTCCCATTGGTTGGAAACCGGCCATGCCGCCGCGCCCCTTCGTTCCAGATACCGATCCGTCAGCAGCAAAGTACAGCGCATACGGTCGGACAGCAGGCGCAAGGCGGTGTTGATGTTCCGCTGCTGTGGCTCCAAAAGCGCAATGCTGTTCATCACTTCCGCAGTATAATAATTGCCCTGCATTCGCCGCTTGTGGATATACTCGACTATATCCGTGATCATATCCGAGTATCGGAAGTCCATGCGGCCAAAGGGCATGGCAATCAGCGGGAGGTTGATCTCATCCGCAACGGCAATCAGTGCATCGTCGATCTGAGGAATAAAGACCCCAACGTAAAACAGAACAAGTCCTGCCGCGCCCATGCTTCGCAAATGCCGCAATACACAGCACTGTCGAGCAACATCATCTTTAATGGTCACGAGAGCAGATATAACCAGTTCGTTTCCGACAATTAACTCGTCAGATAATAGATTTGTCTCCGGCCACTCCAGCACACTGACGGAGGACACCGCACGATCCAACCCTTTTGCACCGGCGACTAGCTGCGCTTCACGCAGTGTGAGAAGTCTCAGGCAATCCGCAACGGTCACGTTCATAGGATATCTCCTCTCGGCGGGACACGTACCAACAATCGACACTTTTTCATTCTCATAGTACCAAAGTTTCTGGTGACAGGCAATGTTTTTTTGCACAATTTCTGACCGCTTTTTGTTGTTTCTGCAACTAAAAAGCGCGTCAAAGGGCATCGTTGCTTCCGGATAATGACTGCCGCAGATGCGAGGCGTTTCTCTCATAGAATCGTGCCGGATACAACGCGGGAGCCGGAATCGCCGATAGGTTCTCCGCATTTTGATAAGAATTGAAGATTTTTAAACGGTGCCGTTTTGGGGTAAGGCTTTTGTATAAAGCATAGAATTTTTCCTTGCAGACCTGACATTATCTCTGAGTACATGTCCATCACCACACAACCGCTGTAAGAACTGTACAGACATGCCTCCTATATTTTGTGTCGTCAAAATGACAGTCATGAGCTGTGCCGACAGTATTTACCTCTTGCGCATATAGAACTTATGTTCTATTATGGTGGTTAAGAAAACTGGGAGGAGGACGGATAGATGGGACGGAATATTCTACACGTAGACATGAACGCATTTTATGCATCTGTGGAATGTCAGCGGCGCCCTGAACTGCGTCAAAAGCCGGTGGCAGTCTGCGGTGATCCAGAAGCCCGTCACGGAATTGTCCTTACTGCCAACTATGTAGCAAAGCCACGTGGCGTCAAAACCGGCATGGCCATCTGGCAGGCGAAGCAGCTTTGCCCCGATCTGGTGGTGCTGCCTGCCGATATGAGGGAGTATATCCGATTCAGTAAGATGGCTCGCGAGATTTACGAGAAATACACCGACCAAATCGAACCGTTTGGCCTTGATGAAAGCTGGTTGGATGTGACCGGCAGCGTCGGTCTGTTCGGTTCGGCCGTGAGTATTGCTGAAGAGATCAGCGAGCGGATCAAGTTTGAGTTGGGGATCACCGCCAGCATCGGCGTTTCCGACAATAAGATCACGGCGAAGCTGGGTAGTGACTATAAAAAGCCGGACGCCATCACCCGTATCGAGCGGGATAACTATAAAGAAATTGTCTATCCGCTGCCAGCATCCGATCTGCTCTATGTTGGTCCTGCCACAGAGCGCAAGCTGCGCGGTGTTGGGATTTATACCATCGGGCAGCTTGCCGAGGCGTCGCCGAAGCTTTTGGAATACAAGCTGGGGAAAATGGGGCTGGTGCTGCACACTTTCGCCAACGGGCTTGATGTATCGCCTGTGCAGCGCAGTGATCATATCCGTGCCATAAAATCGGTAGGCAACAGCGCCACCACGCCGCGCGATCTGGTGAGCGACGATGATGTGCGTCTCATGCTGTATCTGTTGGCGGAAAGTGTAGCCAGCAGAATGCGGGAGCTGGCATCAAAGTGTACGGTGGTCGAAGTTACTGTCCGGGATACGGAGCTGCATTGGTACTGCCGGCAAAAGAAACTGGCAGTTCCCACCTGCTCCAGTGCGGAGATCGCAGAAGTGGCGTTCGACCTGTTCCGTCGCAGCTATCCGTGGACGCTGCCGGTACGCAGCATTGGTGTGCGCGGCGCCGAACTGGTAGATGCGACTATTGGTATACAAACTTCGCTTTTTGATAACGATAGGCGTCGGAGCGCGTGGGAACAAATCGACGTAGCCGTGGACAGGCTGCGGCAGCGATATGGCTATATGAGTGTGCGCCGCGCCATCACCATGTCTGACCCGGCATTGGGCTGCATCAATCCCAAGGATGACCATACCGTGCATCCGATAGGCTACTTCGCAGGATAGGGGGAATATCCATGGAACTTGAAAAGAAGTATGTGCCGGTGACGGTGCATTTTGACGCCAACGGGAAGATGCGTCCTATCGAGATCGAGTTTGACGAAATGCGCAGATATCATATCGACAAGATACTGGACGTGCGCCGCGCAGCCTGTCAAAGTGTAGGCGGCGTGGGAGAGAGATATACCTGCCGCATACGGGGCAGGGAGAGTTATCTCTGGTTTGAAAAAGGCCGCTGGTTCGTAGCAGCGAAGGATGGAAAATAAGAAGGAGGCTGCCGGCGTTGCCGGCAGCCTCCCTTGCGCAGAGAGAATTATTTACCAATACTTGGGATACTTGCTGGTGCTCTGCTGTTTTTCGGCATACTGCCACCAGGGAACTTGGGTGGCAAAATCCGTCAGCTTATCCCAGAACTGATCGGCCAGCGTCCCCTTGTCCACGTAGACCGTGACAGTATAGGTCTTGCTACTGCCATCCTCCATGGCGGCGGTGTAGGTCACGGCATTGGTGAAGTTCACCGTCTCGCCGCTGCCAGGTGTCAGGGACTTGACGCCGTTTGTGGCGATAACCGGGGTCAGCTTCGTCACATCCGTGCCACGGGGCATGGTGATGGTAATGGTGTTAGTGGAGTTGTTCACCGCACCGGCCACGCCGTTGATGGAGAAGCCGGTAATACCGGAGGAGGCGACTGTTGCAGTCTCCCACTTGCAGGTGATGGTCACATTGCCTAAAGGCATGGTGAAGCGGTTGCCTGTGATCTTGACCGTCTCACCGCCGGCCACCGCCAGCGAATAGGTCAGGGAACCCTCCACCATCTGATAGCCGCTGTCAGGCTTCACAGTGACGATGATCTCATCGCCCTTGTCCGCCTTGGTGCGGTTGGTGGTAATGGTGCCGCCCTTGGGTGCGTTAATAGTGATGGTAAACTTACCGGTATCCGGCGTTTCGCTGCCGCTGCCGTAGGCGGGGATCTCCACCTTCAGGGCTGAGCTCTCACCGCCGGAGGCGTTCTTGACCACAATGTAGATGTCACGGGCGTCCTCGGTCAGATTGCTGAGGGTGATGGTGTTCTCACCCTTGACGGCAGATGTGCCGCTCTTGCTGGTATCCACCGTGGGCACTGTCGCGCCGTGATCCACCACCTTGTAGAAGTAGTTGCCTGCCTCGCTGGAGGTGAACTTCACGGTTGCACCGGTCTTGCTGGTGCGGGTAGCAGAACCGCCGGACAGGGTGGGGGCATTGGGGGCGGTGTACTTGATCTCCACCGTGTAGGTCTTGGCACTGCCATCCTCGGCAGTGACGGTGAAAGTTTTGCTGCTGTTGGGGCTGACGCCGCACATGACATTGCCGGAGGACCATTTGCCGATGGTGCCAGTCGCATCGTCATAGCCTTCTGCCTGTGCCAGAGACACACCGGTGTAGTTGATCTGCATAAAGACATCCGTAGAAGTGCCGATCTTGTTGATCAGGGCCTTGTCCGTATTGGAGGGCAGCGTGATCGTCCACGTCGTACCGTTGAGCTTGCCCTCAGCGATCACGGACTTATCGGCGTTCAGCAGCTTGACGGCGGTGATGTCCTTCTCACTGCTCTTTGCCTTGGTGATGGTCACGGTGTAGTCTGCCTTGGCTTTGTCATCCTTTCCAAGCAGGCATTTTTCGGAGTAAACCGTAAAGGTGACAGCCTGATCCAGCGTCATACCACAGGCTTTGCCCTCTGCGGGCCAGTTGTCGGTTTCGCCGGTCTTCTTCACAGCGGCATACTCGGAGATATCAAGCTTCAGTACCGCCTTCGCCAGCGCGGCTTCGTCTGTGCCAGCCGGAACCTTGATGGTATACTTGGTGCCGTTGCGCTCGCTGGTGGCACCGGGGATATTCAGAGTCACATTGCTCAGATCGCAGGCGGCGCTGGCCTTTGCGGGATCTACCTCGAAAATCGCCTTTGCGGTGATGTCCTTGCCAGTGACAGGCATGATGAAGGTGGCAACATTGGCAACATCCTCCGCAACGGTGTATGTCACATCGTTCTTATCGGCATCCTTGACCTCCCAGCCTTTCAGCATATAGCGTTCGCCGGGGGTGGCGGTCAGGGTGACGGTCTGACCTTCGTAAACAACAGGCTGGACGCGACCTGCTTCGCCGCCCCCAACAGCAACTGTGGCACTGCCCATGGCGTCATCATTGACATCAGCAGCTACGCTGCCGAAATTGCGTTCACGGAAGTTGGCCGTAACGGTCATTTTATCACCGCTGGCTTTAAAGGACGCATATGTTGCATATCCAAAGGAGCCTTTTGGCTTATCGGTGCTTACTAATTGTGATGTGTCAAGATCGTCGCCTGACAGCGCAACTCCATCTCTAGTAACAGTCCAACCGATGAATTCATATTGGTAGATCCAGTCGGTTCCGAGGGGAACAGCATCTAATTCTGTGCCGTCAGCAAAAACAAAAGGACTCCTTGAACTGTCAATTCCTGACAAGTTAATGCTCGTCACACCAGCAAGATTTGTGCCCCAAGTGATTTCTGTACCGATATTTTTGAACTCGGCAAACAAGTAAACATCATTCTCTGGCATAGTAAAGGAAAAAGATGACTTCAGGGAGTTCTCTTCATCGACAGAAATGCCTTCTGTATTTTTCCAACATACGAATTCCCGCTTGAACATATCGCCCGCCTTATACGCCATCGGCTCGGCAGTCACAGTTACTTTCTGTCCTGGGCGAGCCTGCATAAGCGTTACTCCGGCATCAGTGAAAGTTACTGTACCTTGGCGGTTGGATTCTATGTCTGCAAGGTCGCTATATAACAGCGAAACATTCGCTTTCAGGTTATACCGCACAGTTGAAGATTCTTTGAGGGTAAAACTGTTTTGAATCGCTGTGCGTACATTGACTGCCGGCATGATAAAGGTAAAGCTACTTTCCGTACTATTAACCGTTACATCAACTGGCGTGCTATTTTTGTCATCTGTTATGAGAGACACCGTATTTAGTTCTTTATCTGCCTCCGGAATATAAAGGGTAACTTTAATCGTTTGCCCTTCTTGTGCCCCCTTATATGTAGGATCAGGAATTGCGTTATTTGACTTCAGTGGCTGCCCATCCGCTGTCGCACTAACAATGCGGTATCCTTTATTGTATAAAGGGTAAGTCAGGAACATCAAATGAATATCATAAGTGGGGATATACGCAGGAATTGCAATTTCCAAGGCGGATTCAGTAGCATTCCCAAGAACATCCTTTGCCTTAATATAAACGGTTGCATCACCGGCAGTCAAGCCGGTAATATTTAGTGTATTCTCCCCATTAAACATTGCTATACCGGCTGAATCTGTGTCCACGTCATCTGCCGAGGAAAGAGAATAGAAATACTTTCCGGCCTCGTTAGAGGTAAACTTGATAGTGGCTGTAGTATCACTTGTACGTTCTGTACTGTTAGGAATCGAGACAAGTTCAGGAGCCGTAACATCGCGTCCAGGCTTTGTACCGCCAACCTGGACAAAAATCATAACATTCTCACCCAGATTGTCGAGGTCTTCACCTGTCATGAGATGCACCGTAAAGAGCGAAGTTGCAGAGTTCCAGTCAATATAGCTTTCCGCACCAGCTACATCCCCAGATTCCAATGACTCCTTAAGGCACCACGAATCATGCTCAGTTTCTGTTAAAACCGTTGCCGTCAGCTCTCCGTTGTTGCTCTCACAGGTGATTTTATTATTGTCGCAATGGCAAGTCGCATTTGTATATTTTCTTGATTTTACAGTGAGGGATGTTACAGAATCTGGGACCCATACACAATAGATCTTAGTATTTGTATCTGTATAATCCACCGAATTAACGAGATCGGTCGCTACGGCAGAGTAGGTATTTCCACTATTGTCTTCAATTGTAAAGCCATTGTCTGCTGCATATGCCACTTTGCAAGGGAATATACTGAAACATAGTACAATCAATAAGCCCCAAGCCGCTATGCGCTTCAATCTGTTCATAAGCACTTCTCCAGTCTTGAATCCGAGGAGGGCGGAGCGGAAAGCTCCGCCCTCCTTGTGATTCACTTTCTATGTTTGGCTTTACATCAACCCCAAGGATGATGCATATAGTTGCAGCAGATGAACCAGCAGATGGTATCGCCTGCGCTCAGAGTGTAACTGGCACCGCCCACAGCGGGAGTATTCCACTTGGTATAGTCTGCCTTACCGTCGCTGGTCCAAGAGGGACCATCAGTGTACATCCAACCGGAATACTGACCAAAGTCAAACTCACCAATACCATTCAGAGTTGCCATATAAGTGCAGCCCTCGGGAACTTCAGATGCATAGCCATGTGCTACAACAAACTTACGCATGATATCCATGACTGTTTCACCGGAATTGACGATGATTTCTCCATAACCACCACAGGTCTGATTGTCGGAAACGCCAAAATACTCTTTAGCTTGCCCATACAGGGTATCTACTGCGGTTTTTACGGCACCGGTATAGTTAGTGGTATCTGCCATAGCCTCAGTAAAATCGATGCCATAACGCACCGTGAACGTACCGGGATCAGTCAGGAAAACATAGTACTTTCTGACTTCACCGTTTGCCGTAACATTCATGTAGGGGGAGGGCGTATCAAGGTTCAGCGTTGCACTTCTGGTTGAATTTCCACCACTAATAACGGTACTGCCAAGGCAGCCGCCGGAGGCACTTGTGCCGCTGGGAATCTTAATCCGAGCAGCAACTGCAGCGCGGTCGCTAATTGCGGCAGTAGAAGTTGCATTGGCTTTGTAGGCAACAAAGGTCCATTTGCCATCTGTGCACAGAGTGGTATTGCCCATGCAAGGATTCTGCGCATTAGTTGCGGTAATCGTAGCATCCACATTAGCAAGTTTCAAAGTTGCAACGCGCAGGGGGTCGTTGGAGGCAATGGCAACAACACCATTGGGCAAGCCGGCAGCCAGCTTATAGGTCTTGCTGGTCGTGACGCCGCCCTCGGAGGTGCTGATGATCACGGTATAGACCTTGTTGAGCAGGTTCACATTCGTCGCCGTGCGGACATTGCCCGCACCCGTGAAGGCAAGGTCGCCGTTGATGGTGGCGCCGGCATTGCTCAGGTTGATCACCACGTCGGTGCTCTTCAGGCCATACTCGGAGCCGCCGGCCACCATGGCGCGGATATAGATCTGGTCGCCGGTATTGCTGTCCTTCTCATAATAGGCGGTGGTGCCGCCAATGGTGACGGAGGACACGGCGTCAATGGAATTGACGGTCGTGCGGGTTACTTTCCCGGTCGTGGTCGTCGTGGTGCCGTCGGCAAATGCCATGGTGCTGAGAGACAGCGCCATAACGAGAGCCAACAACAATGCGGTGATCTTCTTCGTCATTTTCATGTTCGTTCTCCTTCTGTTAATTTTTTGTTGATCTCTTCTGCGCAGGGAACGCCGTAATCCCATGCATCACCTCTTTTCTATCATGAGCCGTTACCGGCTCAGCCCTATTTCAAAGCCGTAGGAACGGCTGCTTGACCCATTCTCTATAATCAGATCCCGATGTTCCAGCGTCAGATCCAGCACCATGCGGCCACCCAAATCTGCCTTTAGGCAGGGACTATCGCCATTGACGGACGCGCCGTCCGCCAGCGTAATGTTGGCTGTGCAGTTCTGGAAATCCGTTTCTATCGGCAGTGTGATGCAGATCACATATTCCGCATCCTTTCCGCTGCCGCGCTGCTCCACCGTGCCAATGCTGTCGCCGATGATAAACTCCCGGATAGCCAACGGATCGCTGTTCTGGCCGCAGCCGCCCAGCAGCAGGCTTACGCTCAGCGCGGCGATCAGCAAGCATACTATACGCTTCATCCCATCGCCTCCTTGAGTCGCAGGCAGTAGGTGCGGGTATAGCCCTCGTTCTGCACGGTGATGCAGGGATCGCTAACCGTCAGATCCACCACCAGCGACATACCGCCAATGGATACGATGCACGGCTCAGTCTCGTCCAGCGTGGCGCCCTCGGATAACTGGAGCGTCAGCGGGACGGCGGTCATGTCCATGCCGTCGCTGCGGGGAATGGTCACGACACAGCTCAGTCCAGTTTCCTGTCCGCCCCAATTCTTAGTGACGGACACGGTACAGTCCGCTTCGCCGCACTTGGCGGAAAGGATGTCCCACTTGCTGCGCTCCTGCGGCTGCTGGGGCGCTTTCCCACAGCCCGCCGCCAGCGTCAGCAGCAGGCATGCCAGCAATAGAAATACAGTTTTTCTTTTCCTCATGGCACTCAGCTCCAATCCCGCTTGGTGTGGCTGGGCTGGTGATCCGCCACATCCGAGTTGTTGCCCAGCTCGTCCCAAAGCTGCTGGGAAACGCTGCGCTCGAAGGTCACGGTGACGGTATAGCGGCTGGTTTCCTCGCCCAGCGTCACGGTGTAGACCACCGGGGCGGTAAGGTTCACCACCTCGCCGGGCACAGGGCTGACCACCGCACCTGCTGTCACGGTAACGGAGGGCGCTACCGCCGTCACGTTCGTACCGGCAGGCAGCGTTACGGTGATAGTACCTGCGCTCTGGTTGATGACGCCGTCCACGCCCAGCACGGAAAAGGCCGTGATCTTCGCGCCGGTGGCCGGCGTTACAGGATCGCTGCCGCCTCCACCGCCGCTGCCGGAGATCAGCTGAC
>OLGJ01001098.1_pt1 | contig 12985 bp, 8 predicted proteins | sample 1605431 | NCBI WGS metagenome assembly OLGJ01 (sample SAMEA3888920, study PRJEB22519) | human gut metagenome | biome: human gut; feature: human-associated habitat; material: faeces | place: Denmark | collected 2009
TGTGGGACTGCAAAACGCCCGTGTCGCGGCGGGACATCGGTGCGCGTCTGGCCGAAAAAGGCTGGGCCGCCGCCACTGTGCTGAACTTTTTATACCGGCTGGAAGAGAAGGGCTGGGTCACCTGCACCAAAGAGCAGAACCACAACCTCTACGCCCCCACCGTCACCCGCCGGGCCTACGGCGTCTACACCATGCGCCAGCGTCTGGACACCGTCTTTGGCGGCGACCTCGCACAGGCTGTGCGGGCGCTGGTGAGCGAGAGCGGCTGCTCCCAGAGCGAGCTGGAACAGGCCATCGCTGTGCTGAACGAAAAGCACGCAGAATCGGAAGAATATGACCTGTATGACCCGTACGGTTAAACCTCTCAGTCTTGCCGCGCTCGCCGGCTTCCCTGTTAGGGGAGCCCTTGGCAGGCCGCTCAACTCGTACTGGATGAAAACGCACTGCCATCCGTAAGGCAATGGACCCTGCGGTCTGGTTTCAGGAGGATATGATAATGGATTGCAAACTTCGCGCCAAAAACTGCGGCGGCTGCCCGATGCTGGCCACCGAATACGCCGCACAGCTCAAAAAGAAAGAGGCCGACGTCCGCGCCCTGCTGGGCAAATACGGCCCTGTCGCCCCTATCCGGGGGATGGAAACGCCCTACCACTACCGCAACAAGGTCATTTCCACCTTTGCCCCCGCTGCCGGTGGAAAACTCACCTCCGGCATCTACGCGGCCCGCACCCACAAGGTGCTGCCGGTGGAGAGCTGCCTTTTGCAGGACGAGATACTGGACAAGGTGATGCTGGCCGTCCGCGCCGCCGCCAACGCCTGCCGCTACCAGCCCTTCAACGAGGACAAAGGCACCGGCCTGCTCCGCCACTGCCTGCTCCGCCGGGGCGTCGCCACCGGTCAGGTGATGGTGGTGCTGGTCACGGCCCAGCCCGTGCTGCCCGGCGCGAAGAACTTCGTGAAAGCCCTGCTGGCCGAGGCCGAAAAGCGGGGCGTCCCCGTCACCACCGTCGTACAGAACTACAATCCCCGCCGCACCAGCGTCGTTCTGGGCGAGGACGAAAAAATCCTCTACGGCAAGGGCTTCATCCTCGACACCCTCTGCGGCAAGACCTACGCCCTCAGCCCCCGCAGCTTCTATCAGGTGAACCCCGTCCAGACCGCCGTGCTCTACGGGCTGGCCGTCGATGCCGCCCACCTCACCGGCAAAGAAGTCGTCCTCGACGCCTACTGCGGCATCGGCACCATCGGCCTGACGGCCTCTGACAAGGCCCGGCAGGTTGTGGGCGTGGAAGTGAACCGGGACGCCGTCCGGGACGCCATCGGCAACGCAAAGCACAACGGCGTAAAAAACGCCCGCTTCTTTGCCGCTGACGCCACCGCATGGATACGGGAAGCCGCCGACGCGGGCCAGAAGGCCGACGTCGTCTTCATGGACCCGCCCCGGGAGGGTTCGACGCCCGCCTTCATCGAGAGCGTGGCCCGCATGGCCCCGAAGCGCATCGTCTACGTCAGCTGCAACCCCGAGACGATGGCCCGCGACCTCGCGCTCCTGACCCAGAAAGGCTACCGCGCTGAGGGCTTCACGCCGGTAGATATGTTCCCCCACAGCGCACATTGTGAAGTGGTCGGGTCGCTGGTTCGTATAAAATAAAAGAGGAAAAAGATATGTCATCGTTTTCTGGCATCAAAAACACCCTGCTGGCCGAGCAGGTGGAAGAGCAGCTGTACGAGTACATCACAAAGCTGCCCATGAAGGCAGGCGACAAACTGCCCAACGAATTCAAGCTGGCGGAGATGTTCGGGGTAGGCCGCAGCACAGTGCGGGAAGCCGTAAAGCTCCTGGTTTCCCGGAACGTCCTCGAGACGCGGCGCGGCTCCGGTACCTATGTAAAAGACCTCGTCCCCACTGACCTCGACCCTCTGAATCTGCGCAACGTAGAAGATAAGGTCACACTGGCCATGAATCTGGTGGACCTGCGCCTCATCCTGGAGCCGGGCATCGCCGAGCTGGCAGCCTACAACGCCACCGACGAAGAGATCGAACATCTGAAAGACCTGTGCGACACTGTGGAATATAAGATAGAGCATGACCTCTATTACATCCAGGACGACATCGATTTCCACACCTACATCGCCCGGTGTAGCAAGAACAAGGTGGTGGAGCAGATCATCTCCATCATCGAGACTGCGGTGCTGATGTTCGTGAACCTGACCCACCGCCGCCTGCGGCAGGAGACCATCATCACCCAGCGGGACGGCCGGTTCGTGGTGCCGGTGAAGGCGGAGCACCGGGGCGACCTGCCGGGGCTGGTCCACGCGCAGCGCCATGACGATGCACATTTCCTATAACCGGGCCGCCATCAAAGAGATCTACGATGCACGAAACCGGGAGCTGGAAAATCAGGAACAATGACACTGCAGAGAGGTGCTACGGCACCTCTTTTTTTGATTTTCAGGCTGCTGTTTTGCGGCAAAAGTTGTCTGACTGATTTTGCAAAAAAGTTTACATTTTCGATTTAATTCGTTCACGCGACAAAATTTTCCTTCATTTTTGAGCAAAATGCACAATCAAAAAATCGCGTAATGTGGGAAAAGTAGAAGCTTCCGGAAACAACTTGCTGTGAAAATCCGGAAGTGGTATCATGAAGCCAGAAAAAGTCGTGCGACAATTTTCCTGTTCAAAGCATCAAGAAAAGGAGAAAACAATGAAGTTGAAAACCGGTATCATCGGCTGCGGAAAGGTCGGCGATTTCCATGCAAAGGCATACGCCCAGCTGGAGAACAGCGAGTTCACTGCCGTGTGTGACGCCAATCTGGAGCGTGCAAAAGCCTTCGCAGAGCGATACAATGTCCACGCCTACTCGGACATTGCGGAGATGATCCAGAAAGAACATCTGGACGTCGTCAGCGTCTGCACCCCGCACCCCATCCACTGCGACCCCGCTGTGACCGCAGCGGAGAACGGCTGCAACGTCCTCATCGAGAAGCCTCTGGCTTCCAGCCTCGCTGACTGCGACCACATCATCGAGGCAGGCGACAAGAACCACGTCACCATCGGCACGATGGTGCAGCGCCGCTTCTACCGCCCCTGTATGCGCATCCACGAGGCCATCGAGGCCGGCAAGATCGGCAAGCCGGTGCTGGGCATGGTCACCATGCTGGGCTGGCGTGATAAGGCCTACTACGACAGCGACGCATGGCGCGGCACCTGGAAGGGCGAAGGCGGCGGCGTTCTGGTCAACCAGGCACCCCATCAGCTCGACCTGCTGCTGTGGTACATGGGCGACGTCGATGAAGTGTACGGCGTCTGGAAGAATCTGAACCACCCCTACATCGAAGTGGAAGATACCGCCGTGGCCGTCGTCAAATTCAAGAGCGGCGCCGTGGGCAACATCGTGGTCAGCAACAGCCAGAACCCCGCCCTCTACGGCAAGGTACACGTCTTCGGCGAGAACGGTGCAGGCGTGGGCGTCCAGACCGACGGCGGCGCAATGTTCATCGCCGGTATGTCCACCATCACCGAGCCGCCCTACAACGACCTGTGGACCGTTGAGGGCGAGGCCGACAAGCTGGAGGACTGGAAGAAGGGCGACTGCGACTTCTTCAACAGCGTGGACTCCATGTACTACTACCATCAGGAGCAGATCAAGGACTTTCTCCATGCCGTGGAGACCCACACTAAGCCCTTGGTGGACGCCCGCGACGGCCGCAAGACCGTGGAGCTGTTCGAGGCCATCTACCGCAGCACCCAGACCAACTCCGTCATCAAATTTCCCATCCGCTGAGATGAGCAAAAAGGAGTGCTGCTGCTTATGAAGACCTCTTATAATGAAGCCTGCGCCCGCGACTGCTCTACTCTGAAAAAGGATCTCGCCCTCTGCGAGAAAGCCGGCTTCGATTACATCGAAATACGACTTGATCTGCTCCGGGGCTGGCTCAAGGAGCACACAGTAGAGCAGCTCAAGGAATTTTTCGAAACGCATCGGCTCAAGCCCCACGCCATCAACGCCGTCTACCTGCATCAGGGGATGCTGCCGGACGAAACGCCCCACTGGGACGACCCCGCCATGCAGGACTTCAAGCTGGCCTGTGAGGTGGGCAGCGCCATCGGCAGCGGCTACGTCATCATCGTGCCGCCCCTCGACCCTAGCGGGGTGTTCACCGGTGATGTGGCCGCTGCAGAGCAGGAGTGCATCCGCATCCTGAAAAAGCTCTCGGCGCTGGCCCGGCCCTACGGCATGAAGCTCTGCTTCGAGCTGGTTGGCCTGCGCAAGAGCTGTGTGCGCAGCATCGAGGCCGCCGACCGCATCGTGCGGGCCGTGGACGAGGACAACACAGGCTTCGTGTTCGATTCCTACAACATCCACCTCAACGGTCACTGCAACGATTTCAGCGCCATCAAAAACGTGCAGCCCGAAAAGATCTTTGCCGCCCACCTGATGAGCGCCGACGACGTCCCCGAAAGCGAGATGGGGCAGGACAAGCGCTGCTTTGCCGGCACCGGCGTCGTGGACACCGACAGCTTTTTGCAGACCCTGAAATGCTGCGGCTACGACGGCATGGTCTCGGTGGAGACCTTCCGCCCCGAATACTGGGCCAAGACCCCTGAGTGGGTCATCGAGAACGCCTATCGTACGACCTATGCCGCACTGGAAAAGAACCAGTGCCTGTAAGCTTAAAAGGAGTACATTATGTCACCTCTACATTTTGTGATCATGCTGATCATCGCGATCATCATCCTGACCGTTCTGACACTGAAATTCAAGATGCACCCGGTTATGGTGCTGTTCCTTACCGCCACCTTCTGCGGTCTAGCCTCCGGCAAGACCCTTGTAGACACCTTTGCTGCCATTACCAAATACTTCGGCTCGACCTTAGGCTCCATTGGTGTTATGATTATTTTTGGTGCAGTCATTGCATCGGGCATCAATGACACCGGCGCTGCCACCAGCATGGTCAACTTCTTCATCAAGAAGTTCAAGGGCAAGTGCCTTGAGCTGGCACCGTCCCTGACCGGCTTCATCATGAGCATCCCCGTCTTCGGCGACATCGCCATCATCCTGAACGCCCCCATCTCCGCCATACTTGCCAAGCGCAAGAAGCTGGGTATGCAGCAGGTCGCTCCCTTCGTTAACCTCGGCCTGACTCTGACCCACGGTCTGGTGCCTCCCACCCCCGGCATCCTGGCTGTCTCCATCCTGCTGGGCGCTGACATCGGCACTGTCATTATCATCGGCCTCATCTGCTCCGTCATCTCCTTCGTTGTCTGCTACCTCGGCCTGCGTCCTGTCTACGCCAAGGGCGAGTACGTCGCTCCGCTGCCCCAGTACACCGAGGGCATCGAGGCTGTGGAAGACACCAACGACGTCAACGCTCTGCTCATCAAGGAAGACAATACCCCCAGCGCCGGCGCTTCCTTCCTGCCCCTGCTTCTGCCTGCCGTGATGATCGCCATCGGCTCCATCGGCAAGCTGTTCACCGCAGAAGGCTCTGCCGCCTACAACTTCTTCAACACCTTCGGCAACACCGTTCTGGCTCTGTTCATGGGCATCATCGCTGTCGGCTGCCTGATCTGCGGCCGCAAGGACAAGGTCGTCAAGAAAGCCAATGCTGACGGCACCGGCTGCAAGCTGACCGAGAAGAGCTCCTGGTTCGAGATCGTCATGAACAACTGGGTGGGCCGCGCCCTCCAGATCGCCATCGGCGCTCTGCTCATCACCGCCATGGGCGGTGCCATGGGCGGCATCCTCCGTGAGAACGAGGCCATTGCCACCATCGGCGGCATGATCGCCGAGAGCAGCTTCCCCGCTGTCCTCGTTCCCTTCCTGATGGCTGCCATCCTGATGACTGTCTGCGGCTCCATGACCACCGCATCTATGACCGCTGCAGGTCTGATGGGCGGCCTGATGACCGTTCTGGGCCTCGACCCTGTTCTGACCACACTGGCCATCGGCGCCGGCTCCATGGTCGGCTGGCACGTCAACAACAGCGGCTTCTGGATCTTCACCTCCCTGTACGGCTTTGACACCAAGCAGGGCCTGAAGTACTTCACCACCACCAACGCCCTCGGCGGCATCGTGGCCTTCATCGTGCTGGTCATCATCCACGCAGTCGGCCTCGTCTAAAATATCATTCGCACACACCAAATATCATGGAAGATACAGGGATTTGTTATGGAACTCACTAGTCAAAAAATGCGCAAGCTGGCTCCCGAGCTGGACCCGCTCCGTCTGGGTACCGGCTGGACGCCGGATGAACTTTCCAAGCCTCAGATCATCGTAGAAAGCACCTTTGGCGACAGCCACCCCGGCAGCGGCCATCTGGACAAGCTGGTCAACGCCGCCTGCAAGGGCGCAGCCGAGGCCGGCGGCCACGGCGCCCGGTACTTTGCCACCGACATCTGCGACGGCGAGAGTCAGGGTACCGACGGCATCAACTTCAGCCTCGCCAGCCGCGAGATGATCGCCAACATGATCGAGATCCACGCCAACGCGACCCCCTTTGACGGCGGCGTCTATATTTCCAGCTGCGACAAGGGTATGCCCGCAAACCTCATGGGCCTGGCCCGGGTGAACATCCCCTCGGTGGTGGTCACCGGCGGCACCATGCACGCAGGCCCGGAGCTGCTGACGCTGGAGCAGCTGGGTATGTACAGCGCAAAGTATGAGCGCGGCGAGATCGACGAAGCAAAGCTCAACTGGGCCAAGCAGAACGCCTGCCCCAGCTGCGGCGCCTGCAGCTTCATCGGCACCGCCTCCACCATGCAGATCATGGCTGAGGCTCTGGGTCTGGCCCTGCCGGGCAGCGCCCTGCTGCCGGCCACCAGCCCCGACCTGGTGGAGTACGCCCGCCGGGCCGGCTATCAGGCCGTCGTCCTCGCCAAACAGGGCCTGCGCCCCAGCGACATCGTGACGATGGACAGTTTCGAGAACGCTATCATGGTCCACGCGGCCATCTCCGGCTCCACCAACGCCCTGCTCCATCTGCCTGCCATCGCCCATGAATTTGGCATCTCCATCGACGGCGACACCTTCGACCGTCTCCATCGCGGCGCAAAGTACCTGCTGGACATCCGCCCGGCCGGCCGCTGGCCCGCAGAGTTCTTCTACTATGCCGGCGGCGTGCCTGCCATCATGGATGAGATCCGGGATGTGCTCCATCTCGACGCCATGACCATCACCGGCAAGACGCTGGGCGAGAATCTGGACGAGCTGAAGGCGAACGGCTTCTACGAGCACTGCCAGCAGCTGCTGGACGAGGCGAATGCCCGCTGCGGCATCAAGCTGACCCGCGCCGACATCATCCGCCCGGCTTCCGACCCCATCGGCACCGACGGCAGCATCGCCATCCTGAAGGGCAACCTTGCCCCGGAGGGCGCGGTCATCAAACACACCGCCTGCCCTAAGGAGATGTTCCAGGCTGTGCTCCGCGCTCGCCCCTTCGACAGCGAAGAGGAATGTCTGGACGCCGTGCTCCACCACAAGGTGGAAAAGGGCGACGCCGTCTTCATCCGCTACGAAGGCCCTCAGGGCAGCGGCATGCCGGAGATGTTCTACACCAGCGAGGCCATCAGCTCGGACAAGGAGCTGGGCCGCAGCATCGCCCTCATCACGGATGGCCGCTTCTCCGGTGCATCCACCGGCCCCGTCATCGGCCACTGCAGCCCTGAGGCCCAGACCGGCGGCCCCATCGCTCTGGTGGAAGAGGGCGACCTCATCGAAATCGACATCCCCGCTCGCAAGCTGAACATTATCGGCATCAAGGGGGAGCGCAAGTCCCCCGAAGAGATCGACGCCGTGCTGGCTCAGCGCCGCGTTGCATGGAAGCCGAAGCCCCGCCGTTACAAGCGCGGCACCCTGCGGCTGTTCAGTGAGCACGCCGCCAGCCCCATGAAGGGTGCCTACCTCGAGTATAACGACTAAGCTATTTTCTCATTCTCAAAACCTCCATCCTCTGCTTTGCAGAAAACCGCCCGGACGATGACCGTCCGGGCGGTTTTCATTTTATATTCTTTTATTCTTACAGCCCGAACAGGGCCAGCAGGCGGTGCCACAGGCGGAGGAAGAAATTGCCCTCCGAAGCGTTGTCTGCCGTCGTCTCCACCGGAGCCGTTTCGGTGGGCGTCTCGGCGGTCTTGTAGAGGAACTTCACCCGGCTGGACGCACCCTCGGGTACACCGGCAAAGCTGGTGTAGTCGGCGAGACGGCTGGTCATCTCTTCCACCACGGTCTGCAGGGCGTGGAGCTGGTCGGCGTCCAGCGCACCGGTGAGCTGAGAAATGCCCTCCTCATTGAACTGCACGAGGCCGCCGTGGAGCTGGTCGGTGCCGTTCTGGAACTGGAGCACACCGTCATACAGGGCGGATGCGCCGCTGGCCAGCTGAGCGCTTCCGTCCTTGGCGGCGTGTGCGCCGTCAGCGGCCGCAGCCACGCCGTCGGCGTACTGGCCGACGCTGGACACGAAGAACTGTATCTGGCCCAGATTTTCTTTCAGGGCGCGGACGCTGGCCATATCCTCGCTGTTGGCGGTCTGATAGACCAGCTCGTCGTGGATCTTCTGCTGGGCGTCGCTGTCGGTGAGCTTTTTCAGCCAACCCATGATGAAATCGGGCGAAAAGCTCTGCATCAGGCGCAGAGCGGCCTCAAGGTCGTGGTCGGTCCTGGTGGCCGCGAGGTAGAGCGCGATGTCCAGCTGGCTGGCCTTGAACTGCGGAGCCTGCTCCCAGATGGTGCGCACCATCTTTTTGCGGCCTGCCGCCAGCGTCTTGTCGCCCAGCGAGAGGATGTCGTCAATGACGGCTTCATACGTATCCCACGTCATGGGGGTGTCGATGAGGCCGTTCTCCATGAGGGTCTGGTTGGCGGAGTCCAGCACGCCGTCGGCCACCTGCTGTGCGCCGGAAGTCAGGGCGGCGTTGTTGGACGTCAGGGTGTCCAGCCCTTCCGTCAGCTGTCCGAGACCGCTGTCCAGCTGGTTGACCCCATCCAGCAGAGCCAGCGAACCGGCGGCAAGCTGTGCCGCACCCGCTTTCAGCTGCGATGCACCGTCCAGCAGCTGGTTCATGGCATCATTCAGCGCCGCGATGCCGTCGGTCAAATCGTTGAGGCTGTCAAGGTCGAAGACCTCATCCCCCTGCCCCAGTGCCTCGGCACTCGCCGCACAGGCCAGCAGGATCTGAGGTGCCGTCAGCGACTCCACGTCGGCCTCCACGGTCACGCTGTCCTGTAAGTACTCAGCCACGCCGTTCACCTGCTCGGGAAGCAGGCCCTCGAGGGAATCCTTCACGCCCGGCAGGGTGACGAAGGCCGCCACGCTGCTCTTGGCCGCACTTTCCAGCAGGCCGTTCACGGCGTTGACGTTGCTGGCGTCATCGCCCAGCACGACGCCCACCGCCGTGACCAGCGGGGTGACGATGGTGCGCTCTTTGCCGTTCACGGTCACCTTGCCGGTCTCATTGTTGGTCAGGTCGATGGTGAGCACGAGGTGGCCGCTCTGGCCCAGAAGCTCGCTGAGCGGGGCGGTCTTGCCGTCCAGCGTGTAGGTCACTTTGGCAGAGATGGGCAGCTGACGGTCCGTGTCGCCCTTGTAGTAAACATCGGTGTCGTCGGTGTTCCAGACCAGCGTATCGCCGTTCCGGGTGTACTCGGCGAAGCTCTCGGTGTTCACGATGTTTTTCAGGGTGGACCTGTCCTCCACACCGGCGAGGCCGTCGGCATTGTAAAGATGCTCGCTGACGGTGGTCTTGGTGACAGAGCCGTCCGCTGCCATGACGGCATACACCGTCTCATCCTTTGAGAAGGGCGCCTTGGTCGCCGCAAAGGCGGGCTGACAGAGGCTGACCGTCAGGGTCAGGGCAAGCGCCGCAGAGCCAGCGCGGCGCAGAAAATTCTGAGTTTTTCTCATAGCATTCACTCCTTTGCAGCGTTGGGGGCGTTGAGCCAGTGGTAGGTGGTGCGGCAGATGAGGCCGTCCAGCAACATCAGGCCGGCGGGCAGCACCAGCAGGATGACCACCATACTGATGAGCGCACCCCGGGAGATGAGCATACAGATACTTTCCAGCAGTTCCACCTTGCTGATGGCCGCGACGCCGAAAGTGGCCGCGAAGAAGGTCAGGCCGCTTGTCAGGATGCTCTGGCTGCAGTGCTCGAGGGCCTGCTGTGCCGCCGCCTTGGGCGAGCGGAGGGCCAGCCTCTCTTCGCGGTAGCGGGTGGTCATGAGGATGGAGTAGTCCACCGTCGCGCCCAGCTGGATGGTGCCGATGACGATGCTGGCGATGAAGGGCAGCGAGTCGTCGATAAAGTACGGGATGCCCATGTTGATGGCAATGGCCGCTTCGATGCTGGCCACCAGCAGCACCGGCACCGACAGGCTGCGGAAGGACAGCGCGATGATGACCAGCACCGCCGCGATGGACCAGATGTTGACATTTTTGAAATCCTCGTCGGCGATCTCCACGAGGTCTTTCATCATGGCACCCTCGCCGGTGACGAGGCCCTCGGGGTCTGCCTCCTTGACGAGGCGGACCAGCTCGTCCACCTGCGCGTTCAGCGCGTCGCTGCCCGACTTATAACGGCCATTGGCAAGGATGAGCTTGTAACCGCCGTTCTGGACGATGTTCATCAGCTCGTCGGGCAGAAGTTCCGTCTCAAAGCCCGGGCCGGTGATGGAGTCGAGGCTCACCACCTGGGTGATGCCGTCCACCTCCTTTATCTCATCGCAGAGGGTGGACACCTGGGAAGCGGTCAGCTCCTCCCGGACGAGGATGAAGTGGTTGGTCATCATGCCGAAGTCTTCGCCCAGCTTGTTCGTACCCACGATGCCGGGCATATCCTGCGGAAGAGCGGCAAAAATGTTGTAGTAAATATCGGTCTTGCTCTGGGCCAGCCCGAAGGGGATCATCAGCAGGATGAACACCACCACGACGGGCATCGGGTGCTTCGAGACAAAATGGCTCAGGTGGTTGAGCCTGGGCATAAAGGTGCGGTGGCGGTATTTTTCCACCCACTTATCGAAGAAGAGAATGAGCGAGGGCAGGATGACGATGGTACAGATGACGCCCAGCGCCACGCCCTTTGCCATGACGATGCCGAGGTCTGCGCCCAGCGTCAGCTGCATGGCACAGAGGGCCAGAAAGCCCGCGATGGTCGTCAGACTGGACGCCGTGATGGAGCTCATGGTCTTACAGATGGCGTTCTCCATGGCCTCTTCGTTGGAGGCACAGAGCTTCTTTTCCTCGTCGTAGCGGTGGAGCAGGAAGATGGAGAAGTCCATCGTCACGCCCAGCTGCAGAACAGCCGCCAGCGACGCGGTGATAAAGCAGACCTGACCGAGGAAAATATTCGTGCCAAAGTTATAGACCAGCGGGAAGAGCAGCCCCAGCATGAACAAAAACGGCGTGAGCCAGCTTTCCAGCGAGAGGAACAGCACCAGCAGACAGCCGCCTACGGCGCAGAGCACATACCAGGGCATCTCGCCCATGACCAGCGCTTTGGTGTCGCTCAGGATGACGCTGATGCCGCCGAAGAAGCAATTCTTCCGGAGTATCTTCTTGATCTGGGCCACGGCCTGCATCGTCTCTTCGCTGACGCTCGAGCCGCCCAGCTGGACGATGAGGATGGTGGAGTCGTTCTTGCCGAACATAAACTGCTGGACATCCGCCGGCAGCATCTCCGTCGGCACTGCCGGGTCCAGCACGTCGCTGAGCCAGAAGGTATTCAGCACGTCCGGCACCTCGTCGATCTCGGCCTTCATGGCCAGCAGCTCGTTGGTGGGCATCCCCTCCACAGTTATCATGTTGGTGGACGCCAGATGGTAATCCGTTTCCAGCAACAGCTGGCCCACGCGGGAGTCCAGCTCCTGAGGCAGGTAAGAAAGGATGTCATAGTTGATGGGCGTGGCGATGGCTCCCACTGCCGCCGGGATGAGCAGCAGGACCGCCGCGATGAGGATGAGCCTGCGCATCTTCACGATGGCCCTCGCTAATTTTTTCATTCATTTCCTCCCATTTTATCGTTCCGAAGAAAAACAACTTTTCTCGTTTTTCCGACACACATTATTATAGTACACTCACCCGGGGTGTCAAGAGACAGCTCTGCCGACGTTCTGCCTCTCCCTTTGCAAAACAAAAAGCGGGGCGCACAGGTGGTCAAGTCTGTGTGTCCCGCATTTTGTACTTTTTTGCACAGGCCGCCGTACCAGAGCGCCCCGCGCTGCGCGCAGGGAAAGCGGAGCAAACCATAAGCCGCTTTCTCTTTTCAATAGATAGGAGAATGGAATGGAGGAACCGAATCGCCTCAAAGAGAGTTGCAGGCATCCCTTTGCAGTGAATCGGAGGAGCTTTGGTTAGGTTTAACTAACCTCGCCGTGACAACAGGATACCATAGTTTGTCATGACTGTCAAGCCTGTTTTTCAAATTTTCAAAAAATTTTTCTCCGGCGGCCTCCATGAGCATTTTTCATAACAAAAACCGCCATCTCTTGTAGAAAATCCACAGGTTCCCTCTTGCTTTTTCTGAGAATCACTGTTATTATATTGTCAGGCCGTTGCAGTCGGACTCGATTGCCTGTCTACAGCGGCTCATAAACAGCGCAGGGGTTGCCATCCAAATACCTCTGCGCCCTGTACCACCCTGTCTTTCAGAAACCGCAATCGGCGGCTTTTTTAAGGCGAAACAGTTAGACTGCTCTAACTAATTATTGCAAAACAGATTGGTCGGAGCGTCAGGAACGGAGCAAGGAGGTTCCAATGATCGATTTTGAACAGTGGGAAGGCTTTGAAGGCCGCATCTGGAAAGAGGAAGTCAACGTCCGCGACTTTATCCAGAAGAACTACACCCCTTATGACGGCGACGAGTCTTTCCTGGCTGGCCCCACCGAGGCCACCGATAAGCTCTGGGGCGCACTGCAGAAGCTGCAGAAGGCCGAGCGTGCCAAGGGCGGCGTGCTGGATATGGAGACCGAGGTGGTCAGCAGCCTGACCTCCT
>OLGJ01001127.1_pt1 | contig 12761 bp, 10 predicted proteins | sample 1605431 | NCBI WGS metagenome assembly OLGJ01 (sample SAMEA3888920, study PRJEB22519) | human gut metagenome | biome: human gut; feature: human-associated habitat; material: faeces | place: Denmark | collected 2009
TAAATTTCTGCGAGAAACTACCGAAAGTAACACTAAGCGAATGGGCCTTTTCACTTTCCAAATCAGGATTACCGTAACTGATCGCAGTGGGGTTGCTGGTGTCAGTAAACGGATTCAAAAACCAAATACCCGGCCGGCTGATACGCATATTATAAGATGCCCTCAAACTTTGAGTAGGAGCCAATTGGTAAGAGAACATCAAGGATGGAACCAAATCATCAAACTGAGCATCAAACTTCTCATCCTTATTTTTATAATCCGCATCCATAAATGTATGCTCATAGCGAATTCCCGCCTTTCCACCGAGTTTTTTGTACTTCAGCTGATAGCCCAAATAAGCAGCCAGAATATCCTGCTTATGATCATATTGCGTACTCATATCCTGATCATACTTATATTCTCCGGTTTTATCGGCCAGATAATATTTACCATCACTTTTACTTCTACGAAAAATATACTTTATACCAGTTTCAATGCTGTGTATCGAATTTATCGGATTGGTATAGTCCAATTGAGCCGTATGCTCTTGTGTGCTGGCATCATTTTTAAAATATTGGTTTTGCAAAAGATAAGGAACATTCAACGTATCCTCATAATCCGTATTCGCTTCACTGTTATTGGGGGAATGGCTAAAACGATAAGAGAAAGTAAGAAGTTCCCCTTTCTTTTTAAACGAATGCTGATAATCCATGTTGCCCCCCACTTCGCCAAAGCCCGATTCATTATTCCCCAAAGAACCGTAACCGTAAACCGGATTACCGGCATGATTCGTCATCTGGGTATTTCCAATCCTCTTATTCGTAAAATTGCCAGTCATCAGATTCATAGAAAAACTAATCAGATTCAAAGTGTCAATCTCATAACTTCCTTCCAGACTGCCAAATTGAAAATTGCCATAGCTCTTGCTTCTTCGATGCGACTCCAAAAATTTATTTTCCTGAGACGTGAAATCCTCACGATATGAATCTTCAAATCCCTTTTGAGATCCCTGGTAGTTATAAGAATAATTACCGGTAACAGTGAACTTGCCCGACTGAACCGTACCATAACCGCCACCATACACACGCGTATTGCTTGCACCACCATTCAATGTCACCGTATATCCTTCCATTCCAGCTCCTACAGTGATAATATTCAAGATGCCCGCCACCCCTTCCGCGTCATATTTAGCCCCAGGCTCGGTGATAACCTCTATAGATTTAATGGAATTGGCCGGCATACTCCGCAATACCTCGGTAGGATTATTGCTCATCATGTTATTCGGCTTGCCATTAACATGCACTTTAAACTTACTGCTACCGTTTACTTGAATTTTATCCTCTCCATCTACAGTCACCAGCGGAACTTTACGGAGCATTTCAAGAGTCGTATTGGTTTTAGAATCCGGATCATCCTCTATACTATACGTCACTTTGTCTATTTCCGCCTTTACCAAAGGTTTCTGCGCTACCACCTCCACTCCTTTCAACATTTCAGTCGCTTCTGCTATCAGAATCTTACCCAAATCAACATTCCTACGATTTGCCGATATCGAGAACTCCTTCTGTACAGGAGACTTTCCTACAGAAGTAAAATGAATGAGATAAGTCCCCGGCACGGCAAGCCGTTCGTCAAACCTGCCGTCCGCTCCTGTCACAGCCAGTTTCACCGGCTTTACAGGATTGTTCTTCAATGAAATACGGATTGTAGAATACGGTTCCCCTTCATTAGACAAAGAATCTAATAAGACCCCCTTGACTGAGAACTGGCCTTGGACAGCCTTTTGCGCCTTCGCCGTAAATGACAAACTTGCTACAAGCAAGATAATGCCCCATAAAATGTTGTGTTTCATATATCAATAATGAGTTTGTGTTTGTTGCAAAGGTAGGTAAACGATAGCAAGTAGTTTATTTTCAGACGTTAAAGAAGCCTATATATTATCTACCAGCGAGTATAAGGATTCTTCATCAAAAAAGAATTATAATAACGAATATCTCCCGTTACCTCTTTTTCGATGAAATGGGGCTTTTTGAACAATTCGTCCTCACTATTCAATTCCACTTCCGCTACAGTCAAGCCTTCATTCTCACCATAAAACTCATCCACTTCAAAGATATGCTCTCCACTTTTCACCAAATACCGGATTTTATCAATCACCCCAGGCTCACACAGTTTCATCAACTCTTCGGCCTCTTGCAAACTGATCTCCTTCTCCCACTCATAACGACTTGTACCGGAGTCATTGGAGGCCCCTTTGATAGTAAGATACCCTTTATTATCCCGAATACGCACCCGGACAGTTCTTCCACGAGCACTACAGATATAACCTTGCACAATATGACTATGTGCATAAGCCTCTAGTTTATAACTGTCGTCCTTTACTAAAAATTTTCGTTCTATTTCTTGTCCCATAGCGTTTTAATATATAAAAAAGCCCCGCAGAGAATAACCTCAGCAGGACTTCACTATTTATTTTCCGTTTTTATCCATACATGGCATAGCCTACCATAATAACAAGGGCTAATACAATTAATCCGATGAACAGACCTTTTACAATCCTATTTGCTTTCTCTTCTTCCCGCTTACTATAAGCAGCTTTCTTATTCTTTCCCATAAGTATTTCATTTTTAAGATTAAACCATCTCTTTTGAATATCCCAAAAGTACAAAGTTTCTAGAAGAAAACAAATAAATTACGAAGAATTTACTAATTCTCCGAACCGGAAAACTCCATCAAGTATGCCTTGATAAAGCCATCAATCTTTCCATCCATCACTCCGTTCACATCCGAAGTTTGAAAATTAGTACGATGATCCTTCACACGACGGTCATCAAAGACATAACTGCGTATCTGTGATCCCCATTCAATCTTTTTCTTGCCTGCCTCCACCTTGGCCTGTTCTTCCATGCGGTGCTGCAATTCCTTATCATATAAAATTGAACGCAACTGTCTCATCGCATTTTCCTTATTCTTCGGCTGGTCACGGGTTTCAGTATTCTCAATCAAGATTTCCTCTTCCTCACCGGTATACGGATCTTTATATTGATAACGCAGACGTACTCCTGATTCCACCTTGTTCACATTCTGTCCGCCGGCCCCTCCCGAACGGAAAGTATCCCAAGACATACGGGCAGGTTCAATTGTCACTTCAATACTATCATCCACCAACGGCGTTACAAACACAGAAGCAAAAGAAGTCATCCGTTTCCCCTGAGCATTATAAGGAGACACGCGCACCAAGCGGTGGACTCCATTCTCACCTTTCAGATAACCATATGCAAAACTGCCCTCAATATTCATAGTCACCGTCTTGATTCCGGCCTCATCCCCATCCTGAAGGTTAGCCACGCTCACTTTATAGCCATTGGTCTCCGCCCAACGCATATACATACGCATCAGCATGGAAGCCCAATCCTGACTTTCAGTACCACCGGCACCGCAATTAATTTTCAATACACAATCCATTTGGTCGGCCTCCTGGCGAAGCATATTCTTCAGTTCCAATGCCTCCACCGCAGTGACAGCCTTTTGATACGCTGCATCCACTTCTTCTTCGGTAACCAAATCATCTTTACAAAAGTCAAAAGCCAATTCCAGTTCATCTGCCATCGTCTTTACCTCACGGTAACCGTCGATCCATTTTTGCAGATCTTTCACCTTCCTCATTTGTGCTTCTGCTTTCTTGGCATCATCCCAAAAACCGGGCGCCTGCGTACGCAGTTGTTCTTCTTCCACCTGAACCAGTTTATTTTCTATGTCCAGATATCTTTCAAGTGCCGCAGTACGTTCTTTTACGTCTTTCAGTTGCTCTATTGTTATCATCTTGAGAATTTTTGCATTTCAAGGTGCAAAGATAGTGGAAATCTATTCATTTTCCCATTATTCTTCGTACATCTTTTCTATTTCGGCAGCATAGTTCTTGTTCAGCACATTACGTTTTATTTTCAACGTATTGGTCAGCTCACCACGTTCCATACTGAAAGGATGGGGCAACAAGGTAAACCTCTTGATCTGTTCATAATGTGCAAACTGCTGCTGCAGTGTATCAATCCGCTCTCTAAACAAATCGATAATTTCCGGTTTCTGCAACAGTTCCTCCATACTTTCATAGCGAATACCTTTTTTTGCGGCATACTCTTTCACCAGTTTATATTCAGGAATTATCAAAGCAGAAACAAATTTACGTTCATCGGCAATAATAGAAATCTGATCGATATAACGGTCTACCACCAATTTGGCTTCAATGGCTTGAGGAGCGATATACTTCCCGTTTGAAGTTTTAAACAAGTCCTTGATACGCTCTGTAAGGAACAAATGCCCATCTTTTATATAACCCGCATCACCGGTATGGAACCATCCGTCTTCAGTAAACGCCGCTTTCGTAGCAGCTTCCTTTTTATAATAGCCATGAGTGATTCCCTCACCACGTAGCATTATTTCGTTATTCTCCCCTATTCTGACCTGCACATGAGGCATGATACGCCCCACCGAACCAACCACATGGTCATTATCATTCTCACAAGCAACCGTTGCAGTAGATTCCGTCAATCCATAACCGGCTACCATATTAATTCCCACCGACAAAACAAACTCCTGTACAGCCGGCGGAATAGCCGCACCGGCAGTAGGGAAGAAACGCCCGTTTTCAATGCCAATAGTCTTTTTCAACAAGCTATAGATCGTTTTCTCATAAAATTTATATTTCATGTGCAATACAGGCGGAGGAGTCAGCCCTTTGTACACATATTCCAAATTATGTTCACGTCCCACTTTAATAGCATCCAGCATCAACTTCTTTTTCAATCCGGTTGTCTCATTGATTTTTTCTTGCACGCCGGCATACACTTTCTCCCAGAAACGGGGAACACTGCACATAGCCGTAGGACGGATCTCCTTTATTGTCTTCTGGATATCAGCAGGACGCAAGTTGATAGACAAAGTACACCCCATCGAAAGACACCAGCAAGTCCATGCACGCTCAAACACATGAGTAAAAGGAAGGAAATTCATAATCACATCCTGATCACCCAATTGAGGGAAACGTTCATCATGTGCCGGAATGGCCGCCTCATAGCAAGAATGATGCAACATCACCCCCTTGCTGTCTCCGGTTGTTCCACTGGTATAAAGAATATTGGCAAGATCACCATTACCCGACTCTGAAGTACGCTTGTCTACCTCAGCTTGATGCGGATGCGCCTCGCCCAATTTCAGAAAGTCATCAAAATAAATGGAAGTCTGGTCCCGCTCATCACGTTTTACCTCCTTGTCGAAAATTATAATCTGTTTCAGTTGGCTTCCCAGTTGCATAACCCGGAACGCCACATCATATTGCAACTGTTCACCTACAAAGATATAACGTATTTCGGCATCACCTACCATATAATGTACCTGCGCCTCGGAACTGGTAGCATAAAATGGTACAGTAACAGCCCGTACCCCAAAAGCTCCAAAGTCCACATACAGACATTCCGGTTTATTTTGAGAAAAAACTGCTATATTTTCCTGTATGCCTATACCTAATTCTATCAATGCATTCGAAACTGTTTTTACAGTTGCGGCAAACTGGTTCCAAGAAACCGGAATCCATGTTTCTGTTTTATAATCGCGGTAACGCAACGCTACACGATCACCATATTTCCCTGCCTGACGTTGTATCAGGACAGATAAGAAAGAACTACTCATTCCAAAGATTTATTTTTAATTCATCGGCAAAGTTATCGTTTAATTTGGAATTATCCTCTATAAACAGGCATTAATTTTCCCAACCAGTCAAAGAGTTAGAAGAAATCAGCCGAAAGTTTTAGTTGCATATCTAACTTAATTACCTACTTTTTTCATCACCGTTTACCACGCAAAAATAGTATCTTTGCAACACATTAAATTATTAAAATCAAGATGATTGATATAGAATATTACACTTCCGAAGCAACCACATTGCTGAATTCGTTAATCGGTATCCCCTCATTGAGCCGGGAAGAAGAAGCTGCCGCCGACTTTCTGCAGAACTATATTGAAGAAACAGGTATCATGACCGGTCGTTCGGGCAACAACATTTGGTGTATCAGTCCGATGTTCGACCTCAACAAACCGACTATTTTACTAAATTCCCACATCGATACCGTAAAACCGGTAAACGGATGGCGGAAACATCCTTTCACTCCGAAAGCCGAAAACGGAAAGATTTACGGTTTGGGAAGTAATGACGCCGGCGCCAGTGTAGTATCCTTATTTCAGGTGTACCGCCATCTCTCTACAACCGAGCAGGCATACAATCTGATCTTTCTTGCCTCATGTGAAGAAGAAGTTTCCGGAAAAAACGGAATAGAAAGCGTATTGCCCCAACTACCTCTCATCACCTTGGGCATAGTGGGTGAACCGACAGAAATGCAGCCTGCCATTGCCGAAAAGGGATTGATGGTGCTGGATGTTACCGCATACGGAAAAGCCGGACATGCCGCACGCAATGAAGGAGTGAATGCTATTTACAAAGTACTGGAAGACATTCAGTGGTTCCGTGATTATAAATTCCCGAAGGAATCCTCCCTGCTAGGCCCCGTCAAAATGAGCGTGACACAAATAAATGCCGGCACGCAGCATAATGTCATCCCCGATACTTGTACTTTCATTGTGGATATCCGCAGTAATGAATGTTACTCTAACGAAGAACTATTCAAAGAAATAAGCGCCCGTCTAAAAAGCGAGGCGAAAGCCCGTTCTTTCCGCTTGAACTCATCTCATATCAGTGCCGAGCATCCCTTTGTGAAACGCGCGGTAAAACTAGGACGTGTACCTTTCGGCTCTCCTACTTTGTCCGATCAGGCGTTGATGAAGTTCCCGTCTGTCAAAATCGGTCCGGGAAAGTCCTCCCGTTCACACACGGCTGATGAATATATCATGGTTTCGGAAATTGAGGAAGCAATAAGGCTTTATATCGAGATGCTGGACGGACTGGTGCTGTAAACAACTTACAAAGACGCTATTTCCCCTATAGACAGACCGGTAACCTGTGCAATTACATCAAATGCAATACCGGCCTGTTTCATTTTTTTTGCATTCTTGAAGCATTCTTCCTTACGACCTTGCTCAAGACCTTCTTTAAGACCTTTTTCAATACCCTCTTTAAGACCTTCCTCACGCCCTTTTTTCAACTGGGTGGACATCACGCTGTACCAGTCGCGGAAATTCTTCAAACTTTCCCAATACTCGCCTAATTCCTTAGGATTGACTTAGCTATCCCGGCAGCCTCGAAAAGTTCCTTGTTCATTGCCGTGCCGAAAAGCAGCTTGAAGCCGAAATCGGCATAAGGGTTGATGTATTTATCCTGTATGCCTTCTGTTCTCATATCTATCCGAGGTTTAATAAGTTATGATACAGGACAAAAGTAATCAATATACTGCAATTCCCCGTCTTAAAAGAAAGATTTAACTATCTATCATTCATAGTATTTTCTAGATAAGGTTTAATAATTCCTCATTATTCCATCTTTCAGCATATTCACTGCTTAAGTCTGCCGTGATACATTCGTGCTTATTTTCCCCTTTTTGTAAACCGATAACTCTGATGTCAGGAACAGTTTTAGCATACTTTCTTATTGTGAGTTCCAATAAAATTCCTAAGCTTATCGATTTCATATTAGGCGGATAAAACGGTTCCGCACTTTGAGCGTCATTTAAACAGGAAAAAATAACATCTATTGCCTGTTCCCACGTAATAAAAAACCGGGTAGCTTCAGGATCTGTCAATATAAGCTCCTTCCTATTTTCTAATGCATACTTCCATTTTACCAAAACAGACCCTGTAGAATGCAATACATTTCCATAACGAACTATCCTATAAGCGCAATTCGATCCGTTTATTTGCTCAAAATCCCCAAAAAGATTCTCCATAAGCAATTTAGTAGCCCCATACGTTCCTGAAACTTGAACAGCTTTATCAGTGCTTGTTGCCAGAATAAATTTTATGTTCTGTTCCTCAACAGTTATTTTAAGAAGATTCAATGTACCAAGAATATTAGTCTGAACAGCTTTCAGAGGATGTTCTTTTGCCAAAATGACATCTTTAAACGCAGCCAAATGAAATATCCCATCACAACCATTCAATGCCTTTTTCAATAAAAGATAATCTTCAACGGGGCATGGAAAGATTTGAACGCTTTTAAATTTCTCCCTCAGAGCAATCAGTTTTCCTTCATTCCTGGCTATCGCATGAATAGTATGTCCTTGGGTAATCAACCGTTCTATCAATTTCTCAGCCAAATAACCGGTAGCCCCCGTTACTGCAATGGTTCCCATACTCAAGCTATTTTTTATCATTCATCAACACATCCCTCGCAACATAAGGCTGTGGAGAAAACTCAACAGTCAACACATTCGACTCTCCTAAAGCTGTTAATGTATGGACGCACCCCGGTAAAGTCCGTACCAAATCCCCCTTTTCCCAAATCTCTTCTATTACAGCCTCACTATCATCATATTTCTGAAAAGTGGCATGCATACGCCCCTGTAAAATAAGCATATATTCCACCTTTCTAAAATGATAATGATTACCTCTGAGAACCTTTGGGACGAATTGCAAGAATCCTATATATTTAGCGGCTTCCACCGCTGGAATTGAAGCACTCAAAGTAGTATCCTCGCCAATTACAAAACCAGTTCCCGCCTCCAGCAAGCTATAATTTTTCACATTCCCTACGGATTCCACTTTTATCAAATCCCTGACAGTTATTTCATCAAACATTTTTTTTGATTGCTCCCGCACGTCAATTTTACATAATCCGGCACGATATTTTAATAAAAACAACTTATGATGAGGAGCAAGGTTCTCCAATCTCAAACACTCATCCATATCCAGCAAGACAAAAGATTCACCTTCCAAAATACGGATATCCGCTGCATTGTCCATCAAATAAGTATGATGAATATATTCCCACCTATCATAGTCTGCCCTATACTCAGACCCCAAATAGGTTATAGAACTAAAATGCACCTTTTGGGATTTCTTGTGTTCAAATTCTTCCTTCAGTTCTCTGATAATGCCATCTAGAGGGGTTTCCTCCTCCTCAAGGTAGCCAGAAACAAGAGAATAATATCCGGAGTACTCTATATCCGGGTTCTCATCTCTTTTCTGCAACAATACTCTATTATCTGTTGTAGTAATAATCACAGTAGTCGAATCCATCATCTTTTTCATCTTCATTATTGTTTAAATTTTCATTCTGTTGTATTTTCACCACGCCCACGTGATGAATAATATTTTCCTTATTCAGCATATCAGTATAAATAGCATGGTTTAACACCATAATAAGCAACCAAATAAGAGACAATATGGCAAAAAAAGGTTGGGTGTATGATTTCAGCCATAACTCCCAAGACTTTTTCTCTCTTTTCAAATTAGAAGGAATCTTTGTGAAAAGTTTCACATACTCATCCGGAAAAGCCTTTTCCGCTTCACATAACATATTCTTCCAGTGCTCATGATAACTCCATAATCTCTGCATTACGTAAATAGACCATATTGAGAATGACAATCCTCCAAATGCAATAATAAATGTCAGGTATTCAGAAGTTTGACATATAGAGTTAAACAAGACGGTTTCCAATCCGAATAAAGAAACATTTATTCCGAACATAATATTAAAACGGCTCCAGATACCAGCTCCTTCATACTGTAATTGACCAAGAAGGTGAGTATAATGTTCCATTAATTTAGTGTTCTGCAAGGCATCCCTATCATTTACCGCTTTTTTATTATCTACATCCGCATAAAAGTTTATACCGCATCGAACTAATTTCGTCATTATATCAAGAATATATTTTTATAATAAAAAAGGAGAGGATATTCTTCTGTAATCAGATTCATATCCCCTCCTCGCTTGAAGTCATCAAGAAGAAAGCATATCAAATTTAAGCTATACTTTCTATCTTAGCCCGAATGTTTACTGTACTTTTCTTGTTACAGTTACCTTGAATGTCTTGGTTACAACACCCCAGTTATGAGTATAAGTAATATTCAAGTTTACATCATGAGTATATACTGTACCTTCCGGAGTTCCCTTCCAAGTAAGAGTTGCAGTAGCTGCATCATAAGTAAAGTCTTTTTCATTCTCATCCAAAGAAATTTCCAATCCTGTAGCTTCAGCAACAGCATTACCGGCAGCATCTTTTCTATACAATGTTTCAGCTATGGTTTCTTCAGCAGCAATCGTAGTGGCATTGTATTTTACCAATGTATTGCCAACAGCATCTTTCAATGTCAAGTTTGTCCATTTTTTATAAGAAGCTTCTGTTGCCTTAACATTCAATGCATTAATCAAATCAATAATCTTAATCTGATCGTTTGTAGCCAATGCCGGATTATTATACTTCAAATCAACAACATCAGTGAATGCCAAGATAGGTTGTTCCACCTTCCAGTCTTCAGTCGCAAACAATACACGCTTAGCAGAACCGGCAGTAGCATCATAGATATCAACTTTCAAAGTTCCAACCTTAGCCAAATCTACACGTGGAGTAAAGGCAATCTGATTAGTGTTAGTCCATTCAATGTTATTTTCTTTCATCATTTCCTGAACATAAGCATTCTGCTTCTTATAATCCAATTCAAACTCAACTGTCGCATCTTCAGGAACAACATTGTACATCTTGTCGAAGTTATTAGACTCCATGATGAATTTGCTATAAGCACCGGCAGTTTTTGTCCATGTACCGATAATAGTACGACTCTTATATTCATCCTTGATAGGACAATCAAAGTTATAGGTTACAGAGAAGTTATCTACAGAAACCTTAAACAGCTTGTTTACGAAGCTGTTGTAAACTGCATACGGTGTGTTCACTCCGTTAGTCATCTTCTCAGTAGCTCCCCAACCAAAGAGTCCATAAGAAGAAGCTCCGGCTAGCAATGACATATTCTTGAATTGTGCAAAGTTAGCACCCGGTGTCAAAATCAAGAACAAAGAGTCCTTATCGGCATTGTTTCCACCGTTCTTATAATACAAGACAGCCTCATTTTTAACCGTTTCAAGAGCTTTTGCCAAGTCTGTAACCTTTGCAGGAATAGTAGTCGACAAATTGTTATTTTGATAATATTGATTACAATCATCAGATATTGATTCATATCTCACTAACTTGCTGCCACCAGCATCATATACAGGCTTGTTCAATGTAATGAATGTACAATATTCATTATTATCATTAGCAATAACATCACGACCTTCAATAGCAGCCTCAAAGTTACGGACATCCAAAGTAATGATCCGGGCCTGAGCTATTGTATGCAAATGCAAAGTTTTCCTTAGCATCCAACGGTTTCAAAGCAACGGTTCCAAATACAGGATTAACAGCAGGACGAACAGCCTTGATGAAGACTACATTCTTCACCTCGTATTCTTTAACACCTTCTTTCTGTGGCTTAACTGTAGTAGTCACTTCTATCGCAGCGTATTCATCAATAGCAGATGCCTGGTTAGTCGATTTTACAGACAAAACATTATCTTTAAAATCAAAGATACCCTGACGAGTTTTAATAGGTTGTCCATTAAATGTATAATCCTCATTCTGATCCAACAGTCTGAACACTCTGGTATATGAAATATTGGTTGACTTCAACCATACTGTTGCAGCTCCGGAAATGTAAGCGTCAATAGAATCATTTACATTATAAACACCTTGATAGTCAAAGCATCCATAAGATTTACCATCATAAGATTCACCATCCTCAGTAATAATTGCCGGATAATCATTTTCATCCATATTAGTTGAAGTAAAAGCATTAACAATGCTCTTTACAGATGCCTTTGTTCTTCTTACCGTGAAATAATCGGAAGCTGATGTATATTGACCATACATAGTTACATCCAATGAGGTCGCATAATTACTATAGGTTTCAATACCTTCATTCGGCAAAATAGCAAGGCTCAAAATACCGTTTTCTAATTTTGCAGAACCTTCCATATAGGTCAAAGCAGGAGCGACACTACGAACCTGATACGTATCAACAAAGGAGAATTTCGCATTATTCAATGAGAAATCACCCGGATATACTTTGAATGAAGCATAAGCAGGAACAGATGCAAACAAAACATCCTTATCTGAGTCAAAAGTTCCTTCATTTTCCAGCCAATAGATATCATAAGCTTTACAAATATCCTTGAGATCATCAACAGCCTGTTTTCTGTAAACTACAGTCTGCAACCCTTTGAATGCAGAACCTTCCTGCAGCAAAGTATAGTTCTGACCGTCGATAGTCACGATTACAGTCTTGCTTTCAGCATCTACAGCAATGTTAGGAAATTCATTGTTCTGCTTCAAATCAGTAACTTTGTCACCGATCTTGATGTATTCCACACCGTCCACTGTCACCCAAGACACGTTTGAACCGGCAGCTTCACCATCCTGACCTCTGGCCGGAACTTTGTTACCTTCGGTATCTTTCACATCCACCCAAGTAGCACCTTTGTCTGTGCTGACCTGCCAGTAATTGCCTTCCACACGGAATTCAGGGATAACAGTAGTACCGGCTGCTCCATCTGTTCCATTCGTACCGTTCTTGATAGTAATTTTGGAACCGTCAGTGAAAACCAGTTCATATCCACCGGTAACCTCATTACATGACTGAACGAATTTACCTGCCTTAATTGCCGAGTCAAGACTTGCAATGGTTTCCTTGACTTCGCTCAATTCCTTGTCGATGCGGTCAATGTCATCATCATAGTCCTTACAAGACACAAATGTTCCTGTCGAGGTCACCATTAAGGCTCCGAACAGGATTGCACTTAAAAA
>OLGJ01001147.1_pt1 | contig 12600 bp, 10 predicted proteins | sample 1605431 | NCBI WGS metagenome assembly OLGJ01 (sample SAMEA3888920, study PRJEB22519) | human gut metagenome | biome: human gut; feature: human-associated habitat; material: faeces | place: Denmark | collected 2009
TGTCGTCCAACGTATCTTCAAGCTCTGTGCTGAGGGGAAAGGGCCGAATCAGATCGCCCGCATACTGCGGGACGACCATGTGCTGAACCCCACTAATCAGTACTACCAACAGACCGGCGTAGCCTGCACACGGCTGGATACCACGCGCCCGTATAACTGGTGCGGCGCAACGGTGGCGAACATCTTATCCAACCCTGTGTACCTTGGTCACACACTGAATATGCAGAGCAGCACCCTGTCCTATAAGAACAAGCAGATATTCCACCGTCCGCCGGAGGAGCAGGTTCTGGTGAAGAACACCCATGAGGCCATTATAGACCAAGAGCTGTGGGACACGGTGCAGCGCGTTCGGGAACACAAACGCCGTCCGCCCAAGCACATGGACGCGCCGGGGCTGTTCGCCGGACTGGTCTACTGCGCCGACTGCGGCGGATACATGGTGCTGTGCCGCACAGGGAAAATGAAGCCGGAACAGTACTACTTCCGCTGCTCCACCTACGGCAAGCGAGGCAAGGATGCCTGCACGGCTCACCATATCACGGAAGCCAACCTGAATGCTATCGTACTGGATGACCTGCGGCGGGTGACGCACTTCGCGAGAACAAAGAAGCACCAGTTCGCTGCTTACATCAACCGCAAGAACACGGCACAGCTCCGCAAGGAGATGACCGCCACCCAGCGGGAGCTGGACAAAATGGTGAAGCGAAACTCGGATTTGTCCGTCCTATTCAAGAGGCTCTATGAGGACAATGTGCTGGGCAAGATCAGCAACGAGCAGTTCCGAATGCTGTCTGCCGACTACAATACAGAGCAGAAGCAGCTGGCCGCAGCCATCCCGGAGAAGCAAGCAAAGCTGGAAAAACTAAAAGCCGATGCTGCCAATGTGGACGCATTTATTGAGAAGGCCAGTCGCTACACGGAGATAACCGAGCTGACGCCGGAGCTGTTGTGGCTGTTCATTGAACGCATCGACATCGGCGAGAGGCCCGGACGCTACAACCGCAATGGTATGCAGGAGGTGCGGATCATCTACCGCGACATCGGTGTCGTAGACAGCACCATGTCCGCAGAAGATGCCGAGAGTGCCGAAGTCCACTTCATTCCCTCTCTGGAAATGGTCGTGCAGCAGATGGCAGCGCAGACGCAGGTGTCGTAAGCGCAGAAAATCAAGACAGAAAAAGAACAGGCAGGCAGCGGCTTGCGCCACTGCCTGCCCATACAAAAGGTCAGGTCACTTTGTGTACCTGTGAGAAACACCCCCACGGCCGTTCTTTTTTTCATTTGACCTCTTTGAACACATCAGCGTTCTTGGCAAAATACTCAACTCCGGAGTACACCGTTGTCACCAAAATGATACCCTGGCATACATAGTTCAACACCTGAGGAATACCCAGCAGGATCAGGCAGATACACACCATAGTACTGGCTGTCTTGACCTTACCGGACCAGCCAGCGGCGATGACCCTGCCCTTCTCCACAGCCACCAAACGCATGCCGGACACGGCAAACTCCCGCAGCAGCACGATGGCCAGCACCCACGCGGCGAAGGTGCCCTCCTCCACGAACCAGCACAGTGCCGCCATGACGAGACACTTGTCTGCCAGCGGATCCATGAACTTTCCAAAATCGGAGACCTGATTATAGTGCCGGGCAATGTAGCCGTCCAGCAGGTCGGTCAGGCACGCCACGATGTAGATGCCCAGCGCCACATAGCGGCTGCCGGGAAAGCCCCAGTACAGCACCACCAGAAACGCAGGGATCATCAGCACCCGCAGGATCGTCAGTTTGTTCGCCGTAGTCATATATGTATCCACCTTTCGCTTTTATCTCTCGCAGCATTATAGCACAGTGCCGGGCAAAGGGAAAGCCCCTCCTTTTACTCCGCCAACTCGCCGGTCAACTCGCCGTCCATGGTGCCAGTGATACGCACCGGCACGAACTCACCCGCCTCTACCTCGTGGTCGGCAGTAAAGTAGATACGCCCGTCGATATCCGGACTCTCGGCATAGCTGCGTCCCACGAACTGCATGGCCTCCTGGTCGAACCCGTCGCACAGCACCTCTGCCACCGTCCCCATGCGGCTGTCGTTGAAGTCATCCATGATCCGGGACTGTACGTCCACCACCAGCTCCGCCCGGCGCTCGGCCTCGGCGGTGTCCACACGGTTCAGCATACGCGCCGCCGGCGTCCCCTCCTCCGGAGAATAAGGGAACACGCCCGCCCGTTCGATGCGGACCTCCTGTAAAAATTCGCACAGCTCCTCGAAGGCGGCCTCGTCCTCGAAGGGCAGGCCGGTGATCAGGCTGGTACGCAGCACCAGACTGGGGATACGCGCCCGCAGCTTACGGAACAGCGCCAGCAGCTCCGCCTTGTCGCCCCGGCGGTTCATGGCCTTCAGCACCCTGTCATTGCAGTGCTGGATGGGGATATCCAGATAGGGCAGCACCTTCTCCTCTGCGGCAATGGTGTCGATCAGCTCGTCGGTGAACTCGTCCGGATACAGATAGTGCAGCCGGATCCAGCGGAAGTCCAGCTTACACAGCTCCCGCAGCAGCGCCGCCAGCTTCTTTTCGCCGTACAGGTCGATGCCGTAGCGAGTGATATCCTGAGCGATGACGATGCACTCCTTCACCCCGGCGTCAGCCAGATGCTTCGCCTCGGCCAGCACATCCTCCATGCGGCGGCTGCGGTATTTCCCGCGCAGAGAAGGTATCACGCAATAGGCGCAGCGGTTGTCGCAGCCCTCGGCAATACGCAGATAGGCATAGTGCCCCGGCGTCGTCAGCACCCGGTCGAATTCGTCGATCATCCCGTGGATATCGGCAAAGCGCCGGGGCGTGCCGCCAGCCATCATCTCGGAAAGCGCCGGCACGATCTCACCGTAGCTGCCGGTGCCCATGATACCGTCCACCTCGGGCAGCTCGTCCAGTATCTCCTGCTGGTAGCGCTGGGTTAGGCACCCCGTCACCAGTATCTTGCCCACCTGTCCCTCGGCCTTCAACGCCGCCACGGACAGTATGGTGTCGATCGCCTCCTCCTTGGCACTGTCGATAAACCCGCAGGTGTTGATGACCACCGCGTCTGCACCGGCGGGTGCCTTCAGCAGCGTATGCCCCGCATCGCGGCACAGGGCCATCATCTGCTCTGTGTTCACCAAATTCTTGGCACAGCCAAGGGAAATAAATGCAACCTTCACGTTGTATACCTCACGTCTCGTCTATTTCCTGCCCCCACTCATTGAGCACGGGCCGTATGTCATTCCAGGAAAACCCACGCCGCTGCAATGCCGCGGCCAGCTTCCGGCTGTCCTCCTGTGTCATGGGCCGGCCCCGCAGTCTGGCAGCCACCACCTTCCGCACAGCGTCCGCCGCCGGGGGCAGCTGTGCCAGCGCCTCGTCCCACAGCTCCCGGGGCACGCCCCGGCGGTGCAGTTCCTGTTTCACCCGGCCTGGGCCATAACCCATGGCCCCGTAATGCCGCACGATAACGCCGGCATAGACCTCGTCATCCACTGCGCCGAGCGTCTCCAGCCAGTCGGCGGTGTCCGCCGCCTGCTCCTCCGTGGCACCCTTTTTTGTCAAACGACGCTGCACCTCTTTTTTGGACAACATCCGTCCCGACGCCATCCGCGCCGCGGTCTGCTTCAGCTGAGACTGCTGTGCCGCCGCCTGTAATTCTACCACAAGCGCCGGCGACAAGTCCATACCTTTGTATAAACCAAAGCGCAGAAGCTCCGCGCCGGTGATCCGAAGAAGGTCGCCCCCCTCCAGAAACACCAGCACGCGCTCCTGCTTGTGCTTTGATTTTTCAATGCGCTCGATTCGCATCAGTCTTCGTCGTCAAAATCGTCGGCGGACACGTCCACCGCCCGTCCGGCGGCCTTGGCCGCCACCCGGGACTGGCTGCCCATCAGCTTGTGGAAGTTCTCCCGCACCGCCGTCTCCAGCTTATCCGCCTCGTCCGGATGGTCGCGGAAGTACTGCTTGGCCGCGTCACGACCCTGACCCAGGCGCAGCTCGCCCATATTGAACCAGGAGCCGCTTTTCTGCACCAGGTCCAGCTTCACCGCCAGATCCAGCAGGTCGCCCAGCTTGCTGATGCCCTCACCATACATGATATCGAACTCCGCCTCACGGAACGGAGGCGCCACCTTGTTCTTCACCACCTTGGCCCGGGTACGGTTGCCGATGACCTCGCCGCCGGACTTCAGCGTCTCGATACGGCGCACGTCAATGCGGACGGAGGCATAAAACTTCAGCGCACGGCCGCCGGTGGTGACCTCCGGGTTGCCATACATGACGCCCACCTTCTCGCGCAGCTGGTTGATGAAAATGACGATAGAATTGGTCTTGTTGATGATACCCGTCAGCTTGCGCAGCGCCTGGCTCATCAGTCGGGCATGCAGGCCCACAAAGCTGTCGCCCATCTCACCCTCGATCTCCGCCCGGGGCACCAGCGCCGCCACGGAGTCCACCACCACTACGTCGATCGCGCCGCTGCGGACCAGGGCCTCGGTGATCTCCAGCGCCTGCTCGCCGGTGTCCGGCTGGGAGATCAGCATATCCTCCACGTTAACGCCCAGCGCCTTGGCATAGGTGGGGTCCAGAGCGTGCTCCGCGTCCACAAAGGCTACCTCGCCGCCCATTTTCTGGGCCTCGGCCAGCACGTGCAGTGCCAGCGTGGTCTTACCGGAGGACTCCGGTCCGTAGATCTCCACAATACGGCCCCGGGGCAGGCCGCCGATACCCAGCGCCAGATCCAGCGACAGTGAGCCGGTAGGAATGGACTCTACATTCAGCGTACTCTCCGCACCATAGCGCATGATCGACCCCTTGCCGTACATCTTCTCGATCTGCTGCATGGCCGTCTCCAGCGCCTTCTTTTTGTCGGATACCACCGGTGCCGGGGCGACAGGTTCCTTTTTGACTGCCATAGTTCCGTCCTCCTCAAGTTCTGATGTATCTAATATATCTCCCCAACTGTCCCCAAAAACGGACAGTCAACGTACGCTGTCAAAGCTCCGAGCACAGCACACCCTCTACCACCCGGGGAATACCGTTCAAGTCCGGGGTGATCTCCAGGTCGCCGAAACCCACGCTCCGCATGGTCCGCAGCACCTCGTCCGCCTGGCCGATACCCACCTCGAACAGCAGCCGCCCGCCCACGCGGAGCGCTGCCGTCCAGTGTCCGGCGATCGCTCGATAGAAGTCCAGCCCATCCGTGCCGCCCCGCAGCGCCAGATGAGGCTCGTAGTCCCGCACAGACGCGTCCAGCTCCGCGATGTCCCCATCGGGGATATAGGGCGGATTGGACACGATGCAGTCAAATTCCCCCAGATGGGCCGGCGGCTTCTCCCGCGCGTCCAGCTGCAGGGACACCACCCGCCCGGTCAGGTCATTGCGGCGGATGTTCTGGCGGCAGATACGCAGTGCGCCCTCGTCCAGCTCGCCCAACACCACATGGCTCTCCGGCGCGTTTTTGGCCAGGGCCAGACCGATACAGCCCGAGCCTGCACACAGGTCCAGCACCCGGGGCTCGGCCACGGTCTTCAGGTACGTCAGCGCCCGATCCACCAATACCTCGGTGTCCGGCCGGGGGATCAGCACGCTCTCAGAGATATCCAGCGGCAGGCCGTAGAACTCCCACTCGCCGATCAGGTACGCCACCGGCTCGCCGGCCAGATGGCGCTCCGCCAGGCGGCGCACCTGCTGTTCCACCGACTCCGGCACGTACAGCCGGCCATCCCGGCTCAACGCCTCCCGGGTCTTCCCGGAGGCGCAGCATACCAGCTCCCGGGACTCCAGCGTGGGATCGGGCAGTCCTGCCCGCAGGAATTGCTGCCGCACGTCCAAATACAAATTGTTATATGTGATCGCCATAATACGTACCGTTTTCACTTTCTTCGGTATTTTTCGGCGCTCTCCGCTGTTTTGCGCCCCGCCGCGCGACCCCGGCTTACCAGGTGTCGGTACCCTTCTCCTCCGGGATGACCAGCTTCATGGCCTCGATCGCCACCTCGATCATGCTGTCGTCCGGCTCATGGGTCGTAAAGTTCTGCAGCCACATACCGGGGGCAGAGAGGACGCGCGTCAGCGCATTGTCGTGCGCCCCCACCAGGCGGTTGAACTCATAGGTGATGCCTACTACGGGCACCAGCAGCAGCAGCTTCACGCCCACACGGACCCACACGCTCTGCCAATTGATGTAGGGAAACACCAGGCTGGAGACAATGATGGACACGATGATGACCACAAACAGGAAGCTGGTGCCGCAGCGGGGGTGGTGCCGGGGCTGGATACGAACGTTCTCCACCGTCAGCGGCAATCCCGCCTCATAGCAGAAAATGGTTTTGTGCTCCGCGCCGTGGTAGCAGAACACCCGGTATACGTCCTTCTGCCTGGAGCAGAGGATCATGTACGCCAGCAGCACCAGGATCTTGACCACACCCTCGATCAAATTGTGGATCGCTGGGCTTGTGGCGTGGAACAGCCCCGCCAGAAACGTAGGCAGCAGCATGAACAGCACCAGCATGAGACCGATGCTCAGCACCACTGAAAAGCCCACCAGCAGCGATTGCAGTTTCTCCGCCGGCACGTGCTTGTTGAGCCATTCCTCCAGCTTGTCCGGCTTGGCATTCTCGTCCTCCGGGAAGTAATCCGCCGAGAACATCAGCGCCTTGACGCCGGTGATCATGGAGCCGATGAACGTCACCGCGCCCCGCAGAATAGGAACGCCCAAAATGGGGTAGTTGGCCTTGACGAATTTGCGCTGGGTCACCTTGGTGACCAGGCCCTCCGGTGAACGGACCACAATTGCGTCCTTCTCCGGGCCACGCATAAGTATTCCCTCGATCAGCGCCTGTCCGCCGATACTGGTACGGAAAGCGCCCTTTTTCTTTTCCATAGGTCTGCTGAATTCCTTTCTGATGCAAGCATAGCACAGCTTGCGGCAAAATGCAACACTTGTTCGAGTTTTTCTGTTCTTTTTTACAATTCCTGTTCAGCCTGCTTTTTCAGCGGCAAATACACTGTAACTACGGTGCCGCCGCCCTCGGCGTTGGCGATGTCCAGTCGTCCGCCGTGGCGCTGGACGATCTCGTCGCAGACCGCCAGACCGATTCCGCTGCCCCGAGCCTTGGAGGACCCCTTGTAGAACTTCTGCTTCACATAGGGCAGCTCCGCCTCCGGTATGCCGGGGCCGAAGTCACGGATGGTGATCACGTACTCCCCTTCCTGCTGGCCCAGATGCACAGCGATGCGCTTGCCGCTGCCGCCGTGTTTGGCCGCATTGTCCAGCAGATTGCAGAACACCTGCTTCAGGCGTTCCGGGTCGCCGGAGATGACCTCGCCATACTCCGCCCGATCACTGGAATACTCCAGCGCAATGCCGTCCTGACGAAACAGCTCCCGATAGCTGTACACCGCGTCCTCCAACTCCGCCTGCAGATCGGTGTCCTCCACCTGCAGGGTGAAACGCCCATCCTCCAGGCGGGAAAATTGCAGCAGTTCCTCCACCATATTGGTCAGGCGACGGGACTCCTTCACCATGATCTGCACGCCGCGCTTGATCTGCTGCACGTCGTTGGACTCGTCTGCCAACAGCGTTTCACCCCACCCGTTGATCGCCGTCAGTGGTGTCCGCAGCTCATGGGACACCGAGGAGATGAACTCGGATTTCATTCGTTCGCTCTCGCCGATCTTGCGGGACATATCGTTGATGTTGTCCACCAACTCGCCCATTTCGTCGGAGTACTTGTTGGGTATCTGCACGCCATAGCTGCCGCCGGAGATACGCTTGGCCGCCTCTGACACGGCGGACACGGGGGCCACCACATTGTTGATGAAGATCATACTGGACATGACGATCAGCCCCACCACCGCCAGCATGACGCCGGCCACCAGCAGGACCGTCAGCAGCACCTGCCGGTCGATGTTCCCGATGGCGGTAACGTAGCGCATAACGCCCACCACCTGGCCGTTGAACTTCAGCAGGCCGGACACCGCCAGGATGCGCTCCCCGGTGACGCTGTCACGGCCGATGTAGTCCTGCACCGTGCCGCTTTCCAGCGCCCGCAGTATTTCCGGCGTGCTGGGGTAGGTGCCGGTGGTGACGCCCCGGGTCGTGACCTCCACGCGGCCGGAGCTGTTGAGGAACTGCAGCTCGATCTTGTCGCTGTCGTCAAAGGCGGCAGCGTAGATCGTAGCGCTGCGGTAATACTCCCGATAGCTGGTCATCACATAGGTGTTGAAATAGTCCGCACCCGCCGCGGCCTTGGCTCGCAGGGTAGAGCGCGCACTGTTGTAGTAGTTGCTGGCAAAACCCACGGAGATGAGCACGCCCACCAGCAGCAATATGACCAGCACCGGCCCCATGCTGCCGGTGAGCCACCGGCGGCGCAGGCCCTGCACTTTATGCTTCTTTCCTGCCAAGGCGTTCATCTCCTTTCATCGCAAAATAAGGCATAGCGCACCCACGGGCGCGGCGCAAAGCCTGACAGCGAGAGACTTTTTTCCCAGGACGAGCCACAGCAGCGCAGGCGTACTGTGTGTACGTCAAGCCGCTGCAACGAAGTACTGGTGGAAAAGCTCTGCTGTCACAGCCCCCATTTGTAGCCGAAACCCCAGATCGTCGTAATATAGGTTGGGTTCGTGGCATTGTCCTCTATCTTCAGCCGCAGGCGCCGGATATTCACGTCCACGATCTTGAGCTCACCGAAATAGTCGTGGCCCCAGACCAAGTCCAGGATCTCCTCGCGGGAGAGCGCCTTGCCGGGGTTCTCCATAAACATCTTCATGATGGCGTACTCCACCTGGGTGAGCTTGATCCGCTGACCGTTCTTCTCCAGAGTACGGTTGCGGGTGTTCAGCAGGAAGGGCGGCTGGTCGATCTCACCGGCGTCCACGACACCGCCGCCGGATCGGCGCATCAGCGCGTCCACACGGGCGGTCAGCTCCGCCGGAGAGAAGGGCTTTGTCACATAGTCGTCGGCACCGGTCATCAATCCCGTCACCTTATCCATTTCCTGGGACCGTGCGGTAAGCATAATGATGCCGATGGCAGCGTTGGTGGCGCGGATACGGCGGCAAACCTCAAACCCATCGATACCGGGCAGCATAATGTCCAGCAACGCCACTCGGACATCGCTGTGGATCTTCAGCTTTTCCAGTGCCTCCTCGCCTGTTTCCGCCTCCACCACCTCGTAGCCGGCGCGGCGGAGATTGATAACGATAAAGCTGCGGATGCTGGACTCGTCCTCCAGTACCAGTACCTTTTTCATGGCAGTCCCCTCCTTGTCAGTTGCTCCAGCTGCCTACGATGAGGCTGAAGCTGCGGCGCAGCAGATCCTCATCCATGCCGTAATAGGCCGCCGCGTCATTCAGCTCACCGGCGTAGATGGTGGCTGTCTGGCGGCGCAGCAGCACCCTTTTCCCCATGCGGCCGCGGTTCTCCCGGTTCTCGCCGGTGATGGTGTACAGGCTCAGCACCGGATCCCCGTTGATCGCCAGGCTGAACTGATTTTCATTGCTGATGCTGGTGGTGGCGGTCTCCACGCTCCAGTCCCACCAGCTCTCCGGTATGGTGAAATACCACCCGCAGGACAGGCTGTGGTACGTCTTGGCCACGGTGGACAACTGCCCGTCGCCGTTGCAGCAAAGCCAACTGACCAGACCGTCCGTCTGCTCCGCTGTCCAACTGGTGTCCGGACTGGGCAGCTCGATGATCCCGTCGCCGTTGATATCCTGGGGCAGCAGCTGACGATAGGGAAACACGGCGTTGGACACGCCGGTGCTGCTGCCGCTGAGTGCCAGATTCACCAGTCCCAGATCCGGGCGGAACACCAAAATATCCGTGGCGGCCATACCCTGCTCGTCCACACCGGTGATATACAGCGCCGGCGTGTCGGCATCCAGCCGACCGCTGACCAGGCTGCCCCGGTTCACCGAGGCCATGGTGCTGGACAGCACGCAGCGGTAGGCCACGCCCATCTGCTCATCCTGCCAGCCGTAGAACTCCGCCACCGGCTGGCTGTCCGCGTCGGTGCGAAGCACCAGTAGGCTGGGGATACCGTCACCATTCAGATCCTGTATGGTAAAGCGCGTGTAGCCGCTGGACATCAGCGCCACCGGCTCCCGCGCCACGGTGTACACCGCCACGGTCTGCACCTCGGCACTGATACGCCAGCCCACGATCAGCTCACGCCGGCCGTCGCCGTTCAGGTCCTGATAGTATACGCTGTCGATGGCGGTGCCGCTGCTCTCGATGGTGCAGTAACGGGCATAGCTGTCGCCCTCGATCTTAAATACAAATATTTTCAGCGGCTTTTCGTCGCTGCTCATGCGGAAAAAGGCCAGGGCCTCCTGCTGTCCGTCGCCGTCCAGGTCAGCCATCTGCACCGACTGGATATTCCGCCCGCCGGTAGGCGAGGCGTACTCATAACCCTGTGTGATCAGTGCCTCCAGCTCCTGGGTCAGGCCGGTGTACTCCTCCGCCATTCGCGGCAGGGTAAACAGTTCCTCCACCGAATCGTCAGAGAAACCGCAGCCGGTCAATGCCGCTGCCAGCAGCGCCAGCAGCCCGACCATGCAGATATACCGTTTCAAACGCCGCATACAGCAGCACCTCCCTCCGGGTCATACTCTTACTTAAATATCATACCACATCTTGCACCGCTTTGGTAGAGGGAAAATCGTAAATAAACAGCAAATTAATGCCGGACGCAGAGAGCACCCCTTTCGGGGTGCTCTCTGTATTCCCCTGCCGGTGCAGGGTGGAAGACATCAGCCGTGGGAGGGATATCCTCTTAGGCATCGCGGCGGCCACGCCTCCCGCACAGCTTTACCGCGCCGGCCAGCGACAGGGCGGCGACCTCAGCGTATACGGCAATTCCCGCGTCAAAGGTCGTGGGACTGACCGTCCTTTTCACAGGTGCAGGGGGCTCGCTGTAGTAATAGGCGGCTGCCGTGTAGGACACGGAGGGCTTGGGGAACTCCAGAGCCTCACCCTGCCCACCGTCTGTGGCTACCGGTGTCAAGATCGCGCTCTCATTGGTATAAAGCGCCTTTGACACGTCTACGTGTGTGGTGGTGTCATCCACATAACCGTCCCCATTCAGATCCATCACACCGTGGGTGCCGACGGCGGGCGTACCGGCGAGCTTTACAGTGTAGGAAAGCTTGACCGGGGCAAAGTTGGAGACCGGTTCGTTGATTTTCCATGTGAAGCTGTCGGCGGCACCGCTGTACTCTATCTTGAAGCGGTAATTACTCTCATTCCGGTCTCCGCCGAAGTAGGTCACATTTCCATCCTGCTTATATTGCAGTTCTTGCCCGCCAACGGTGAGACAAAACGTGCCGGGAACGAAATCGAAACTCTTGCCGACAGTATCCTCCACAGTGGAACCCTTATCAACAGCGTAGAGGACTTTATGTTGGATTGAGTTAAAATCGACTGCTCTCCCTCCCGCCAGTCTGTTCATAAAGGTGGTACCCCACTGCCGTGTTTCCCTTGCCAACACGGCATGGCACTGATAGCCCCTCTCCTGCATCGCTTTGTAGGTACTCTCTGTCAGGTGCAGGGCTTTCTCCACATTTGAAACGTTTTCCTTGTTCTGCAGCAGTTTGCTACTATCGGTCTGAGCCTGCCCAGTATATGGGTAGTCCCAATTCTCGTTGTCATTGTCTGTCCCGATTCTTCCGGCAATATCGCTCATCCAGGCATTGATGCAGCCCTTGGGAATAGACGTTTCTGCCTCTTCGTCACTGTACCCGTACTGCACGTCCAACTCACTTAGCGTACCGCACTGGTTAACACCATTCGAGATTAGGCTGCCATCAAAGCTGCGCGTATACGGGGTAGTATGATCATCCCCCTTGCAGAACTGATAGGTAACGCCGTCACTGACAAATATCAGATGCTTGCGGTGCGGCTCGACCGCCGTATCGTCATCGAGCATTTTCTTGCCCGCAAGAAGTCCCGCATGCGTATTGCTGCCGCTGGATATAGTTTTCCTTATCGCAGCCTCAATGGTAGTATAGTTTTCCTTTGTAAGCTCCGTAAGCTGGAACGCAACATCTGCCGCCTGATTGAAAATAACAACGCCGACCTTGACCATCACACCGCGTTCCCTCACCTCTTCCTCCAGGTCGGCAAGAAGCGCTAACGCCTTATCCTCCAATTCTGCGCTTGTAGATTTGTCCAGCACAAAGACCACATCGCTGGCCAGTTTTTCCTCTGCGCTGGGAAGCGACAACGTAATGGTGGACTGATAGTCCTTATCCAGTACGGTGGCTGTCTTGGATCGAGACACATTCACCAAACTCGGAGTCACCTCCCCATCAGTGGTACCACTGCTGGTTCGTGTATCTATTATATATTCTTATAGCGAAATGTCAAGCAGTTATTGATATATTGGTAATTTTTGCCAAATTCGTATATACCCTTCTATCAGCGGCAAAAAAAGAGACATCCTCACGGATGTCTCTTTTTTGGTGCCGGTGACCGGACTCGAACCGGTACGCTGTCGCCAGCGGTGGATTTTGAGTCCACTACGTCTACCAATTCCATCACACCGGCAGATATTACCCGCACATTATACCGTAA
>OLGJ01001165.1_pt1 | contig 12433 bp, 7 predicted proteins | sample 1605431 | NCBI WGS metagenome assembly OLGJ01 (sample SAMEA3888920, study PRJEB22519) | human gut metagenome | biome: human gut; feature: human-associated habitat; material: faeces | place: Denmark | collected 2009
TGGTAGTAGAAGATAATCCTGATATGCTTACTTTTGTTGTTCGTCAATTGTCGAGAGATTATACAGTGTTGACAGCTACTAATGGTGCAGAAGCATTGAAGGTGCTTGATGGTAACTATGTGAATCTGGTGATAAGTGATGTTGTGATGCCCGTGATGGATGGTTTCGAATTGTGTAAGACGATTAAGTCGGATTTGAATTACAGCCATATTCCGGTTATCCTGCTGACTGCCAAGACCAATATACAATCAAAGATAGAGGGGATGGAACTGGGAGCAGATGCTTATATTGAAAAACCTTTCTCTGTGGAATATCTGCAGGCTTGTGCCTCCAATCTTATTCAGAACAGAGAAAAATTGCGTCGGACTTTTGCTCAATCTCCTTTTGTGGCAGCCAACACCATGGCATTGACTAAGGCCGATGAGGACTTTATAAAGAGACTGAATGAAGTAATTCTGACGAACCTTAATAATCCGGAGTTTAGCATGGATGATATTGCGGATAGTTTGAATATGAGCCGCTCTAACTTTTATCGGAAGATAAAAGGAGTATTAGATCTGAGTCCGAATGAATATCTCCGTCTGGAACGTTTGAAAAAGGCTGCCCAGTTGTTAAAACAAGGAGAAGGACGGGTAACTGAAATCTGTTATATGGTCGGTTTTAACTCTCCATCCTATTTTGCCAAATGTTTTCAGAAACAGTTTGGAGTGTTACCAAAAGATTTTGTGGATTGAGTAGGTAGTAACCGGATACGGGAACTAAAATAAAATACGAGAAATTAATTAACTAAATAATGAAAGATACACCTATTAGTAGACGGGATTTTCTGAGAAATATGGGAATAGCTGGGGCTGGAGCGCTCCTAGCGGCAAGTCCTTGGCTTTCTGCTTTTTCAGAAATCACGAATACATCAAATGAAAAATGCCGGCTGGCGGTTATCGGTCCCGGTTCGCGAGGACGTTTTTTGATGAGTTTCTTGGTAAAGAATCCGAAGGTTGAAATCGTAGCGCTATGCGATATTTATCAGCCCTCCATTGACGAAGCATTGAAACTTGCTCCTAAGGCAAAAGTATACGGTAACTATCAGGAGGTGCTGGAAGATAAAAATGTGGATGCTATCTTGGTGGCTACTCCCCTCAGTGCACACTACAAAATAGTGATGGACGCTTTTGACGCAGGGAAACATATATTCTGCGAAAAGTCAATCGGCTATACGATGGAAGAATGTTACCACATGTACCAGAAGCATCGCAGCACCGGAAGAATCTTCTTTACTGGACAACAACGCCTGTTTGACCCACGCTACATCAAGGCTATGGAAATGATTCATGCCGGTACATTCGGCGAAATAAACGGAATCCATACATTCTGGAACCGAAATGGAGATTGGAGACGTTCTGTTCCTTCGCCAAACCTGGAGCGTCTGATAAACTGGCGACTCTATAAAGAGTTCTCGAAAGGGTTAATGACAGAACTAGCCTGTCATCAGCTCCAGATAGGAAGTTGGGCATTGCGGAAACTTCCAGAGAAAGTAATGGGGCATGGAGCCATCACTTATTGGAAGGACGGACGTGAGGTATATGATAATGTGAGTTGCATATACGTATTTGATGATGGTGTGAAGATGACATTCGATTCCATCATTTCCAATAAATTTTATGGTCTTGAAGAACAGATTATGGGTAATCTCGGGACTGTGGAACCTGAAAAGGGAAGATACTACTTTGAAAGTGTTGCTCCTGCTCCGGCATTTTTGCAACTGGTTAATGACTGGGAAAACAAGATGTTTGACTCACTGCCTTTTGCGGGTACAAGTTGGGCACCGGAGACAGCCAATGAAAACAAGGGTGAATTTATTATAGGTGAACGTCCGAAAAGTGACGGTACATCCTTACTGCTGGAAGCATTCGTAGAAGCTGTAATAACACAAAAACAGCCGGAAAGAATTGCTGAAGAAGGTTACTATGCAAGTATGCTCTGTCTGTTAGGACATCAGGCCATGGAGGAAGAAAAAACACTTTATTTCCCCGATGAATACAAAATTGACTATCTGAACCATCAATCTAAAACACCCGAAACAACATGAAAGATACAGTTTTGACCGCACGGCGGAAGAAAATAGAGATAATCACCTTACTCGTATGTTTTGTACTTGCCAATCTGGTGAATCTTTATGCAATTATCGCATATAACAGATCTATGATGGAAATGATAACCTCTATTTTCTATATAATCATATTTGCTTTTGTTCTCTATGCTTGCTGGACGCTTCTGCGCCTCCTTTTTTATGGAGTGAAGGCGTTATTGGCAAAGAAGAAAAACAGACTGTGAGACAGAGCTAAATAAAATGTACCTAATCAATATCAATGATAAATTTATGACAACACGAAGAGATTTTCTAAAGACAATGTCACTGGCTTCTGCAGGATTGGCACTGGGATCTGGTGAGTTACTGAATGCTCAAACTATTTCATCTAAAAAGGGAAGAAATGAAAAGGTAAAGATAGCCTATATTGGCATTGGAAACCGTGGAGAGCAAATTATACAGGATTTTGCACGTACCGGTATGGTAGAAGTTGTAGCCCTGTGTGATGTAGACATGGGAGCTAAACATACACGAAAAGTAATGGGTATGTATCCTAAGGCGAAGCAGTTCAGAGATTTTCGCCAAATGTTTGATAAAGCCGGTAATGAGTTCGATGCTGTAGCAATTGCTACTCCTGATCACTCTCACTTCCCTATCAGTATGCTGGCTCTGGCTTCCGGCAAACACGTGTATGTGGAAAAACCGCTAGCCCGTACTTTCTATGAGGCGGAACTGTTGATGCAGGCTGCCCTTAAACGTCCGAACCTGGCTACTCAGGTGGGAAATCAGGGACACTCGGAAGCAAATTACTTCCAATTTAAAGCTTGGATGGATGCAGGGATCATCAAGGATGTGACAGCTGTTACTGCTCACATGAATAATCCGCGTCGCTGGCATAAGTGGGATACGAACATTTATAAACTACCTTCAGGCCAGCAACTCCCGAAGGATTTGGATTGGAATACCTGGCTGGGAGCTGTTCCTTATCATGAATATTGCAATAAGTATGATCAGGGTGAATGGCGTTGCTGGTATGACTTCGGTATGGGAGCCTTGGGTGACTGGGGGGCACATATATTGGATACAGTTCACGAGTTCCTTGAATTGGGCTTACCTTATGAAGTGACTTTGACACATCAGGAAGGACACAATGATTACTTCTTCCCTTATTCTTCTACTATTCTTTTCCGCTTCCCGCAGCGTAAAGGAATGCCACCGGTAGATATTACCTGGTATGACGGTCTGGATAATCTTCCTCCTATCCCGGCAGGTTATGGCGTTTCCGGACTAGACCCGAACATTCCTAAAACCAATCAGGGAGATGTTCCTCCTGCTAAACTGAATCCGGGAAAGATTATCTATTCAAAAGAACTGACTTTCAAAGGGGGTAGCCACGGAAGTACCTTGTCTATTATTCCGGAAGAAAAGGCAAAGGAAATGGCAGATAAGTTGCCGAAAGTTCCTAAAAGTCCATCCAATCACTTCGAGAACTTCTTGTTGGCATGCAATGGTATTGAAAAGACACGTTCACCGTTCGAGATTAATGGCGTTTTGAGCCAGGTATTCTCATTGGGAGTAATGGCACAGCGTCTTAACACTCAGTTGTTCTTCGATCCTCGCACGAAGCAGATTACAAATAATGAATTTGCGAATTCAATGTTGGCCGGACTCCCACCGCGTAAAGGCTGGGATGAATTCTATAAATTATAAAAGCTGGTAGGGAATATAAAAACAGAATAAAGTTTGATTATAATAACAACATGAGTATGAAGAAAAATGTCGTATTGACTTTACTTTTATTCTGTGCTGCTTCTTTATCGGCACAGAACTGGGAACCTCTTTTCAATGGTAAAAACCTGAAAGGCTGGAAAAAACTGAATGGCAAAGCTGAGTATAAAATCGTAGACGATGCTATTGTAGGAGTATCAAAAATGGGAACTCCCAATACTTTTTTGGCAACCACCAAAAATTATGGAGACTTTATCCTTGAATTTGACTTTAAGATTGATGATGGTTTAAACTCGGGAGTGCAGATTCGTAGTGAGAGTAAAAAAGAATATAATAAAGGTCGCGTACATGGCTATCAGTTCGAAATTGATCCTTCCAAACGTGCTTGGTCCGGTGGTATCTATGATGAGGCTCGCAGAAACTGGATTTATTCTTTGAACTGGAATCCTTCGGCACGTACAGCTTTCAAGAACAATGCTTGGAACAAGGCTCGGATTGAAGCGATAGGTAACTCTATCCGTACTTGGATTAACGGAGTGCCTTGCGCTAATATCTGGGACGACATGACTCCTGTCGGATTTATAGCTTTACAGGTACACGCTATTGGTAATGCTGCTGACGAAGGAAAAACTGTGAGCTGGAAGAATATCCGTATTTGTACAGCAGACGTAGAGCGTTATCAGACACCGGAGTCTCAGGCTGCACCGGAAAGAAATCTGATTCCTAACACACTGTCTCCGCGTGAGAAGAAAGATGGCTGGGCTTTGTTGTGGGATGGCAAGACTAATGAAGGCTGGAGAGGAGCGAAACTGTCTACTTTCCCTGCAAAAGGCTGGAAGATGGAAGACGGCATTCTTAAGGTGATGAAGAGTGGTGGCGCTGAATCTGCCAATGGCGGTGATATTGTAACTACCCGCACATATAAGGACTTTATTCTGACCGTAGATTTCAAGATAACTGAAGGTGCAAATAGTGGAATCAAGTACTTCGTTAATCCGGAAATGAATAAGGGTGCTGGTTCTGCTATCGGTTGCGAGTTCCAGATTCTGGATGATGATAAACATCCTGATGCTAAACTTGGTGTAAAAGGTAACAGACAGTTAGGCTCATTGTATGATCTGATTCCGGCTCCTAAGAATAAACCTTTCCATAAGAAAGAGTTCAATACAGCTACTGTTATTGTTAAGGGCAATCATGTAGAACACTGGCTGAATGGAGAAAAGCTGATTGAGTACGACCGTAATAATGCGATGTGGAATGCATTAGTTGCTTATAGTAAGTATAAGAACTGGCCTAACTTCGGAAATATTATTGAAGGCAATATCCTTTTACAAGACCACGGAGATGAAGTTTGGTTCAAGAATGTGAAGATTAAGGAATTGAAATAAGAATATCCTGTATAAAAAAGAAGGAGTTGTGTCGAAAATCTTATTCTGCGAATGAATTTAGTTTCAGGCATAACTCCTTTTACTTTTGATAGATGAAAATAGCTATTCAACATTTGTACAGACCATCCCATGAGGGGGACGGATTACTTTACGCTTGGTTCTCTTCTATGCATACGCGTGTAGATATTCTTTTGTACAGTCAGAAGCCAGAAGAAGAATTGATGTCTGTGGTTGAACGCATACATGCAGCATTGAGTTATCTGGAAAAAATAGCTAATTATTATGACCCTGCCAGCGAGCTGGCTGTTATTAACCGGACCGCTTCTATATGTCCAGTGATTCTGAGCAGGCAACTTTATACAATGATTGATTTGTGCATGGAATATCATGGGAAAACGTCAGGATGCTTCGATGTCACAGTTCATTCAGAGAATTATAATCCGGACACCATTCATTCGGTGTATTTGTCAGCGGAAGAACGCAGTATCTTTTTCCAGCAACCGGGAATTACCATCAACCTTTCGGGATTCTTGAAAGGATATGCCCTGGAAACTGTCAGAGCTATATTGAACACCTGCTGTATAGAGAATGCCTTGATTAATATGGGCAACAGCTCTGTACTTGCCTTAGGTGATCATCCAGCCGGGACAGGGTGGAAAGTTAATTTTGGAAACCGCCTGGAAACAGATAAGATAGGTATGAAGCAGAGTGTTCTTCTTTGTAATGAATGCCTTACTACTTCCGGAAATGAATCGGATGGACGCAAACATATCATTTCTCCCCACGATGCCTCTTTTGTAGAGGGCATTAAACAGATAGCTGTTGTAACAAAGAACGGAGCTGTCGGAGAAATACTGTCTACCGCTCTGTTTGCCGCCAGTCCGGAACAACGCGAGGCTTTGCTTGTAAATCTTCGTCCTTTACTTATCGACTACTTCCTTATTGGTTATTAGACGACTGGATTTTTCCTTTTTGGGATGATAAAACGGACTTAGAGTAGCCTTTTGACCATATTATTCCATTTATCGGTCTATTTCTTTTATTACTTCTGTTGATTTTTGGTTTTCTTTGTACCATCGATTATCAATCTAACTTTTATATGAAAAATAAGATTTTATTAGCAGGGCTTTTTTGCTGTAGCCTTATTTCAACAGAAGCACAAGTATTACTGGATAAGAACGCTGGTAAAAACAGTTTCCCTATTGTTTCTCCGTCTGCCAATGTAGTGGTTTGTTTTGATGGAAAGGATGAGACTGTGGTTCGTAAAAGTGTGTCTTTATTTACAGATGATGTCCGTCGCGTGACAGGGCAGGATCTGAAAGCACAAGCAAGTAATCCGGGTGAGGTCTCGGCTCGTTATGCTATTATTGTAGGGACAGCCGGAAAAAGTGCTTGGATCGATGCGTTGACAGCTAAAAAGAAAATAGATATAACTCCTATCGCCGGTGGATGGGAACGGTATATGATAGAAACGGTTGATAATCCTGCACCGGGAATTAAAAAAGCCATTGTTGTAGCTGGTAGTGACAGACGTGGTACTGCTTACGGACTTCTTTCCATATCGAAAGCAATAGGAGTCTCTCCTTGGTATTGGTGGGCCGACGCTCCGATAAAACAGCAGAAAAAGCTGGCTGTCAATGTTCATAAATTCGTTTCAAAAGAACCTACTGTTAAATTCAGAGGTATTTTTATCAATGACGAAGATTGGGGACTTTACCGCTGGTCAAAGAACAATTATGAGAAGGAACGTGGAAACTTTGGACCGAAAACGTATGCACAGGTTTGTGAGTTATTGCTTCGCCTTCAGGCTAATTATCTCTGCCCGGCTATGCACGATGCGTCTATGGCATTCCACCGTATCCCTGAAAATAGATTGGTTGCAGATAGTTTTGCTATCGTTATGGGTTCCTCTCATTGTGAACCGCTGTTGTTCAATACGGCAAGCGAATGGAAACGTGATAAGATGGGGGAATGGGATTACATCAATAATAGGGCAGGGGTGGACAGTGTTCTGAGAGCTCGTGCAAACGAATGTGCTCCTTTTGAAAATGTATACACTCTGGCACTGCGTGGGTTGCACGATAGAGCGATGAACGCAAGCAATAACATGTCGGATAGAAAACAGATGCTTCAGGATGCGTTGATGGCACAACGAAAAATGTTGATCGATGCAACAGGTAAACGTGGAGAAGATATTCCGCAAGCTTTTACTCCATATAAGGAGGTATTGGATGTATATGATGAAGGTTTGGAACTGCCGGATGATGTAACGATTATATGGCCGGATGATAATTATGGATATATGAAGCGTTTGAGTAGCCCGAAAGAACAGAAACGTTCCGGACGTTCGGGGGTTTATTATCACTCTTCTTATCTGGGTAAGCCTCACGACCATCTTTGGATGAATACTACTTCGCCCACATTGATGTATGAAGAGCTCCGCAAGGCCTACGATATGACAGCAGATCGGATCTGGTTACTCAATGCCGGTGATATCAAGGCGTGTGAGTTCGCTGTCGATTTTTTCCTGTCAATGGCATATGATATCGATTCTTTCAATTTTGACAGAGCGGCTGCTTATCGGACAGAATGGTTATGTGGTATGTTGGGCGACGAATACCGTAATGAATATCAAGATGTGCTCAATTCATTCTATAAACTGGCCTTCGCCCGCAGACCGGAATTTATGGGATGGGGCTATCAGTGGGCTACCGACAAGCATGGAAGAGAGCGGAATACAGATACTGATTTCTCTTTGACGAATTATAGAGAAGTAGATTCTCGCCTGAGTGAATATCGTCGAATCGGAAGTATTACAGAGGAAATTTTAAATAAATTACCGGAAGAGAAAAAGGCATGTTTTTATCAGTCAATGTATTATCCGGTGAAAGGATGTGAACTGTTGAACAGAATGATACTGGACGGACAGAGAAATCGTTGGTATTCCATTCAGCAAAGAGCAGCTACCGGAGAATTGGAAAAAACGGTGAAAGCCTGCTATGACAGTTTGCAAGTGATAACAAAAGGGTATAATTCGCTGCTTGGTGGTAAATGGAATCATGTAATGACTATGAAACAAGGATTCGCTGCTGCTTATTTTGAACTTCCGGCATTGAGAAAAGCTTCATTGGCATCTACTGCTGTGTTGGGAGTAATGGCAGAGGGAGAAGATGTGCTGAAGGGACTGAAGAGTTTCCATTCATTGCCTTGCTTCAATACTTATCTGCGTCAGTCTTATTATGTAGATGTTTTCAATAAAGGAGCAAGTCCGTTGAAATGGAAAGCATCTGTAACGGATAGCTGGATACTGTTGAGTAAGAAAGCGGGTGAGACTTCCACAGAGGAACGGATTGAAGTATCGATTGACTGGGAAAAGGTTCCGACCGGCGAAAAAGTATTTGGGGTACTGGAGATTACTTCCGCCCAAGGTGAGAAGGAAAATGTTTATGTTTCTGTATTTAATCCTTCCTCTCCTTCATTGGCCGAAATGGATACTTTATTTGTAGAACATAACGGATATGTTTCTATCGATGCGGCAAGCTTCCATCGGAAAGTGGAAAATAAAGCAATCAAAATGCGATCAATACCTAATCTGGGTATCGAAAATACGGCTATTCAGTTAGGTGATCCGACAGCTGCGCCGCAACGAACTGCAGGGCGTAGCACGCCACGTCTGGAATACGATTTCTATACTTTTGAGCAAGGTTCAGTTGATGTTTATACCTATGTGCTGCCTACATTTGTGACAAGTAAGGATAGAGGATATGCCGGACACGAAGCTACGAACATTGAAACTAAATATGGAGTGTGTATTGATGAGGGCCCTGTACTGAATCCGTCTACTTCTTCTTTTGAGTATGCGCAAATTTGGTATGAGAGTGTATTGAAAAACTGTAGAATCAATAAGACAACTTTGCATATTGACAAACCGGGTAAGCATACAGTGAAAATTATTTGTGGAGATGCCGGAACAGTACTGCAAAAGATTGTATTAGACTTTGGAGGAATGAAACGTTCCTATTTTGGGCCACAACCGACAAGGAAATAGAGTTGTTTGATTAATAGGTAGTTAAGGATTGCCATAGTTGTTATGATTATGGGTGATAGGGTTTGTATTCAATCTTTATTTACCAAGTTATGCGAATCAGTATTCAGTTGCTGATTCGCATATATCCTTTGCCAAATAATACCAAGATGAAAAAACACTTTTTACTTATACTCTTTTTGCTTTTGGCCACAGTTGTTGAGGCTAATCCGGTAAAGCAAATGTTGGAACGTTTCCAGAAAGGTCTTTCCAACCGATTTAAAATTGAAATCCGTTCTTCTTCTGATCAGGGCGATTACTTTGAGCTGTATGGTGGTGGGCGAAAAGTCACAGTCCGTGCTAATAATTATGTGAGTGCTGCTTTTGGCATTAATTGGTATCTGAAGTATTATTGCCATGCTCATGTGTCTTTTTGTGAGGACAGATTACCGGATTTACCTGTGGATCTGCCTCAGGTGAAAGAACGCCATGAAACGGTATTATCCGACAATTTCTATATGAATTATTGTACTTTTAGCTATACTACAGCTTTTTGGGACTGGAAACGTTGGGAACGCGAGATAGACCTGATGGCTCTAAGCGGCATTAACATGCCGATGGCCATGGTTGGGGCAGAAGTTGTGTGGCGGAATACATTGTTGAAGTTTGGATATACACTTCCTGAGGTGAAAGAGTTTTTGTGTGGTCCGGCTTATTTCGGTTGGTTGTTGATGGGGAATTTGGAGAATATCGGCGGTCCTCTGCCTGATGAATGGTTTAAGGAACAGACCGTTTTGCAGAAGAAAATACTTGCCCGTATGCGTGAGTATGGGATGAAACCCGTTTTTCAGGGATTCTTTGGAATGGTTCCGTCCTCATTGAAAGAAAAATATCCGGAAGCACATTTGGTAGAGCAAGGACTGTGGAATTCACTTCAACGCCCACCGGTACTCGATCCTGCTGATCCATTGTTTGAGCAGATGGCAAAGGTATGGTATACTGAATATGAGAAGCTTTATGGTAAAGCTGATTTGTTTGGCGGTGACCTTTTTCATGAAGGTGGGAAAACCGGGGGGATTGATGTTACGGATGCAGCCCGTCGGGTACAAACAGCTATGAAGCAATATAACCCGGATGCGACTTGGGTGATTCAGGCATGGTTGGGAAATCCGAAAAAAGAATTGTTGGCAGGGCTTGATAGAAAGCATACACTGATAGTTGATCTTGCTGCTGAGTTTTGGGATAACTGGCGGAAACGCAAGGGATTTGACGGGTTCCCTTGGTTATGGTCGCATATTTCCAATTATGGAGCTAATATTGGGCTACATGGACGTTTGGATGCTATAGCTACTGGTCCAATAGATGGTCGGAAAGACCCAGAGGCATCACCAAGTATGAAAGGAACCAGTTCTACACCGGAAGGAATAGAAGTGAATCCGGTGGTTTTTGATTTGTTGAATGAAATGCGCTGGCGTTCGGAATATTTGGATATTGATACTTGGCTGAAAGAGTATTCCGTACGTCGTTATGGGGCGGAAGATGAGAATTTGAAAAAGGCGTGGATCATTTTTCACCGTACAGCTTATGGAACTTATTCCGGTCATCGCCGTCCATCAGAGTCTGTATTTTGTGCACCTCCTAGTTTAAAAAGGGATAAAATTACGGCTTCTGCCTGGAGCCAATGCCGAATCTTTTATGATCCGGATCTTTTCGCCCAGGGAGTAGGACTATTCTTGCAGAGTGCAGATCATCTGAAGCAGACGTCAACTTATCAGTATGATGCAGTCGATTTCGTCCGTCAGTATCTTGCGGATTTAGGACGGGAAGCATATTACAATCTGGTGGATGCTTATCGGGCGAAAGATACGAAACAGTTTGATTACTGGTCGGAGAGGTTTCTGCAGCTGATTAAGGATCAAAATGAGTTACTGTCCACTCACAAATGCTTCTTCGTGGGACGCTGGCTGGATATGGCCCGTTCGAAGTCAAAGCAGCCTGAATTGCAGGATTTGTATGAGCACAATGCCCGTATGCTGATCGGGACATGGACGGAGACGCTTAGTCCGGTGCGCGACTATGCCCACAAGGAATGGGGCGGACTGTTGAAGGATTATTATCTGCCTCGCTGGACTAATTACATCGCTTATCTTAAAGGTACATTGGAAGGACGTTCACTTACTGTTCCGAACTCGTTTCAAGTGGAGAAGGCGTGGGTAAATGCACATAATAAGTATGTGCTTGAGACCGGTGTTGATCCAGTGGAGACAGCCAAGAGAATGTATCGTAAATATCATATTTAATCATTACTCAAAAATAGTATTATGAAAGGATTGTTGAAAACAGCTGTATTATTGGCTACATTCTGCGCTACAGTCATGGCTTGTGGAGGTGGTGGAGAGGATGCATTGGATCAAAAGGGAGGTGATGGTGGCGGAACTGGCAATAAGGGTGATAAAGAAGAATCGGAACAACCATTTGTTGCTCATATTACTCCTATAGACAAACTCAATCAAGGTGTCTCGGTGATTAATTCGCACGCTGATGTCACTTCGCATTCGTCCTTGAAGATGAACTTTCGGACGTATTCACAATTGGGAGAGAGTGTACTAAAATCTGCCAAACCTAATTATGTACGGGTTAAGAAATTGGCTAATGATGGTTATATCATGTTCTATCACAACAATCAGATTGGTGCCAGTTGTTCTTATGCGACCAGTACGGACTTTAAAACATGGAGTTATAAAGGCAAGTTGTTTGCCAATTACAGTATTATCGACAGTAAAGGTGAAAAGAATGACCGGCGTTATTCAAATTGTGATGGGCTAGTACTTTCCAACGGAGATATTTTGGCCGTAGCCTCCTATAGGGCTAATAATGGGTATAGAGACTTGCCTAAAGATGCAGGTATTGAAATGAGGCGTAGTACCGATAATGGCGTTACATGGAGTGAACCGGTCTCAGTGTATCAGCTGGGAGCCGTATTTGCTGGAATTGTCTTCGGGAGAAATCCATTGCTATTTCACGGACAGTAGCCGTACGGGTATTGAAGGCAAAGATACCGGAACTGCAATGGTCATATCCAGAGATGGCGGTCAAACGTGGACGCCTTCATTTGGTAGTATCCCTTACTATGTGATACGGATGAAGTGGGAGCAAGACGGAAAAACATACTTCAATCATCAGATGCCGTCTGTTATTCAACTTAAA
>OLGJ01001167.1_pt1 | contig 12424 bp, 9 predicted proteins | sample 1605431 | NCBI WGS metagenome assembly OLGJ01 (sample SAMEA3888920, study PRJEB22519) | human gut metagenome | biome: human gut; feature: human-associated habitat; material: faeces | place: Denmark | collected 2009
TTGGTCAATGCCACAACAAAGGGGATCTGATGATAGTGCAGATACTTCAGCATCTGCAGGTCATCTGCGCTGGGGGCATGGCGGCAGTCGATGAGCTGCACCAGCAGGGTATGATGCCGGGGAGCCTCAAAATAGCTGTTGATGAGGTCATCCCAACGCTCGCGGTCTGCATTGCTGACCTTGGCATAGCCATAGCCGGGCAGATCCACAAAATAGCAGTTGTCCACCTCATAGAAGTTGATGGTGGCCGTTTTGCCCGGTGTACTGGACACGCGGGCAAGGTTCTTTCGGTTGCACAGCTTGTTGATGAGGCTGGACTTGCCCACGTTGGAACGGCCCGAGAAGCTGAGTTCCGGACGGTCACTTTCGGGCAGCTGGCTGGAAATGCCGTAGCTTGCAATGAAATCCGCTTTGTTATAGTTCATAGCTTCGCTCCTTTCGTCTCAGCAGACCGCGCCCGGCTGCGGCTTTTCAGCCGTCTGCGGCAGGGCCGCAGCCTCAGCGGGCTTTACCTTCCTGGTGCGGGGGTGGCCCGCAGACACCGCCTTGGGCTTGAGGAGGGCTGCGGCGAGGACCTGCGACAGGTTGGACATGGGCAGGAACTCGATGTTCTTCTTGACCTCGTCGTCCACCTCGTACAGATCGGACACGTTGTCCTTCGGGATGAGGACGGTCTTCATCCCCTCGCGGTAAGCGGCCATGCTCTTCTCGCGGAGGCCGCCGATGGGAAGCACATTGCCGTGGAGGGTGATCTCGCCGGTCATGGCCACATCGCCCCGCACCGGGATGCCGGACAGGCAGGAGATGAGGGCCGTGGTCAGGGTGACGCCGGCAGAGGGGCCGTCTTTGGGGACTGCACCCTCCGGGGCGTGGATGTGCAGGTCGCACTTCTTGAGGCGCTCGGAGTCGATGCCGTACTCTGCGGCATGGACGCGGGCATAGGTGATGGCCAGCTGGGCGCTCTCTTTCATCACGTCGCCCAGAGAACCGGTGACGGTGATCTTGCCGCTGCCGTTGTCGATGACCTGCACCTCGATAGGCAGGGTCTCGCCGCCGATGCTGGTCCATGCCAGACCGTTGGCGATGCCGATGGCGTTGGTGCGGTTGAGGAACTCGGGCTTGACCATACGGGGTCCCAGCAGCTTTTCGAGGCTGGTGCCGGTGACAGAGACATTCTCCGCCTCGCCGGAAGCAATTTTCCGGGCGCACTTGCGCAGGACGCTGGTGATGGTGCGCTCCAGATTGCGGACGCCGGCCTCGCGGGTGTAGCCGTCGATGATGCCGTAGAGGGCGCTCTGGGAGAAGGTGACTTTGCCGGTCAGGCCGCAGGCATCCAGCTGCTTGGGGACCAGATGCTTCCGGGCGATGTTGTACTTTTCCACCCGGGTGTAGCTGGGCAGCTCGATGACGTCCATGCGGTCGCGCAGCGGGCCGGGGATGGCGCTGAGGTCGTTGGCCGTGGTGATGAAGAGCACATGGCTCAAATCAAACGGCATATCGATGAAATGGTCGTTGAAGGTGCTGTTCTGCTCGGGGTCGAGGGCTTCCAGCAGAGCGGCCGCCGGGTCGCCCCGGAAGTCGCCTGCCAGCTTGTCGATCTCGTCCAGAAGCATCAGGGGGTTCGAACTCTTGGCAGAGATCATGGCGTTGATGATCTTACCGGGCATCGCGCCGATGTAGGTGCGGCGGTGGCCGCGGATCTCGGCCTCATCCCGCACGCCGCCGAGGCTGATGCGGACATACTTGCGGTTCAGGCTCTCGGCGATGGAGCGGGCGATGCTGGTCTTGCCGACACCCGGAGGGCCGACGAGGCAGATGATCTGGCCCTTCACATCGGGGGCCAGCTTGCGGACGGCCAGCACCTCGAGGATGCGGTCCTTGACCTTCTTCAGGCCGTAGTGGTCCCGGTCCAGCACGCGCTGGGCCTTGGCGATGTCCAGATCGTCCTCGGTGAAGGTGTTCCAGGGCAGGTCGAGGCAGGTGTCCAGATAGGTGCGGATGACCGTGCCTTCCTGATTGCTGCTCTGCATTTTGGAGAGGCGGTCCACCTCTTTGAGAAGTTTCTTTTCCCGATCCTCGTCCAGATGGAGGGCCGTGATCTTCCGGCGGTACTCCTCGGCCTCGGCGGTGGTATCGTCGTCCTCGCCCAGCTCCTCGCTGATCATGTGGAGCTGCTCGTGGAGGTAGTAGTCGCGCTGGTTCTTGTCCATCGCCTCGTCTACCTTCTGGGCGATCTCCTTATCGATCTCGAGCATCCGGCGCTCCCGGTGCATCTTCTCGATGAGCAGATGCAGACGGCCCATCAGGGTGCCTTCGTCCAGAATGGCCTGCTTATCCTCGAAGCGGAACAGGAGGTTGGCCGGGATGTACTCGGACAGAAAAGCGGCGTCGGTGCTGGTGGTGATGGCAAACACCACGTCCTTGCCGATGTGGGGGTTCAGAGCCAGCAGGTCGTCAAAGCTCTTTTTGACGTTGCGGACGAGGACGTCCGCCTCCGGCAGTTCCTCGGGCTTCGCCATCTTGACCGGAGCCGGGCGGACGGTGGCCAGCAGGAAGCTGCCGTCGTCCTCCATCTCGGAGAGTTTGGCGCGGTATTTGCCTTCGACCAGGATGCGGACGAGGTCGTCCGACACCCGCATCACCTGCTTGACCTCGGCCACGACGCCGTAAGTATAGAGGTCGGCGGCCTTGGGGTCTTCGACCTTCATCTCTTTCTGTGCCACGAGGAAGACGTCAGAGTTGTTGCTGACGGCCCACTCCACGGCGGCGATGCTCTTCTCGCGGCCCACCTCGAAGTGGAGCAGATTGTTGGGGAAGACCACCAGCCCGCGCAGGGCGATGGCCGGAAGGTGGAGGACGCTCCGCTCCACCTTGACCGTAACTTTTTCAGACATAGTACAAAACCTCCCAGCCGTCCCTCGGATGCGAGTCATCCATAAGGGCGGCTTTTTTGTAGGGTCATATCAAATCTATCATTTTATTATAGCGAAAAATGTTTGCAGATGCAACTGTTCAGCGCTTTTCCCGGGTGTTGTAGCCCAGTCTGCCCAGTGCGGGCAGGATGGCCCGGAGGGTCAGCGACGTGATGGCGCCCATGACAAGGCCCAGCACCAGCATCACCGGCGCATAGTACAGCGACATGGCCGAGGACAGGATGAGCCCCGCGCCAAGCAGCTGGCCGATGTTGTGGGACAGTGCGCCGCAGACCGACAGGATGAACCATGTGGGCCGGAACGGGAGCTTATAGTAGAGCACCCACATCACCAGCAGGGACAGCAGTCCGCCGCAGAGCGAGAGGAAGCCTGCCGTCCAGCCGGAGACGAGAAAGACGAACAGCGCCTTGAGCAGGTCGAGATAGAGCGCCTGCCGCGCCCCCATGAAGAACAGTGCATACATCACTACGATATTCGCAAGGCCCAGCTTCATGCCCGGCGCAAGGCCCGGGATGACCAGTGTGCCTTCGATGAAGGAAAGAGCCATCGCCAGCGCGAACAGCAGGCCAGAAAGTGCGATCTCGTGTGTTTTCTTCGGGTCATGGTTTCGGTTTGCCATCGGCTCTCCCCCTTTGCTGCATCGGTCATTCTTCGCCGCCGGCGGTCTGCTCGTACTGCTCCTGCTCTTCCACAGCGGCTTCCCATGCGGCGAAAAGCTCGTCCTGATGGAAGCGCAGGTCGCTGAGCTCGTCGCTCTTTTCCCGCAAAAGCTGGGGGTCGTTGTAGACTTCCGGCGAGTTTATCTCGTTTTCCAGCTCCACTTCGCGGGCGCCGCAGGCTTCCATCTCGTCCTCGCAGGCTTTGATCTTAGCGCGCAGCTCGGCCCGGCGGCGGCGCTGCTCTTTGCCGTAGCCCGCCTTGGCGGGTTCGCTGCTCTTCTCGGCCACGGGGGCGGGAGCGGCGCGGCCCATCAGGGCGTCATAGCTGGGGTAGATGACCGCCTTGCCGTCCTCGAGGTAGAGGATGGGGCAGGCCAGACTGTTCATCAGGTGGCGGTCATGGGTGACGAGGAGCAGCGTGCCAGTGTAGGCCATCAGCGCCTCGGTCAGGTTCTCGCGGGTGTAGATGTCCAGATGGTTGGTAGGCTCGTCCAGGAACAGCAGGTTCGGGCGTTCCAGCACGATCTCTGCAAAGCGCAGTCGGGCCAGCTCGCCGCCGGACAGGGCCTCGCAGGGCTTGAAGACCGTCTCGCCCCGGAAGCCCAGCTTTGCCAGATGGCTGCGGACTTCCAGCTCGGTCATCCGGGGGTACTTGTTCCAGATGACGTCGATGACGCGGCCCGCGCCGATGCGGTTCTGCTGCTGGGCGAAGATGCTGGGCCGTGCGCCGGTGCCAAGGCGCACCATGCCGCCGGAGGGGCGGCGCTTGCCGTCCAGCACCTGCATCAGGGTGGATTTGCCTGCGCCGTTGGGGCCGGCGATGATGAGCCGCTGGCCGCGGCAGACCGTATAGGTGAAGGGCTCCAGCAGGGTGCGGTCGCCGATCTTAATGGTCAGGTTTTTGAGCAGCACCAGCTCATTCCACGGCTCCACGTCGTATTCGAAGCGGAACTTGAGCTGGTTGGTCTCGTCCTGAGGGGCCTCGGTGATCTCCAGCTTTTCCAGCTGCCTGCGGCGGCTCTGGGCCATCTTGGTGGTGGAGGCGCGGACGAGGTTGCGGTCGATGTAGTCCTGTAATTTTTCGGCCAGCGCCACGTCGGCGTCGTGCTGCTTCTGGCGCAGGGCGTCGGCGGCTTCCTTCTGGGGCAGATAGGCCGAGAAGTTGCCCTTATAGGTGGTCATGGTCTGGAACGAGACTTCCCAGATCCTGGTACAGACGTTGTCGAGGAAATAGCGGTCGTGGCTGACCACCAGAACGGCACCGGAGTAGCCCTTGAGATAGTTTTCCAGCCACTCCATGGTGGCGAAGTCCAGATGGTTCGTGGGCTCGTCCAGAATGAGGACGTCCGGCTTCTCGAGGAGGAGCTTGGCCAGACGGAGACGGGTCAGCTCACCGCCGGAGAGGACGCCCACGTTCTTGCTCCAGGTATCCTGCGCAAAGCCCATGCCGGACAGCACCTTCTTGATGTTGACGTCCATGTTGTAGCCGTCGGCGGCGTCGATGATGTTCTGCAGTTCGTCGTGCTTTTCGAGAAGGGCGGCGTCGTCGGGAGAGGCCGCCATCTTCTTTTCCAAGATCTGCATCTGGGCCATGGCGTCCAGCACAGGGGCGAAGGAAGAGCGCATCTCCCCATAAATATCCAGCGTGACATCGAGCTTTGCGTTCTGCTCCAGATAGCCCAGCGTCACGCCGTGGGTCACGCTGAACTCGCCGTCATAGTCGGTGTAGACGCCGGTCAGAATTTTGAGCAGGGTCGTCTTGCCTGCGCCGTTCTGGCCCACGATGCCGATGCGGTCTTCTTTTTCCACGCTGGCGCTCACGTCGTGCAGGACGACTTTCTCGCCAAAGCTCTTTCCGAGTTTTTCCAAATGAATCAGCATATCGTTCTTCCGTGTTCTTTTCCAGTAGGGTGGATAGGGACATTCCCGCCGTTACAGCTGATGACGGCGGTGCTTGAGGCCGAGGTTCGCCAGTTCTTCCGGCTCCATCACCAGCGGGTAGAGCTCTTCCAGCGAGGCGATCTCGTAGGTGGGGCTCACTTTGCCCGGGTTCTCGGCGTGGCCGGGGTTGAACCAGCAGGTGTCGAGGCCCGCGTTCACGCCGCCCTGAATGTCGCTGGTGAGGCTGTCGCCCACCACCAGGACGTGCTCCCGGTTCTCCACGCCCAGAGCGCGGAGGGCGGAGTCGAAGATGCGGCGGCTGGGCTTCTCGCTGTCCAGCTTCTCGGAGACGAAGACGTCCTCAAGGTAGGCCCCGATGCCGGATTCTGCCACCCGGCGGCTCTGCACCTTCTCGAAGCCGTTGGTCACGACGGCCAGCGTCGCCACCTCGGAAAGCTCCCCGAGGACGTCCAGCACATTGGGAGTCATCAGGTCGGGGTGGGAGGAGAGGTGGTCGAGGTAGCAGCGGTTCATCTCCACGCCGTCACCGGCTGCGTTAATGGCCTTGAGGAAGCGGGTGAAGCGCTCCCCCATCAGCTTGTCGCGGCGTATCTGGCCCTTTTCCAGCTGACGCCAGAGCTCCGAGTTGATGTCCCGGTAGGTCTGCACCGTCCCGGCGTCCGGCTCGATGCCGTATTCCACCAGCGTCTCAGCCAGCGCCTTGTTCTCGGCGGCATCAAAGTCCAGAAGCGTATTGTCTGCATCGAACAGGATGCAATAATATTTTGCCATGTTTCTTTCCCTTCTCTATCATTTTTCGAGCCGCCTGCCGCCTTGAGCGGGCGCGGCTGCGGTGCGGTTTGAGAACAGCGAGAAGCCAGCCCCGCCCGGCAGAGCTGGCTTCTCGTATTTTTATCATTCCAACGTCATTTCATAGGCGCCCTCGTCGGACTGGTCCGGCAGGTTCCCGCTGCACTTACAGCGCGGCGTGCAGGCGCACTCTTTTGCGATGCACTTTGCCATCTGCTCCTCCGTCACGCCGTTCTCGACGTTTTCCCAATCCATGTCGTAGTAGTCCACGCTGCCGTCGGTCACATCTTCTGCGCCGGGCAGGCCGAGGACTCGCATTTCTTCACGGAACATCCGCTCGCCTCCTCTCGGCTCAGCCTATGCGGCTTCGCAGAGGAAGGTGCGGGGCGTCATTCTGCCTTACTTTCGGCTTCCTTGCTGGCGGAGGCTTCCGACTTGCTTTCGGCCTTGGACTCTGCCTTGCTTTCGGATTTGGATTCTGCTTCGCTCTCGGCCTTGGACTCAGCTTTGCTCTCAGTCTTGGATTCTGCCTTAGACTCGGCCTTGCTTTCGGACTCCGACTCTGCCTTGGAGCTGCCAGACGACGTACTGGACGATGCCGACGACGAACTGCTGGTGCTGTGGGAAGAGCTGCCCGAACTTGCAGAGGAAGACGAAGAGGATGTACTGCCGGAAGAACCGGCATGGGACGAGGACGAACTGCTGGTGGAGCCGGACTCGCTGGTCACACCGCTGCCGATGGTGATGGTCAGGGTGTTGCTGCTCACCTTGCAGTCGTTGTAGGTGACGACGGCGTGGATCTTATAAGAAGCGTTGACCATGGAGCTGTCCACCACCACAGTGATGCTGGACTTGCCGGCGGCCTGCGTAACCTCCTGACCGTTGGCGTACCAGCGCAGGTTCTCGGTCTTGGCGTACTTGCCGCTCAAGGCAGCCTTGAAGGTGTAGGAGCTGCCCACAGCGCCCTTGCCCTCGCTGGTGATGTGGACGGAGGCCGTGCCGAAGACTGCCGTGACGTCCAGATTCTGCTTGAAGTCGGTGTCGGTGCGGGTCTTGCTGGTGAGGCCGTCGCTCCACTTGACGAAGACATGGCCCTCCGCCGGGACAGCGGTCACGGTGATGGATTTGTCGGGGTCGGTGACGGTGTAGGTCACAGAGCTGTTGCCGGTGTCATTGCCGACGCTCAGAGTGCCGCCGCCATTCTTGTCCACACGGTAGCGGGCCTCGAACTTTTTGTCCTCACTGGTGCTCTCGCTGGAAGAGCTCTCCGAGCTGCTGGCGCTCTCGGCCTGACTCTCGCTGGAGCTGACAGCCTCCGAGCTGGGAGCGGCCACGGCGGAGCTGGGGTTGGAGACATACTCCATGGTGCGGGTGGGGATGTTGTTGGTGTCGGGGCGGCGGTCCTCGGTCTGCAGGGCGTGGGTGCGGAGATAGTTCAGCACTGCCTTGAGGCCGGCGCTCTTGAGGTGGATGTCGCCGCTGGTGTAGTAGTCCGCAATGCCGTAGCCGTCGCTGCCCTTGAGGGCCTCGGCAGAGTTGAGGAAGCGGACGCCCAGCTGCTCGCACAGATCCAGAAGGGCCATGTTGAAGTCGTCGATCTTGGCCTGGTCCATGTGGGGGTAGTTGGAGTGGTCAGCCGGGACCGGCGGCACCGTGTTGACGATGATGTCGGTATAGGGATAGCTCTGCTGGATGGCCTGGATGAGGGCCGTGTAGTGGGCGATGAAGTCAGAGACTTCCATCCCGGTGTCGTTGGTGCCGAAGGTCATGACCACACGGCGGGGCTTCATCATGGCCACCGCCTGAGGGATGGTGTAATGGTTGGAATCCTTCTTAAAGGTAACGATGCCCTCGTTGAGCGCTACCTGGGTGCCGATGCCCTCTTTGGCGCAGAACTGCTGCAGGGAGATGAGACCGTTGTTATAGAGGCGGACGGTGTTGGAATCGCCCAGAAAAAGGGTGTCGTTCAGATAGTCCGTGCCGGCGTCGGCGGTCTCCGTCAGCAGAGCGGTGGAGGCGTTGTCGATCTGGTAGTGGCCCGACAGGTCTCCGCCGGAGGTGGGGTCTGCCACAGACTCCGAGACGGAGGGGGCAGGCTCCTCCTTTTTGAGGAGGATGGTGGTGATGCCGAAGGTCAGCAGCACCGCCAGCACGCAGAGGATGCAGACCAGAACGGCCCGATGCTGCATGGGAGTCATGGTTTCGTTTTGTTGTTGTTTTTTTCGACTCATAGATTCAGTCCCTCTCGTTTCAGGAATGGGAAGGCTCGTCCACCGGGCGGAGAGCCCAGTCCGTCAGCTCTTTGCAGTCAGCGGCCATGAAGACCGGCGCAAAGGGGGCGACCTCTTCCCTGCCGCCGTAGCCGTAGAGCACAGCGGCGGCGTCCAGGCCGCAGTTCACAGCGCCCTGCATATCGTCCCGGCGGTCGCCCACCATCAGCACCCGCTTGCCCTGCATGACGGGCTGGGCGAGGACGTGGCGGATGACGTCGGTCTTGTTGTCGCGGCTCTCATCCATGGACGCGCCGCCCACGAAGGAGAAGTAAGGCGCAAGGCCCTGCTCCTCGAGGATGGGCCTCACAACGTCGGTGGGCTTGCAGGTAGCCGTGCAGAGGGTCAGGCCCGCAGCCTTGAGACGGCCCAGCATCTCCACCACGCCGGGGTAGACACCGCCCTCGTGGCAGCCCTTGGCGGCGTAGCTCACGCGGTAGCGCTTCGTGGCCTCCTCGATTTTTGCAGGGTCGGAGAAATGCTCGCCGAAGCTCTTGCGGAGGGGCGGGCCGATGTAGCGGTCAAGGTCGCTCCGGGCGACGTCAACGCCCATGGAGCTGAAAACTTCTTCCAGTGTATTGAGAATGCCGGGGGCGGAATCGATGAGCGTACCGTCCACGTCAAACAGGATCGCATCGTAGTGCAGCAAGGTCAGGTTCCCCTTTCTCTTTGGATAAACATTATATAGTATAGCACAGATTTCGATATTCAGCAATTCCAACAAAACACTTTTCCGACTTTTATACATATTTTTAGGCAGCCCCGCCCCGGAAAGCAAAAACCGCCCACCCATTGCGGGCGGGCAGTCGCATTTTGACATCAGTTCTCGGTGGTGGTGCTGTTCCCCGTCGAGGGGTAGTAGAGGTTGTTGGCGATAAATTCCAGCTTCTCTTTCAGAACCAGCTCAAGGTTCGCCACAGCGTGGACCATGTTGGTGGCGGAGTCGTTGACTTCCAGCAGCTTGCACAGGTCCAGCTCCTCCATGCTGAGGGCGGCTTTCATCTTCTGGGTCTCGGCGCAGAGGATGTGGCTCAGGGCCGACTCCTGCAGAGCGATGCTCTCCATCAGGTCGACGACGGCCTGGTCGAAGGAAACTCTCGGCAGCGCGGGGCAGCCGCAGGAAACGCAGGTGGTGCAGTTGGTGGTATCAGCCATAAGAAGGACCTTCCTTTCTATAATAGGGATCGGGCGCAGTCCATCCTATGTGCCTCGCCGCCCGGATGTCACTCCGGCTTTGCGCTCTTCTGTACCTTCTCGATGGTGTCGCGGTAGCCGCCGGAGCCGTACTGGATGCAGCGGTTGATGCGGCTGATGGTGGCGGTGCTGATCTCCACGGCCTTTACGATCTGGTCGTAGGTGCTGCCGCCGAGCAGGAGTTTGGCCGCTTCCAGACGCTGGGCCATATCGGAGATCTCCTTGACCGTGCAGAGGTCTTCGAAGAAGTTGTAGCACTCCTCCCTCGTCTCAAGACTCAGGATCGCGTCGAACAGTGCGTCGGTGGTGGGGTTTCTTCTGGGGTTCTTGTCCGCCATAGCTGCCTCCTTTAGGGCAAAGTGCCGCAGGGTGCGGCAGGGGTCTTTCTATTACTCTGTTACTTTAGCACTTGAAAGTATAAAAGTCAAGTGCTCGGTCTTTCTTTCCGGAAGTTTAGCAGATTTCACCTGTGGAGGCATTCAGTTTTATTCATCTCACATCTGAACAAAAATCGCCTAAATTTTCTTAATCTCTCCCCCGCAAAAATGGCACAGTCTCCTAACTTGCCCAAAATATATTGACAAATTATGAAATCAGGACTAAAGTATACACAATCATTCGGCAAATGCAATGAACAGGACATGACTTTTCGCATTCCCTGCGCTCAGAGAGCCGCCATTCCGGTGCAAGACGGCAGCACAGTGCGATCAGCCCTCACCTGCGAGCAGCCTGTGCGAACCCGCTTGCGGCAGTAGTGCATGGCCGTTCAGCCCACGTTACAGGGCGGCGTATCGGCGGCAGGAACGCCTGTACGCGCAAGCGGCTGCTCCCGAAAGCAGCAAACGAAGTGGTACCGCGGAGAACGACCGGTGCAGATGCACCGTTTGGCCTTCGTCTTCGAGGAAGATGGGATACATCTTTGTGTCTCTATCTTTCATGAGGACGGAGGCTTTTTTCACCCCTCCGGGCCGTTTCGCCTGCCCTGCTTTTGGGCACAGCCGTCCTGCTTCGGCCATTGCCGGTGTGAAAGAAAGGAAAGAGGTAAAAGAAATGAATACGCTGGTCATCGTTTTGATCGCAGCCGTGTGTCTGTTCGGCGCTTATACGCTGTATGGCCGCTGGCTGGCCAACAAGTGGGGCATCGACCCCACCGCCAAGACCCCCGCAGTCGTCCACGAGGATGGCCGTGACTATGTCCCCACCAACGGCTGGACCGTGTTTGCACACCAGTTCAGCTCCATCGCCGGTGCAGGCCCTGTCACCGGTGCCATCCAGGCTGCTGCTTTCGGCTGGCTGCCTGTCCTGCTGTGGGTGCTGCTGGGCGGCATCTTCTTCGGCGCTGTCACCGACTTCGGCGCTCTGTACGCTTCCGTCAAGAACGACGGCAAGAGCATGGGCATGCTGATCGAGAAGTACATCGGCAAGACCGGCCGCAAGCTGTTCCTGCTGTTCTGCTGGCTGTTCTGCGGCATCGTCATTGCAGCGTTTGCTGACATGGTGGCCGGAACCTTCAACGCCTTCGGCGCCGACGGTGCTCTGGTGGAGGCTGCGCAGACCAACGGCGCTGCCGGTATGGTCTCCATCATGTTCATGGTCTTCGCTGTCGTCTTCGGCCTCATCCAGAAGAAGTTCAACTTCTCCGGCTGGAAAGAGAGCGTCATCAGCATCGTTTTCATCGTGCTGTCCTTCGTCATCGGTGCAAACCTGCCCATCATTCTGGGCAAGGCTGCATGGAGCTACATCACCTTCGTCTACATCTTCTTTGCCGCAGTTCTGCCCATGTGGCTGCTGAAGCAGCCCCGTGACCACATGACCACCTTCATGTTCGTGGCTATGATCGTAGGTGCCGTTCTGGGCCTGATTGTCAACCACCCCGTCATGAACCTGCCGGTGTTCACCGGCTTCAACAACGCAAAGCTGGGCACCATGTTCCCCATCCTGTTCGTTACCGTGGCCTGCGGTGCCGTTTCCGGCTTCCACAGCCTGGTTTCTTCCGGCACTTCCTCCAAGACTGTTTCCAATGAAAAGGATATGCTGAAGGTCGGTTACGGTGCCATGGTGCTGGAGAGCCTGCTGGCTGTTATCGCCCTGTGCGTGGCAGGCGCAGCCGCTGCCGCCGACGGCACCCCCGCCGACGGCACCCCCTTCCAGATCTTCAGCCGTGGCGTGGCCAGCTTCTTTGTGGGCTTTGGCCTGGACCAGCACTTTGCTTCCGTGTTCATGACCATGTGCGTTTCCGCTCTGGCCCTGACCTCGCTCGATGCCGTCGCCCGCATCGCTCGCACCTCGTTCTCCGAGTTCTTTGCCCAGACCAACGATGCCCTGGCCATCGAGTCCAAGGCCGGCTACATGAAGGTCCTCGGCAACCCCTGGTTCGCCACCGTCGTCACCCTGATCCCGGGCCTCGCCCTCACCTTCGGCGGCTACCTGGCCATCTGGCCGCTCTTCGGCGCCTCCAACCAGCTGCTCGGCGGCATGACCATGATCACCCTCGCCGTGTTCTGCAAGTGCACCGGCCGCAAGGGTTGGATGCTCTACGTGCCCGTCGTCTTCCTGCTCTGCTGCACCTTCACCTCGCTGGTCCAGAGCGCCATGGGCTGCATGGCCGCCGTCCAGGCTTACGGCTTCTTCGGCACCATCCCGGCTACCGCCACCACGGCCGCCGTCTCCGTCGCCG
>OLGJ01001171.1_pt1 | contig 12384 bp, 9 predicted proteins | sample 1605431 | NCBI WGS metagenome assembly OLGJ01 (sample SAMEA3888920, study PRJEB22519) | human gut metagenome | biome: human gut; feature: human-associated habitat; material: faeces | place: Denmark | collected 2009
ATAGTAATTATCGACAGTCAAATGAATTACCGAGGAAAACTTGACACTTACCACAAAAAACTCCCTACTGCGCGCACCCTCTCTCTCATGCTATAATAAAGCAATATATAGGAGGATACTATGCTGACAGTTTATATAGCTTTATTCGTGACCGTGCTGGATCAGCTGGTGAAATGGATCGTCCAGCAGCACATGGTCTGGGGAGAATCGATCCCGCTCATTTCCGGGGTATTTCATCTGACCTACATCATCAATCCCGGTGCGGCCTTCGGCATTCTGGCGTATCAGAGATGGTTTTTCCTTGCGATCGTTATCCTGCTCTTTGGTGCGTTCTTCTTTTTCCGGAAGCGCATCCCGAAAGAGCCCCGCTATTTTTCCGCCGCGATCGGTATGCTGCTCGGAGGGGCTTTTGGAAATGCCATCGACCGCGTGCGTATCAGCGGCGTCGTCGATTTCTTCGACTTCCGCATCTGGCCGATCTTCAATGTGGCAGACATTTTCATCTGTGTCGGTGTGGCACTGATCGTATTTTATTTTTGGAGACATGAAGCATGAGTGAGAAAATTTACGTTGTGACCGAGCAAGAAGCAGGACAGCGTCTTGACCAGTTCCTGAAAGAGGCCTCCGGGCTCACCCGTTCTGAAGTGCAGAAATGGATCAAAGACGGCCGTGCGCTGCTCGCAGATGGCAAGCTGATCCGCCCGAACTACCATGTGCAGACAGGCGATCAGATCTCCTTCTCCTGGGAAGAGAAGAAGGAGATCGCGCTCATTCCGCAGGATATACCGCTTGATATCCTCTACGAAGATGAGCACATGCTGGTCATCAATAAAGCGCGCGGCATGGTCGTGCATCCCGGCTCGGGCAATCCGGATGGCACATTGGTGAATGCACTTCTCTTCCATGTCGGTCCTTCGCTTTTTGAGGCCTGCGAGGATCCCATACGTCCGGGCATTGTACACCGCCTTGACAAGGATACCTCGGGCGTCATGGTCGTCGCGAAGTCGAAGGAAGCCTTCCCTGTGCTGAAGGAAGAGATCGCGACGCATGAAGCAGAGCGTCACTACGTCGCCCTCGTCCATGGGCAGATGGAAGGAAATACGGGTGTCATCCGTTTCCCCTTGGGGCGCAGTACGAAGGATCGCATGAAATGGGACGTACAGCCTAAGACCGGCAAGCATGCCGTCACCCATTTCCGTGTACTTGAATTCATGCCGCATTACTCCTGGATCGAGTGCAAGCTGGAAACCGGACGTACCCACCAGATCCGCGTCCACATGGCACACATCCGCCATCCCGTCGTGAATGACCCTCTCTATGGCTGGAAGAAAGACCATTTCCCCATCGAAGGGCAGGCACTCCATTCGTGGACACTCGACATTCGCCACCCTGTGACGGGCAAGGCCCTGCACTTCGAAGCGCCGATCCCTGCTGATCTTGCGCTCTGCCTCCAGATGGCAAGAAAAGGGGAAATGTAAAGAAACACTGATTAAAGTTAGGAGTGAGGAGTTAGGAGTGAGGAGTGAAGGTACGGCGCATAAAATTGGGAAGCGCCGTAGCGTTTTATATAAAATAATGGACAAACTATTTTATATGATGAGGGGTATTGGGGCACTATATGAATGGTGTGTCCCTTCCAGCACTTCTAACTTCTAACTATAACTAGAAGTAGCCTATATCTAGTTTATATGAAAACGCAATACCAGTCACTCATTCCTGCTTTCCCATTTATACTTTCGACCACAATCCAGTTTAATTATTTTCTATATATGAACTATTCCCAGCCGGAACAAGGAGTGGTATAATCCATCATATAAACAAAGTATAAATCGGGACTTTAGAATTTGGCGTCTACCGTTTAGGACTCACAGGGGCTTATAAGAAATCCCCCAAGCGCATCTGGAGTTCCTCTTTTAGACCGCATGTATATGTGCAAACAATTGTTTACCCCCCCCGAGAAATTTCACCTTTAGATGGGTGGGCGGCGTACCGTAAAACCGAAAGAAACGGATTTCCGCTTCCCGCCGGAAGCGCTGACTCTTTTGAAAACATGCACCATAGATTTGTTTTCTGAGATCAGCATTTTCCAATAAGCCTCTTCGATGCACGTGCGAAGGCTTCCTCTGAAAGGTTCGATGATTCATGATCCAAAAGTCCTATTGTCTCCGCTCTCTCGGTGACATAGAAAACTGCATCCGTCTTTTTGCAGCCTCCTATGTGCCGGGAAAGCAGTCGATCCTGATCTCCATATATACACACTGGAATAAGCCGGAAACGATCCGCGAGATGACCCGGCTCTTTTGTGCTGCCTTCCCCGAGGCAGAGATCGCCGGCATGACGACCGCCGGCGGCATCGATAATGGCCGCATGCGTCTCCATCAGACTGTCGTCACCATTCAGTTCTTTGAAAAGAGTGACGTCCACACCGCCATCTATGACTTTTCCCAAGATCCCATGGAAGACCTCGGGGAAAAAGCGCGAAGCTTCTGCCAAAGTCAGAAAGACCTCTCTGCGCTCCTTCTGCTGATGACACAGCGCTACTACGACTTCGAGCCCTTTTTGACCGCGCTCGACAAGCTGGGAAAGAACATTTCCATATGCGGCGGGTATGCCCATACCTATCGGAATGAAGATGGCATCTACGTCTTCACCAAGGATGCCATCCTTTCCCGCGGTATCCTTCTTGTCACCTTTTCCGGTGACGTAAAGGTCATGACAACGAGCGTCATGGGCTGGCAGCCCCTCGGACGCACCATGACCATCACAGCGATAGACGGCCCGCTCGTCATCCTCTCCCTCGATCACAAGCCCGCGGCCTATTTTTATCAGAAATACCTTCACAGCACGGATTTCGGGAAAAGCGAGCTGCTCTTCCCTCTCGTCAGAAGCAGGCATCAGGTCCAGCTCTCCATTCTCCCGCTCGAGCATCGAAGCGACGGCGCGCTGCAGACAAATGTTTTCAGCCACGTCGGCGATCAGGTGCAGATGGCTTACGGCGACCCCGATCAGGTCATCCTCTCCAGCCGCGAAGCACTTGGCCATATCGAGCGCTTTGCTCCCGAAGGGATGCTCCTCATCTCCTGTGTCACGCGGCGTTACTACCTGAAGGAAGATGTCAATCAGATCTTGTCTGCCTACAGCGACTTCTGTGTCGCGCCCGGCGGGTACGTGAATGGCGAGCTCATCCGCATCGATGGAAAAACACAGGCGACCAATATGACCCTCATCTCCGTCTGCTTCCGCGAAGGCGAGGCTCCCCTCGTGGCTGCGACAAGGAAGCCGCATGCCCCCGTCGTCCTTGGTGAAGCGCTCTCTACGATCCAGCGGCTCGCGACCTTCGTCACGGAAACCACGAAAGAACTCGCAGAGACACAGAAACAACTCTCCTTCGCTGCCAGCCATGACAGCTTCACCGGTCTCCTCAATCGTGGCTCGATCGAGAAAATGCTCTGCCGCTGCCATGAAGATGCCAGTGCGCGTCAGCTCGCCTTCTCCGCGCTCATGATCGACCTCGATACCTTCAAGCATATCAATGATACCTTCGGTCACGCCAAAGGGGATGAGGTGATCTGCGAAGTCGCAAGTATCCTGAAACACATGATCCGTCCGACCGACTTTGCCGGCCGCTGGGGCGGTGACGAATTCGTCATCCTCCTCCCCGGCACCACACCCCCCAGCGCGCTCATCGTAGCGAGCCGTCTGCAGAAGGCCTTCCAGCGTATCCAGCTCCCCGACCGCTCCTTCCTCACCGCCAGCATCGGCTGCACCACCGCCTCGCCGGAAGAGACCGAGGCGGGCTTCTACAAGCGCATGGACGATGCCCTCTACCTCGCCAAAGAAGGCGGCAGAAACCGCATCATTCTCCTCGATGCCGAGCATCAGGTGAAAGAGGTGACGCAGGACTAGTGACTGGTGACTGGTGACTAGGGACTGGGAGACATCAGACTTCAGACTTCAGACGTCAGACGTCTAACGTCTCAAGCGGACATCGCCTTATTCATACTCCGCGGCGCTTTCATTATTTTATGCGCCGTACCACACCCCCGAAGTTTGAAAGCAGGGATTGGGAATGGGGTTTGAGGTGAGTACAGCTTCCCACGTATCGTCATCCCGAGCGAAGCCCTCGATCTTTCTTGCACACCGGTAAGAAGTCAGTACGAGATAGCAGAAAGACGCAGCACAAAAACGTCATTGATGAAATGGCGCATACATGCTGATTCCTGTTCTGCAATAGAGATCTCTCGGCTACGCTCGAGATGACGACGACGCGAAGCGTTATCAAAATTCGAGGCGCTTCTATATTTTTATGCGCCGCACCAGCACTCCTCACTCCTCACTCGAGCAGAGCTTTCATTCATAATCCAGAGGCAGCACGCCCCACGGGCTAACCCTGAAACCCTATTTTTCCAAAGAAGGAGCCCTTATGAAACCGTACTCATATACCATTTCCAAGCCCTCCGAGATCGGAGGCGTCATCCGTGCCTTTCGTTCCCTTGGCGCGAAAGGATGCTCCCTTCTGATCTCCATCTTCACCGCCTACACGAAGAAAGACGGCCTTCAGGAGATGGTGGATGCACTGTCTCTCTCCTTTCCGGAGGCAGAGATCTCCGGGATGACGAGCAGCGTATGCATCGAGCAGGGCGTGAACCGCACCGAAAAGATCATCATCCTTTTCGAAGTCTTCGAAAAGACATATATCCACACGATCTGCTTCGACCATGCGCCGGGGAAGGAGGACGCTGTCAGATGGGCTGTGATGGATGAGATCAATAAGATCTCCCGGCCCCTCTGCGGCATTGAGATCCTGGCCTCCCAGAGCGATCACCGTTTTTCCGACTTCTCGCCCTTCCTGAACGTACTGACGCACGAGCTGCCATCGACGCTTCCCGTCTGGGGCGCACTCGCGGATTCACAGACCTGGCCGAACCATACCTATGTCTTTTCCAAGAAATATATCTCAACTGCCGGGCTGGTCCTTCGCGTCTATACAGGCGATATCTCCATCATGCTCAACCATGTCCTGGGCTTCCGCCCGCTCTCTCGTCCCCTGACTGTGACCGCGATGGACGGTCCTATGATCATCAAAGAGCTCGACCACAAGCCTGCGGTCTACTACTACGATAAATACATCCACACCCCTGATTTTCAGGAGCAGTCGCTCCCCTTTCCGCTGCTCCAGCTGGCAGATGGCTATGTCCATGCACACCTGCCGCAGGGGCGCACGAGGGATGGCGGCATCCTTTTCAATATCCGCTGCGCCGTCGGTACAGAGATGCGCCTTTCCTACGGCGACCCGGAGCTGATGCTCGCAGAAACGAAGAAGATCTGGGAGCAAATGCATGCGTTCGGAGGCGAAAGCGCGCACATTCTCTCCTGCGCCGCGCGCTACCAGTTCCTCAATAAGAACCTCGGCGACATCCTTGCCAATTACAACCATGTCACCCCTTCCTTCGGCATCTACGCCCATGGAGAAATATACCGCGCCGGGCAGCGTCTCGTCGCCGCCCATCTGACGGGAAATGTCGCCGTCTTCCGCGAAGCAGAAGCGGCGCAGCAAAAGGATGTCTCCTATAACCCCGTCCACCTGACGCAGCACATGACCCATCTCCTGCAGATGGCGACCTTCGTCAGCACCGCCATGAAAGAGCTGGAAGAGACGAAAGACGCTCTCCAATTCGCTGCGACCCACGACAGCCTCTCCGGCCTTTTCAACCGCGGTGCCATGGAAAAATACCTCGCCCAGTGCATCAAAAACAATGCAGAGATCGGGATGCCGCTCTCTGCCATCATGATCGACCTCGATCATTTCAAGACGATCAATGATACCTATGGCCACTCCATCGGCGATGCCGTCATCCGCACCCTTGCCGATCTCATGAAGAAGCACACCGCAGGCAAAGGCTACGCTGGCCGCTGGGGCGGTGATGAATTCCTCATCATCCGGCTCCACGCTGGAAACGGCGGAGACGCTCTCTATCCACATGAAGGATGACCTTCTCCACGCCCATGTCCTCCCGGACGATTCCCCCGTCAGCGCCAGCTTCGGTGTCACCATTGCCCGTCCGGGCGAGCTTGAGCAGAGCTTCTACAAGAGGGTCGATAACGCACTCTATACCTCCAAGGAAAACGGAAAGAACCGCATCACCATCTTCGATGCCAATGGAACGGCAAAAGCTCTGACGATGCAGGAGACTGGTGACCTGTGACTGGTGACTGGTGACTAGGGACTAGGGACTAGTCGCTAGGGATTAGGGATTAGGGATTAGGGATTAGGAATTAGGAATTAGGAATTAGGAATTAGGAATGAAGGTGGCGGCTGCGCCGCAAATATATATGAGGCGATGCCCGAAAGTAGTATTCAAGTCACCAGTCACTCGAGCCTCCTAATCCCTAGCCACTAATCCCTAGCTACTAATCATCCCTGCTTTCAAACTTTAGTAGAAAGAAATTAGGGATGTGCCGACGTCTAATGTCAGGTGTCTCTCATGTCCGATGTCTCATGTCTCATGTCTCATTTTTCCCATGACAAGTAAAAACCGTCAGGCTCTGAGCCTGACGGTTTTTGTAATGCCATAATTACCAGTTTCTGAACTTAGCCGGTGGGTTGTAAAGACCGCCGGACCAGTCCACAAGGTCCTTCATATTCTTGGCAGCGAGGAGGTCGCGGGTCGCCTGAGACGGATCGATCCCAAAATCTTCCGGCAGCTTGACGATGCCTTCCTTTCTGAGCTTCTTGGTGATCTCCGGATCTTCGAGCTTGCCGACTTCCGTCTTGCCTGCTACCGCACGGATCGCATTCATGCGTTCTTCCATGTTGTGGCACTTGTGGAGGTAAGCGATGCCGACTTCGGAAACGATGTGGGTGAGGTCATCGGAGTAGATCATGATCGGTTCGAGATCAAGGTTTGCATTCTTCTTCAGAGCGACGGCGTCGAGCTGATCGACGAAGCCCGGAAAGCCTTTTTCAGAGACGGTCGTGATCATCTGGACGACGAGCTTCTTGCCGCGATTGCGGTCGCCCATGAGTTCGTAGCGGTTCGCCACTTCTTCGCCCGCTTTTTTCCATGCCGGAGTGACATGACGGCGGCCTTTGGCATCGCAGCCCATGTTCGGAGCGCCGCCGAAGCCTGCGACATTGTTCTTGGTCGCGGTGGAAGAGTTGCCGAAACGGTCGATCTGCATGGTGGAGCCGATGAACATATCAGCGGCATAGTGACCGGCAGCCTGGCAGAAGGCACGGTTTGAACGCATGGTGCCATCCGGGCCGACAGCGAAAACGTCGCTTCTGGCTTTGATGTATTCTTCCATGCCGACTTCCGAGCCGAAGGAGTAGATGGCCTGCGCCCAGCCGGTCTCAATGGCCGGGATCAGGGTCGGATGCGGGTTCAGTACCCAATGGGTGCAGATCTTGCCGCGCAGTCCCAGGGATTCACCGAAGGTCGGGAGCAGCAGCTCGACAGCAGCGGTATCGAAGCCGACGCCGTGGTTCAGGACTTTGACGCCATATTCTTCGTAAATGCCGCGGATCGCCATCATAGCCTTGAGGATACGTTCATTCTGGATCTTTGCCGGATCTCTGGTGAAGAGCGGGTTCAGCATGTATGGTGTCGGGCTTTCAATGACGAAGTCGACCCAGTCAGCCGGGATATCGACACGCGGGAGCTTGTCAACGATCTGATTGACCTGGAAAATGACGATGCCCTGATTGAATTTCGTCGCTTCGACGATCGCCGGGGTATCCTCTGTGGAAAAGCCGGTGTAAATGTTGCCGGCTGCATCCGCATAGTCAGCGCAGACGAGGGAAACTCTCGGCACGAGGTCGATGAAGTAGCGGGAGTACATTTCAAGGTAGGTATGGATAGCGCCGAGTTCGACACCGTCATTCTGGACCATCTGCGCCAGACGCTTGCCCTGGCTGCCTGCATAAGCGAAGTCCAGCTTTCTGGCGATGCCTTTATCAAAGACATCCAGATGCTCCGGAATGGAGAGGGTGGACTGGATCATATGAAGATCATGCACTTTGGACGGATCCACCTTGCAGAGTTCTTTGGCGAGGAAATCCGCCTGTTTCTGGTTATCGCCTTCGATATTGACTTTATCGCCCGGGCGAAGGACCGCTTCAAGGACTTTGACGGTATTGGCTGCGTCAACGATCTTTCCCTCTGCATACGGAGCGGCAGCTGCAATGCGGGCTGCGGTATCGTCTCCTCTGGTGTGCCAGTTCTTATTGCATGGTTTGATTTCTAACATGAATGGACTTCCTTTCAATAAAAATAGGGTTGTACAGAAATAAGTATATAAATATACAGGTTTTCATTATTATTTTTATTATTGTTATTGTTGCTGCTTCCCTATCATAACAAATAGGGGCGGTAAGAGGAAAGGGGGATTGGGAGCTAGTGACTAGTAGCTAGGGATTAGGGATTAGGGATTAGGGGCTGGTGACTGAAATGCCGCTTTCGGGCATCGCCCCATATATACGCGGCGAAGCCGCCACCTTCATTCCTAATTCCTCATTCCTAATTCCTCATTCCTAATTTCTCATGCAAGCGAATCTTTCATCCGCGATCTATGGGCGAGCTCCCATGGGCTGACTCTGGATCTTTTTAGAAGATCATCGCTGTAGCGAAGTAGAAGACAGAGGGGAAGAGAAGGCAGCCGAGACCGGTGAAGAAGGTCGCGGTCATCGCGCAGTAGGGAACGAGCTTCGGATTGACCGCTGCGATGCCTGCGGCAGTGCCGGAGGTGGTGCCCATGATGCCGCCGAAAGCCATGGCAGACTGCGGATTATTGATGGAGAGCGGTTTGGCAACGAATGGGGTGACGACCATGACGAGGACGGATTTCACAACGCCGGCAGCGATGGAGATAGCGATGACTTCAGAGGACGCACCGAGAGCCGCGCCGGTGACAGGCCCGACAACGAAGGTCGCAACGCCTGCCCCGATGGTGACCATATCGACCACACTGGTATAGCCGAGCGGATACGCAACAGCAATGCCTGCGACGAGGCAGATGAATTCACCGATGAAGAGGGATGCGACACCTCTCCAGCCCACCTTTTTGATCTCGCGAAGATCCGCGCCAAACGCGGTGGAAACGATAGCAAAGTCGCGGAACATGGCGCCGCCGACCAGACCCATGCCGGCAAAGAGCGGAACGTCTGCGATCCCCTTGCTGCCGCCGGTCATTTCACCGCCGATGTATGCGAGGACAAGCCCCAGGAAAATGGCGATGGCACTGCCATGGACACGTCCCTTGGTGAGCGCGCCCAGCTTGAATGAAACATACATAATGACGCCGAGAAGCATGAAGCCGAAGATCATGCCGTTCTTGACGAAAAGTTTGGTAATCATTGCTGCGATATCCATGATGAAATTATCTCCTTATTTCTAAGCGACCACGACGCCCTTGCGTGCTGCATACATTTGGGTGACTAGTGACTAGTGACTGGTGACTGGTGACTAGTCACTGGGGATTCGGAATCCGCTCCTTACTCCCAACTTCTCACTTGCTATGTGCCAAGCTGTCTTCTGCCACAGTTTCCTTCTGTTTCTTACCAGAGAGGACAGGGATCATGAGGAAGCCGATCGCGACAGCCAGAAGCCCGCCGAGGATGGCGACCACACCGCCTGAAAGGGCAGCTGCTACGTTCTGGATGGAGCTCATTGCTACAACGACCGGGATGTACATCGCAGACCACCATTTGATGCCCTGTTCTTCCGGCGCTTTCATGATGCCTTTCTGCTGCGCCCAGGCGGAAATGATGATGAGGAACAACATCGCAAAGCCGACGCCACCGATGTTTGCCTTGACGCCCAGAAGCGCGCCCAGTATATCGCCGATCACATTTCCTGCCATATAGCAGCCTGCCAGAAGTGCTACACCGTAAATAACCATAATACTCTTCCTTTCGCTTCTAAAAAATGAATCCTACTTTCTATTTCCAGTTTCCTGCCATTCGCGTGCGGGGGAAACGCAGTACAGCTCTGAAATACCGGGAAACCATTTCTCTCTTATTTTGTTTTTGTTATAATAATTAGATAAGTAGAAGGCTTTGATGGTTTTTTGAACCATCGGTTTCCAGTTCATCTCACCTTGCGTCATTAGTATACCCGACAAATTTTTTTAAAAGAAATTTTTGCTGGTAAGATGCAAGTGGAAATGGGTAACATGCAAGGAATATGAATGTGTCGCTCGAATCATCGATAATAAGTTATCATTGGAATTATTTTTATGCATTCTTTTCTATTGATCTAAAATCAATTATTTTGAATTCATAGATTTTAGGTTATAATTTCGAGACTGGAGAGGTTTCTTGGGGCGTCCCTGCTTCCTTGCGAAAGAGCTTCAGCACCTTCTATGGGCTCTATAAGGCCTGCGCTCGAAATGACGATACGAGAGCCTGAGTTCTCCAAGTCTCCTAGTCTCTTAATCTAATCCCTAGTCCCTAGTCCCTAATCCCTAGTCACCAGCAAAGCGAGGTGCCCTATGAATACATCCTGGATCATCGGCGTACAGCACGTCTGGTTTGGTATCTCCATCTTCCTCCTGCTGCTCCTTCTTGTCAGCCGCACGCTCTTTTTCCGCGAAGCGATCCTTGCCAAGCAGTTCAGCCGGAGGCATCTCGTTCTCTTCATCGTGATCTTCTCCCTGATGGCACTCTGCGGCTCGTACTGGAATGTCTCAGCGGGCGGCGGCATCATGAATTTCCGTGCTGTCGGCATCATGCTCGGCGGCTTCATCGGCGGTCCGATCGTCGGCACCATTGTCGGATGTATCGCAGGCATCCACCGCGCCCTCTTCTTCGACACGGACGCGGCCTTCGTCCACGGCGGACTCTCCATCATTCAGGGCATCGCCGCCGGCTATCTGGCGAACCCGCTGAAAAGCCACCATCACAATCTCTGGTCATGGAGCTTCTTCTATGCCGGCATTTTGGAAATCCTCTTCTGGCTCTTCTTCGCCTTCTTCACCTGGCCGGAGACCATCGCGCATCCGAATGATTTCTTCGACCTGTGGCTGCCGATCATCATCACGAATACCATCGCTGTCAGTCTTTTCTACATGGTGCTTGAATTCTACACACATCAGCGCGATACAGAAAAATCAGAAACGACAAAGACGACCTTTGAAGCCGTAAATACCCTTTTCTCCGCACTCCACGATGGTTTCAACGGCTTCAATGTATCAAAAGCCACAGAGATCGTGACGGCGTCTCTCCCCTCCCTCATCTGGACCGCCATCATATATAAAGATCAGATCTATACACGCACGGCATACAAAACCGAAGCAGACCGCAATCAGGGCGATGCGGAGATCGCCATCCTGCAGCTGCAGAAATCCCTTCCGCCCATGCCGCATCTCACCTCCCTTCCCATCTGCTACAAGGGTGAGACCGTCGGCACCCTCATCGCCGCTAAAAGTAAAGGGGAAAACTTCACGCACATGGGCAATGAATTCCTCTCCGGCATCTGTCACCTGCTCGAAGCCATCTATGAGTACGACAAGATGAAGGAAGAGGAAAATCTTCTCGCCGAAGCCGAGATCCGCGCTCTTCAGGCACAGATCAATCCACACTTCCTCTATAACACGCTGAATACCATCAGCTACTACGTCCGAAGCGATCCGGACAATGCGAGAAAGCTCATCAGCTACCTCTCCGACTATTTCCGCCATAGCCTCAGCAACCCGTCGAAATTCATCCCGCTCTCCGAAGAGCTGCACGTCATCGAGTGCTACACCGAGCTCGAGCGCGCCCGTTTCGGCGACCGCCTCTCCATCACCTATGATTTCCCCAAGGACAAGCTGGAAGAGATCCAGGTCCCGCCGCTCCTTCTCCAGCCGCTCGTCGAGAACGCCATCGTCCACGGCATCTTCAAGCGTCCTGAGGGCGGCCGCATCAAGACCGGCCTCATCGAGCACAAGGACCATTTCAAGGTCTACGTCTACGACACCGGCATCGGCATCCCCAAAAGCAAGCTGAAAAAGCTGCTTATCGACCACAAAAGACGCGACCACATCGGTCTCATCAATGTCCACCAGCGCCTGCTCTCCCTCTTCGGAGAAAAGAGCGGCCTCCATATCGTCAGCCGTGAAAACAAAGGCACCCTTGTCTTCACCAACATTCCGAAGATAGAAAGCAGGAGACCCGCTCTCCCCACCATAGAAAAAGTCGCTGCGACAGGACAGACGATCCGTATCACAAATGCGTGAGCGGGCGGCTGGTGACTAGGAATTAGTAGCTAGGGATTAGTAGCTAGGGATTTAGTGGCTAGGGATTAGGAATCTCAAGTGACTGGTGACTAGTGACTGGCATGCCAGCTCACGGCATCGCCATTATTTATGCTTCGCGGCGCATTTCGTCATCCTGAGCGGAGTGAA
>OLGJ01001172.1_pt1 | contig 12377 bp, 13 predicted proteins | sample 1605431 | NCBI WGS metagenome assembly OLGJ01 (sample SAMEA3888920, study PRJEB22519) | human gut metagenome | biome: human gut; feature: human-associated habitat; material: faeces | place: Denmark | collected 2009
CGACGACCGCCGCCAGTGGCGGAAACAGGGAGTCGCTGTTGGGGCAGCGGCCAGCGAGACGCAAGCAATGCGAAGCGGATGCTGGGAGCCGCAACTCGGCCTTGTCGAGCGATAGCGAGACTGAGAGGTTCATCACAATTCACTCCACGCATCCAGAACGGCCTGCTTATTTTCCCGCAGTTTCTTTATGTCGCGGCGGCCTTCCATTGCAAACTGTGCAGCGGGCATGGGCTCGCCGAAGATGACACGCACCTTGCAGAACAGCTTCATCTTACCATCAGGGGTGTCGTAGTAGATACGGCAAGGCACGACGTCCACATTTGCTGCCGCCGCGATGACGAAGAGGCCGCTCTTGAGGGGAAGGAACTTTCCCTCCTGCTCCCGCGTACCCTCCGGAAAGAGCAGCAGTGTACCGCCCTCCTGACACTTTTTCACGGTGTCGTCGATGACACTGACCTCTTCTTTCGTGCCGCGGACACAGACTGCACCGGCGCACCGGAAGAACCACGACAGGAATGCGTTTATCTCGAACAGCTCTTTCTTGGCAAACACGGTCATCCGCTGGCCCCAGAATCGGGCGATGACGACGAACACCGGGTCGATGGCTGAGATATGGTTGGGGGCAATGATACAGCCCTTTGTGCCGATTTTTTTCAAGTTTTCCCTGCCCTCACACCGGACGCGGAAGCCGATGTGGAACACCAGCCATGCCAGCGGGACCAGAATATAATATAGTATCATCTGACCTTCTCCGTGATAATTTTCTTCATGGCCTCAAAGCTCTGCTCAAAATTCAGCTCCGAAGTGTCCAGCAGCACGGCATCGTCTGCCTGCTTGAGGGGGGCTGCGGCGCGGTGGGTGTCCTGATAGTCGCGCTGCTTGACGTCGGCCAGCACATCTTCGTAGGGGGTATCGATGCCCTTCTGCTGGTACTCCTTCCAGCGGCGGGTGGCGCGGGCCTCCGGGCTGGCGGTGAGGAAGATCTTCACAGTCGCATTGGGCAGCACCACGGTGCCGATGTCGCGGCCATCCATCAGGATGTTCTGCGTCTTGGCCATGTCCCGCTGCATCTCCAGCAGGAAGGCGCGCACCGCCGGATTTGCACCCACGGCAGAAGCCGCCATTCCCACCTCTTCGGTGCGGATGGCCGTGCTGACGTCCTCGCCATTCAGATAGATATGCTGTTCACCCTCGATAAAAGCAAACTCGAGGGTGATATTGGGCAGCAGCGCATCGACTGCCTCGTTGTCCTTCGGTTCTTTGCCCGCGCGGAGGGCATAAAGGCCGATGGTACGGAACATCGCACCGGTGTCCACATAAATGTAGCCGAAGTCCGCAGCCAGACGCCGCGCCAGCGTAGATTTGCCTGCGCCCGCAGGCCCGTCGATCGCAACAGAAATCATTTTTATATCTCCTTCTCTATGAATCTGAAATTTCCAGCCTCTTAAACCTCTCCGTCACGGCTGGCGGCAGTCATTGTTGTTGCCCTAACGAGGGGGCCGTCTGCGAAGCAGACTGAGAGGTCATTCCAGATGATTCGCAAAACTCTGTGCCGTGCAGAATGCGATCTGCAGATTGTAGCCGCCGGTATAGGCGTCCACATCCAGCACCTCGCCTGCAAAGTAGAGGCCGAGGGCCTTTTTGCTCTGCATGGTCTTGGGGTCAACCTCCCGCACCGACACGCCGCCTGACGTGATGACTGCGTGTGCCAAATCGCCCCGGGCGTCGATAGTCACCCGCCAGTGCTTCATCAGCTGTACCAGTTCCCGCTTCTGCTCCCGGGTGATCTGGTTTGCCCTGGTGGCCGGGTCAATGCCCCAGCGGGCCACCATGACCGGCTGCATACTGGACGGCAGCAGCTTCACCAGTGCGCCCTGCGCCGCGTGGTTCGCCAGAAGGGCAAAGTCCCGGGTGATGCGGTCATAAAGCTGTTCCTCACTGAGGGCAGGCTTCAAATCAATAAAAGCTTCGTACTTGTGCTTTTTCATGTCGCCCAGATGGCTCGACGCGCTGAGGGTCAGCGGCCCGCTGATGCCGAAGTGGGTGAACAGCATCTCGCCCTGCTCCTCGAAGATGGCTTTGCCGTCCTCGTGGAGGGTGAGGGTCACGTTCTTGAGGGCGAGGCCCATCATCTTCTTGCAGTCGGCGTCATGGCTCACAAGGCTGACAAGGCTGGGGACAGGCTCCACGAGGGTGTGGCCCGCTTGCTGGGCCAGCTTGTAGCCGTCGCCGGTGGAGCCGGTGGTGGGGTAGCTCAGGCCGCCCGTTGCCACCAGCACGGCGTCCGCTTTGTACTCCCGGCCCGAAGTTCCCCGCACACCCACGCAGCGATAGGCCGGGCCGGGCTTTTTCTTTTTCGGGTGGCGCAGATTTTCCGGCGCGGCAGGCGCTTCTTCCGGCTGGGCCAGCGGCTCCAGCAGCAGCTTTTTTGCCCCGTCGTGGACGATGTCCGCTCCGTCTGCGTACCGCAGAAGAGCCTGCCGAATCTCTTCGGCCTTGTCTGACACCGGGAACACCCGGCGTCCGCGCTCCACTTTCAGCTCCACACCGAGAGATTCGAACAGCTCCATCGTCTTGGCCGGCGGGAAAGCCCCCAGCGACGAGAACAAAAAGCGGGGGTTCGTCCGCACATGGTGCAGAAATTCCTCTGCGGTGCAGTCGTTGGTCACATTGCAGCGGCCCTTGCCGGTAACGAGAATTTTCTGAGCCGGCTTTTCCATATGTTCCAGCACCGTCACCTCATGCCCCTGCCGCAGGGCCGCGCCCGCCGCCATCAGGCCGGCAGCACCGCCGCCTACCACTAAGACCTTCATGTTTCGTTTCCTCCGCTTTTTCTTCTGTCTTCACACTTATTCTAGTTTATCATACCAGAATCGACCGCCAAAAGCAATGTGAAAAAAGCAGGTACAGCGTTCTGCTGCACCTGCCCGGAAAATTTTGCTTATTTCATGGCCTTGATGGGGTCGAGATACTTTTCGCCCTCCATGACTTCCAAGTGGATGTGGCTCTCCTCGGCACACTCACAGCTCACGCTGCCCACCTTGCCGATGGTCTGCCCGACCGAGACGGTGTCGCCCTTCTTCACCTTGGCATCCGTCGTACCGCAGACCCGCCAGATCCTGCCGGAAGCATCTTCGATGGCGACCACAGGCCCCCACTTGTCGTCCGTGCCGGTCTCCACCACCTTGCCTGCCGCCGGGGCGGTCACTTCCGCGCCCCTGCTGGCGGCGTAGTCCACACCGTTGTGGGTGCGCCAGTCACCCAGCGTCTTGCTGTAGACCAGCTCATCGCCGCTGTAGCTGTTTAAGACGCGCCCCGAGACAGGCTGCGTGGAGGCAGGCGCAGCCGAACTGCTGGCAGGCAAGGACTCGGTTTGCAGCGCGGAGGGTTCGCGCACCGAACCAGACCCAGACCGCGCACCAGAAGAGGACGCAGCCCCACCGGACGAGCTGTCGGCTTTTGGCACATTGGCCACGCTGTTTGCTGCGGGTGCGTTCTGCTGCTGCCATTCGGCTTCCTCCTCTCCGGCAACGCCGGGCGATGTGTTGATGCCCTCGTCGATGCCGGGGGCGGTACTGGACGGGCTTCGCACCGCGTCCAGATCTTGCTTCAGCTCATTGCGCACCGTGCGCACAGCCCACACACCGGCCGCTGCCGCCGCCAGCAGGCAGGCGGTAAGCACCAGCGCAAAGGCTTTGTCCCGCAAAAACTTTCTGAATTGCTCCATCGTTCGTTACTCCAATCCATTTTGTGTACGGAATCGTTTCTTTGGTGGTAGTTTGGAGCGGCAGAGCGGGGTTTATTCATCCTTTATTAGAAAGGACACAAAAAGGCCCCGGATGACCGGGGCCCAAAGTCCTATTTAGTTATTGCGGCTGCGGCTGTTCATGCCCAGCAGACGGACGACATACAGGAAGATGTTGATGAAGTCCAGATACAGGGTCAGTGCGCCATAGATGGAAGCCTTCTCGGCCAGCTCAGCGTCGCCTGCATAGTAGGCGTAGATCTGGCGGAGCTTCTGGGTATCATAGGCGGTGAGCAGCATGAACACCACCAGGCCGATGCCGCAGTAGAGCACCGAGGTGCCGAAGCCAAAGCCGAAGAGCGCACCCACGAGGCTGGTGACGATCATGGCCACCAGAGCCATCATGAGGCGGGGACCCCAGCCGGTGAGGTCTTTATGGGTGGTGGTGCCGTACACAGCCATGAGGCCGAAGTAGACCGCCGTGGCGAGGAAAGCCATGACCAGCGTACCTACCGAGAACATCAGGAAGTAGTAGCTCAGGACCATGCCGTTTAAGATGGCATATCCGAAGAACGCGGCTCTTGCACCGTCGATGGACATCTTCTGCACCCGGGCGCTGAGCATGAACACCAGCGCCAGCTCACCGATGGTAAGCAGGAAGTAAAGCGAATCGACCAGATAGATAAGGGGCGTAGTCGCCGTAATATAGGCCATTGCGAAGGTGACGAGCAGGCCGCCGGCCATCCAGCGGTAGGTGCGGGTCATATAGTCCGATGCGCTCATCGAAGGCTCCGCATAGCCGCGGTCATAGTTGTTGTAATCCATAAGGAATCCTCCATTCAAAATCAGGGCATCGGTCTCGGCCTTGCCCCGGTCTACGAAATATAGTATACTGCATAGAAATGAACGATTCATGAAAAAGGCTGTGATATTTGATGTCCCTCGGACTTTATCTGCATATTCCTTACTGTTTTTCCAAATGCCGGTACTGTGATTTTTACTCCGCCCCCGGCCAGCGCGGCGTCCCCCGGGCCTATGTGGACGCCCTTTTGCGGGAACTCTCCCGGTTTGCGCCGGACGCGCCCCTGCGGCCGGACACCCTTTATTTCGGCGGTGGAACGCCCAGTCTGCTGGACCCGGCAGACGCCGCCCGGCTCATCGCCGCCGCACAGCCCCTGCCCGGGGCCGAGATCACGCTGGAAGCCAACCCTGAGACCGTGACCGAAGACTCTCTCCAGGCATTCCGGGAGGCGGGCGTCAACCGCATTTCCTTCGGCGTCCAGTCGGCCCGGGACAGCCAGCTCAAGACGCTGGGCCGTCCCCACACGGCAAAACAGGCGCGGGCCGCTTTCGCCGCCGCACGCCGTGCCGGGTTCGAGAACATCAGCGGCGACATCATGCTGGCCCTGCCCCATTATACGCAGGCCGAGTTCGACGAGACGCTGGAGCTTATCGAGGATGGCGGCGCGGCCCACATTTCCGCCTACCTCTTGAAGATCGAGCCCGACTCTGCCTTTGGCCGGACGCCCCCCGAGGGTCTGCCCACCTCCGATGAGGCGGCGGACTTCTACCTCTACGCCGTCGAGCAGCTGGAACATCATGGCTATCGACAATATGAGATCTCCAACTTCGCCCGCCCGGGCTATGAGGGAAAGCATAACCTCATCTACTGGGACTGCGGCGACTATCTGGGCATCGGCCCTGCGGCCCACTCCTGCATGGGCGGCAAACGGTTCTACTACCCCGCCGACACCGAAGCCTTTCTGCGGGACGAGGCCGCGCCCGTCATGGACGGCGGCTGCGGTGCGGAGGATTATCTCATCCTGCAGCTGCGTCTGCGCAAGGGTCTGAACCTCGACGAATACAAAAAACGCTATGGCAGGGAGTTCTCCACCGCGCAGCTGGCCTTTGTGAAAAACTGCGTGAAGAGCGGCTACGCCAACTTTGACGGCCACACCCTCGCCCTCACGCCCGCCGGGCTCATCGTACAGAACAGCATCCTTGCCGAGCTGCTGTGAACCTCAGTGAACAGCAAAGCTCATCGCCGCCAGCACAAAAACACCGATGATGCCGGTAATGCGGCTCACCCTCTGCATCGCGTAATACCAGTCGGTGGGCTCACCGCCGTACACTTCCAGCCCGTGACGGAGGTTCCAGAACAGCAGCGGGAACCGGACATCCAGCACAAGGAGCACTACCAGCGCCCCTATCGGCAGCAGGAACGCCACGCTGCCCCGGGTCTCCAGCCGCCCGCCGACGGCCACATTATAGAGCCAGTTACAGCTGGGCCAGAGGTCGGATCTCTGGTATTCGCCGTTGACGATGACGTTCACCTCGTCGGCAAGGCCCCCATCGTCTTCCCGCCACAGGATGGCGTCGCCGGGGTCGCCCAGCGCGGTCCCGGTAAAAATGACCACTCCGTCCTGCTCAATTTTTACGCCCGGGTCGCTCATGCCCTCGGCTTTCGATTCGAGCCGATAGTGCCGCGTTTCTCCGTCCATCGTGAAATCCACTTCCGCACCGTTTTCCGTCTGAGCAACCTGCATGGTGTAGGCGGCATACGCATCCTTGCCCGAAAAGCTGCCGTCGGCCTGACGATACAAAAAGGCATCCCGCAGCCAGACGCCCGGGCGGAGGGCGGCCCAGAGATAGAGCACAGCGAGAAGCAGCGCGGTAAGAACGCAGAGCAGGCAGCTCGTCTTTTTCTCCATGGTCAGGCTCCTTTCGTTTCAGCCCAGTTCGATCACTTTCCACCCCAGCTCCCGGATGGCTTCTTGATCATGGGTCGCCAGCAGGGTGGGCTTTGTGCCGCAGCGTGCCTTGAGCATGGCTGCGGCTTTTTTCATGGCGGCGGGGTCCATGCCGGTGAAGGGCTCATCTAACAGAAGGGTGTCGCTCTCGGCCCAGAGAGCGCGCAGCAAGGCGGTGCGGCGTTTCTGTCCGCCGGAGAGCTTCCGGGCAGGCAGGGCAAGGGCCTCGTCATCCAGTCCTAATTGTATAAGATCATCTCGTATCTTCTCTTTGTATTGTATTTTGACCTTGTACTGTTCTGTGGTCAGTACCAGCGCCACATTCTCTTCGGCGGTCAGCTGGGGGCAGAGCCTGTCTTCCTGAAAGACCGCGCCGACCCGGCCCACGCCCTCCACGCTGCCGGAGGTGGGCGCTTCCAGCCCCATCAGGATGCGGAGCAGGGTCGTCTTGCCCCAGCCGCTTGGCGCCCAGAGCACCGCCGGGCCGTCCACAGTAAGAGAGAGGTTTTCGAAGAGGATTTTCTCTCCGAATCGTTTAGACAGCTTCTTTATTTCCAGTTTGTTGTTGGTTTCACTCATTTTTCAGCCCCCTCTTCACCCAGAACTGCCGCTACCGCTTTATCCAGCAGAGCGAGGAACAGCTTTTCGAATACGGCGCTCAGCAGGATGATGACGAAGGTCCAGGCAAACAGCTCTCCGGTGGAAAGGGTAATTTTTGCCCGGTAAAGCGCATCGCCGATGCTGCCGTCCGGCAGGCCGATGACCTCTGCTGCTACGCCGCTCTTCCAGCAGATGCCCAGCGCCACGCTGCATCCCTGCCGGAACGCGGGCAGCACCGCCGGGAGCCAGACCGCCCGCAGACGCCGCCCCAGAGGCAGACGGAACACCTGCGCCATTTCGAGAAGCTGGCGGTCAGCACTCCCGATGCCGGTGCGCACTACGCTGTAGAGGACGGGCAGCACCATCAAAAAGCTGATAAGGACGGACAGCGACGAGCCGCTGACCCACACCAGCGCCAGAATGATGAAGCTCGCCACCGGAGTAGCCTTGACCAGCTGCATCACGGGGGCGAGAAGGGCGTCCACCCACTCCCACTTTTCGGCGGCTACCGCCAGCACCGCGCTGGACAGAACGCCCAGCCCGAAGCCCAGCAGGATGCGCCCGGCGCTGAAACCGATGCGCTGCCAGAACTCGGCCTGCGGCAGCAGCTCCACCAGCGTACCGATGGCCTGCACCGGCGAGACAAGAAAGACTTCCTGCCCGATGGCCACAGCCGCCGCCTGCCAGACGCCCAGCCAGAACACCGACGCCGCCAAAATTTGAATGCGGCGTTTTTTTGTTTTATCCATGTATTTCTTTGCTCCTGTTCGTTTTCTCGCTTTCAGAATATCACATCATGTATGAGAATACAATCCTTCATCTTTTCTTCTCTTGACATGAAGGTCATAAAGCACTACACTGGAATAAAGTAATCCTGATTCTACGTGCCTCCGCGCACAGATGGGAGAGATGACCATGCACGATTCCGCTCAGGCCCTCCGGGGCAAAAAGCTCCTTCTGGTGGGGTTCACCCTGTTCTCGATGTTCTTCGGGGCGGGCAACCTCATCTTCCCGCCCTTCCTCGGCGCACAGGCCGGGACGGCGCTCTGGCTCGCTTTTGTGGGCTTTGCCGTCAGCGCCATCGGCCTGCCCATCGCGGGCGTGGCAGCAGTGGCCCGGGCGGGCGGTCTGCCTGCGCTGGCCGGGCGGGTCCATCCCCGCTTCGCACAGGTGTTCGCTGTGCTGGTCTATCTGTCCATCGGTCCCTGCCTCGCGATCCCCCGCACGGCCAGCACCTCGTTTGAGATGCTGACGCCGCTGGTGGGGCGGAGCACACCGGGACAGTTCATCTACTCCCTCGTGTTCTTTGCTGCGGCGTACTTCGTGGCCCTCAAGCCCGAAAAGCTGACCCAGCGGCTGGGCCGCATCCTCTGCCCTGCCCTGCTGGTGCTCATCGTGGTGCTGTTCGCGGGCTGCATCCTCCGCCCGGCCGCGCCCGGCTACGGCACGCCTGCCGAGGCTTACGCCGCCCTCCCCGCCGCACAGGGCGTGCTGGACGGCTATCAGACTATGGACGCGCTGGCAGCGCTCAATTTCGGCGCGGTCATCGCGCTGAACATTCAGGCGGTGGGCATCACGGAAGAAGCTGCCGTCCGGCGCGGCACCATCCGGGCCGGGTTCATCGCAGGCGGTATGCTGCTGGTGGTCTATGCCATGCTGACCCACATCGGCGGCATCTCGGGGGCCGCGTTCCCCGGCAGCGACACCGGCGCCTCCGTCCTGACGGCACTGGCCGACAGCCTGTTTGGCCGGGTGGGACAGGTGCTTCTGGCCGTTATCTTCGTCATCGCCTGCTTCAACACCTGCGTCGGCCTCATCGCCAGCGTAGGCGAATACTTTCACGAGCTTCTGCCCCAGCTGCCCTACCCCGCCATTGCGGCCTTCTTCGCGCTGGTGAGTATGCTGCTGGCGAACATCGGCCTTGCGGACATCCTGAGCCTTTCCGTTCCGGTGCTGAACGCCATCTACCCCATCGCCATCGTCCTCATCGTGGTGGAGTTCCTGCCCGGACGGTTCCAGCGGACATCGGTCTGGCGGCTGAGTATCCTCTTCACGGCCATCCAGAGCATCCCTGCTGCCCTGCCCTTCGGCCCCCTCTCCACTTTGATGAACGCTCTGCCCCTGAGCAGCCTCGGCTTTGGCTGGCTGTTGCCGGCTCTCATCGGCATCGGCGCGGGCCTTCTGATCTAAGAAAGGGGCTGCTGCACTTTCGGCTAAAACGATGTGCAGCAGCCCCTTCTTTATTTCAAAGCTTACTTTGCGGAATTGCGGATAGCCGCCATGACCTTGCGCAGGACGGACGGCTCGGTGTAGTAGAAGTTATCGTCCGGCAGTTTGCCGCCCACGGCGGCGGGAGAGGCATCGTAGAGCACCTGCAGGTAAGCAGAGATGTCTTTCTTCATCTCCTGACCGTTGCGGTAAACGATGTTGCACTTGGGCAGGGCCTTCTTGGCGATAGCAGCCTTGGCCACCACGCCGACTTCCTCACAGAGGGCGGCGGTGCCGTCGATGTCCTCGTTCGCCGCCTTGACGCTCTTCTGGTAGTCGGTCAGGAAAGCTGCGATGACATCGGGGTTCTGCTTTGCGTACTCGGTGCGCACCACGGTGACGCCGGTGATGAGCTGGGTGTCACAGACCCTGTTCCATTCCCTGGTCAGGTCGAGAACGACGCGGAGGTCGCTGTCCTTCATCTGGGCAGCGGTGACGTAGGGCTGAGGCAGGACGGCGATGGCATCCTTCCTGGCAGCGGCCATCTGGGCCGTGACCTCGGAAGCCTCGCTGTAGTATTCGATTTTCACGTCCTTGTCGGGGTCGAGGCCGTTCTTCTTGAGCAGATAGCGCAGGACGTACTCGGGCGTCGTGCCTTTGCCGGTGGAAAGGATGGTGCGGCCCTTGAGGTCGGCGAAGCTGTGGACGGTATTGCCCTTCTCCACGACGTAGAGAACACCCAGCGTGTTGACGGCCATGACCTGGATGCCGCCGTTCGTCTTCTGGTAGAGGGTCGCGGCGAGGTTGGCCGGGATAGCGGCCATGTCGAGTTCGCCCTTGATGAGCTTCGGCACGATCTCATCGGCAGCGCCGTAGAGCTGCAGGTCATAGTCGAGGGAAGCAGTGCCGTCCTTCTCCATGCTCAGCAGGTTGACGAGGCCCATGGTGGTGGGGCCTTTCAGGCCGGCGATGCGCACTTTTGTGCTCGTCTTGGCCGATGCGCCGCAGGCCAGCACGCTGATCATCAGCACCAGCGACAGCAGCAGAGATGTCAGTTTTTTCATAGGATTTCGTTCCTCACTTTCATTGGGAGAAATTTTCCCGCAAAAAATTTGCAAAACCATTTGCTTTACGCCCTCAAGTTTACTATAATAAGAGAAAAAATACCGTTGCACATGCAACGGAATCGCAGAAGGGCGGTGAGGGCCCGGGGAAAACCTCACGGAATGGGTATGGAAAATTATCTTCCGCTGTTACAATCCACCTCTCTGTTCGCCGGGCTGGAAGCCGAAGCGCTCCGAGTCCTGCTGGGCGAAGTGGGGGCCGTATTGCGCACCTACAGCCGGGGCGAGACCCTCGTACTGGCCGGACAGTCGAACCGCCGGGTGGGCGTGGTGCTCTCCGGCGCCATCGAGGCCTACCATCCCGCCGCCAGCGGGGCGCGTCTGCCCATCAGCCAGATGGGGCCGGGCGGTGTGTTCGGCGACGTGCTGGGCGGCTCGAGCCTTTCCAGCCCGGTAACGGTGATGGCCTCGGCCCCCTGCGAGGTGCTGCTGGTGCCTTACGAGAAGCTTCTGCTGCCCGGGGCCGACCCGGCCCGCCAGCGGGTGCTGCAGAACCTTGTGCGCACCATCAGCGACAAATACTTCCTGCTCTCCCGCCGGGTAGACCTGCTGCTGCTCAAGAGCCTGCGGGCCAAGGTGTGCGCTTACCTGCTCAGCGAGGCCGAGGTTCACCACAGCCTCACCTTCACCATTCCCTACTCCCGCATCCAGCTGGCCGACTACCTCAACTGCGACCGCAGCGCCCTCTCCCGGGAGCTGAGCCTGATGCAGCGGGACGGCCTGCTCGAGACCTATAAGAGCAGCTTCAAGCTGCTGGAACCGGACGCGCTGCGGCACATGGTGCTGTAACAGCCTCTCCCTTTGGGAGAGCCTTATATAGAAGGAGAACTTCATCATGTCCAAACCGATTTTATGGATCGTCATTCCCTGCTACAATGAAGAACAGGTACTGCCCATCACAGCCCCCCTGTTCCTGAAAAAGATAAACGACCTCTCCGCAGCGGGCCTTGTCAGCGAGAAGAGCCGGGTGCTCTTCGTCAACGACGGCTCCCGCGACGCCACCTGGTCCCTCATCCAGAAGTTCGCCTCTGAGGATGAGCACTTCATCGGCATCTCCCAGAGCCGGAACCGCGGCCACCAGAACGCCGTGCTGGCCGGGCTGATGGAGGCGCTCCACAGCGGCAGCTGCGACATCACCATCTCCATCGACTGCGACGGTCAGGACGACATCAACGCCATGGACGAGATGGTCAAAAAGTATCTGGACGGCGCCGAGGTAGTCTACGGCGTGCGCAGCCGCCGGGACACCGACACCTTCTTCAAGCGGTTCACCGCCGAGGGCTTCTACCATGTGATGAACGCGCTGGGCGCAGACATCGTATTCAACCACGCCGACTACCGGCTCATCAGCACCCGGGTGCTGGAAAGCTTCGCCGACTACCGCGAGGTGAACATTTTCCTGCGGGGCATGGTGCCGCTGGTGGGCTACCCCAGCGACACCGTCTACTACGAGCGCCACGAGCGTCTGGCCGGCGAGAGCCACTATCCCCTCAGTAAGATGCTTGCCCTCGCCTTCGACGGCATCACCAGCCTGTCGAACAAGCCCATCCGCCTCATCACCGGCGCAGGCATCGTGGTCAGCCTCATCAGCTTCATCGGCGTGATCTGGGCCATCGTGCAGGCGGCCATGGGCAGCGTGGTGGCCGGCTGGGCCTCTACCATCTGCATCGTCTGCTTTGTGGGCGGCGTGCAGCTGGTCTGCCTGGGTGTCATCGGCGAATACATCGGCAAGATCTATATGGAAACAAAGGCCCGCCCGCGCTACATCATCTCGGAGCGCACCTGGGCCCCCTATGAAAGGAAGTATCACGGATGAGCAAACAGAGCTGGCGGGGCAGCACCCTGCTGAACCCGGAACCGCCGGTGCTGGTGTCCTGCGGCGGGCTGGAGAACCCCAACCTCATCACCATCGGCTGGACGGGCACCATCTGCACCCAGCCCAGCATGGTG
>OLGJ01001178.1_pt1 | contig 12355 bp, 11 predicted proteins | sample 1605431 | NCBI WGS metagenome assembly OLGJ01 (sample SAMEA3888920, study PRJEB22519) | human gut metagenome | biome: human gut; feature: human-associated habitat; material: faeces | place: Denmark | collected 2009
GCCTGCGGGTCTGCCGCTTTTTATGACTGCCGATTTATCCCTTCAGCGCCGATACCGCCGCCCGTGCGGCTGCCGCCGCATCCTCGGTGTATACGTCCGCGCCGATCTCATCGCAGAAGCTCTGGCTGATAGGCGCGCCGCCCACAAATATCTTCACCTGGTCCCGGATACCTGCCTCCCGGGCCAGCGTCACCACCCGGCGCATCTCGCCCATGGTGGTGGTCAGCAGGGATGAGCAGGCGATCACGCCGCAGCGCTGCCGCTTCGCCGTCTCCACGAACTGCTCCGGCGTCACGTCCACGCCCAGGTCAACGACCTCCACACCGCTGCCCTCCAGCATGATCTTCACCAGGTTCTTGCCGATGTCGTGCATATCTCCCCGGACGGTGCCGATACACGCCCGGCCCACCGTCTTGGCATTTCCGCCGGTCATCAGCGGCTTCAGCTCCCCCAGCGCCGCCGTCATGCACCGGGCGGCCATCAGCATCTCCGGCACGAAGGCCCGGTTGGCGGAGAATGCCTCACCCAGATCGTTCATGCCGCGGATCAGCCCGCCGGACAGGATCTCCTGCGGCGTCCGACCCTGCTCCAGCGCCTCCCGGCACAGCGCCAGCACCTTTTTCTGCTGTCCCTTTTCCAGCGCTGCGGCCAGGCGGGCCAGTACGTCGCCGTTCTCGACAGCGGCGCCCGCCGCCTGCCGCACGGCAACAGCCCGCACCCGGCGTGGCACCGACGGCAGATTGAACCGCGGCACGTGCAGCGCCCGGTTGTAGTCCGCTATGGCCCGGTCGATGTACTCGTCCACATGGGGATACACCGCCCCCGGCAGGCCATAGGTGATGGAGGGGATATAGTGCCCACCCGGGCAGCACCGCCGCAGGGTATCCATGGCATAGCCGTAGATCTCCTCCGGCGCGGCATCCGCCCGGTCGATGGCGGCGCCCATGCCGCCCATCAACACCAGCCGCCCGTGCAGCTTCTGCTGGAGGGCCGGTATATCGTTCTCCGGCAGTACGCCCTGCCACACCTGAATGCCGATCTCCGCCATATCCTCCACGATAGGGACCAAATAGGAGTCCGCGTGATGTATGGCGATCACGCCCCGGGACCGGATATAGCCGTAAAACCGCCGGTACGGCTCCTTGAAGAATTCCCGCCACATCTCCGGCTTCATGAACAGCGCGTCCTTGGTGCCCCAGTCGTCGTGAGAGAAGATCACGTCCGGCTGCAAATTGTCGATGAGCAGCTTCACGTACAGCAGCCGGTACGTGGTGATGTAGTCAATGAGCGCGTGCATCTCCTGTGGGTGCTCATACAGGTTCGTCAGCGTGTCCTCAAAGCCCATCAGGAAGTGGCACTGCTCGAAGATACCGGTACCCATAAAGCCCGCCAGCAGCTTCTCCTCCCCGCAGGCCGCCCGTGCCGCGGCGCGGCACGTCTCCCAGCCCTCCGTGCAGGCGGCGATGTCCGGCGCGTGCACCGTCTCCCGCCAGCGGGTAACGTCCGGACACACCGCCAGGCCGTCCGTGGTAACGGGCATAGGCCCCGGCGCGTCGGCGGGAAAGCTGATGGTGGTGCCCCAGCGGTCTTTGCTGACGGTCCCCCGCTTCCGGTTGCCCCGCAGATAGGTGTTGATGGGATCGTTCAGGCACATGTGCAGCGCCTCGTACTGGCACAGCTGGCGATCCGGCTGGCCATTGGGCTTCAGCAGCTCCAGAAAGTTCTCCTTGGGTGTCATCATATCATTTCACCTCTTCGGTATAGAGTAGGCACGATGTATACGTCATGGTCCGCGGTCCGTAGTTATACGACAGCCCGGACCGCAGACACACGTCCCCCACCAGCAGGCCATAGGCCTCCATGGAGGACATCCGCTTGTCCGGGAACCGGCAGGGCCGGTCCGGACAGGTACACCGGCGGCACACGGTGCATGCTCCCGCTGACAGGGGCAGGCAGTCCGGCAGCAGCAGCCGCGCCTGCCGCGCAAAGTCCGCAAAGGCCCGCTTGTGCCGCCGCTGGATCGCCTCCATCTCCTCGTAGTCGAAGTCATCCGCCAGCCTCCCGGTGGTCTGCACCAGCACCCCGGCGTCAAAGCATCCCATGGCCGCCGCGGCATCCTCCAGCGTCCCGCAGCCGGGCGGACAAGCCCAGTTGGCGTTCCACTGTCCGCACCGGTCCGCCCGGCACATCTCCCGCACCTCCCGCCGGGGCGTCAGCGCGTTCATGTCCACCGGCGCGGCGTGGGAGAACCCGTTTTCCGCCGCCAGCGTCATCAGTTTCGTTCTCATGGCAAATCCTCTTGACAAAGCCGCCCCGGGCTGATAAAAGTAGTAGTGGAATTATTATAAAAAGGGGTGTTGCCCGTGTCAAGTATCCGCGTGACCCGCGGCGGAGATGTTTTTCGCCTCCCCTGCAATGATACCGATACCCTGCTGGCTCTGCTGCGCCGCGCCGGCTGTACCCTGCCCGCCGCCTGCGGCGGCCACGGCCGCTGCGGCAAATGCCGCGTCAGCGTCAACGGCGTGCCGCGTCTGGCCTGCCGTGTGGTGCCGGAGGACGGCGACGAGATCGTCCTCCCTCCCGCCGCCGGCGGGCGTATCCTCACCGAGACGCTGGATCCCCCCGCCGTCCCCACCGGCGAGACAGGCTGCGCCGCCGCCATCGACCTGGGCACCACCACCACGGCGCTGCGGCTGTACGACCTGGCCACCGGCCACGCCCTGGCCACCTGCGCCGACTGGACGGCTCTGGCCCCCTACGGCGCGGATGTCATCACACGCATCCAGTATACCATCGACCACCAGGACGGGCTCACCCGCCTGTCCTCCCTACTCCGCCAGCAGCTGAAGGCCCTGCTCACCCGGGCACTCTCCCAGGCCGGGCGGCAGCCCGCCGAGCTGAAGCGCACCGTGACCGCCGGCAACACCGTCATGCAGAGCCTGCTCGCCGGTGTATCCGTCCGCCCGCTGGCCGTCGCCCCCTTCTGCCCGGAGACCTTCTTCCGTCAGAGCTCCGGCCTCACGCTGCTGGACGCGCCGCTGTACTGCGTCCCCTGCGCGGCGGGCTTCGTGGGCGGCGATATCACCGCCGGCCTGCTGGCCTCCGGCCTTGCCCGACGCGCGGGCCATTTCCTGTTTCTGGACATCGGCACCAACGGCGAGATGGCCCTGGGCGGCATGGATGGCTTCACCTGCTGCGCCGTGGCCGCCGGCCCCGCCTTCGAGGGCGCGGGCATCGCCTGCGGTATGCTGGGCGTGGACGGTGCGGTCAGCCGCGTCCGGTACAGCGGCGCCTTCAAGATGAACGTCATCGGCGGCGGCGAGGCAGTCGGTCTCTGCGGCTCTGGTCTCATCGACCTGACGGCCCTCCTGCTGCGCCTGGGCGTCATTGACGAAGGCGGCCGTCTCCTACCGCCGGAAGACGCGCCTGAGGCGTTCCGCCGCTATTTGACCCGTGACGAAAACGGCTGCGGCGTCTTCCACCTGACCGACCGGGTGTATCTCACCGCCGCTGATGTCCGGGCGCTGCAGCTGGCCAAGGCAGCGGTGGCCGCCGGCGTGCAGATACTGCTGGCGCAGCAGGGGCTGACCCTTTCCGCGCTGGACGGTCTGTACCTATCCGGCGGCTTCGGGATGTACCTTGACCCCGCCAGCGCCGCGGCCATCGGTATGCTCCCCCGTCTCCCCGCCGCCAAGCTCCACAGCGTAGGCAACGCCGCCCTCTCCGGCGCGGCACAGCTGGCCCTGCGGGGTGATATGTCCGCCGCGGACGGCATCGTCAACCGTCTCACCTATCTCGAGCTCTCCGGGCGTCCCGACTTCGCCGACGCCTTTGCCAAAAACATTCCCCTAAGACCCATGCAATGGAGGTAACACCTATGGAGCTTCGTTTCCCTCTGATTCTGGACGGTGCCACCGGCACCGAGCTGCAAAAGCGCGGCTATACAGGCGACGTCTGCGCCGAGCAGTGGACACTGGACCATCCGGACGCCATCATCGACATCCAGCGCGGCTATGTGGCCGCCGGCAGCCAGGTGGTCTACACCCCCACCTTCGGTGCCAACCGCCGCAAGCTGGAGGAGTCCGGCCTGTTCAACTGCACCGCCGACTACAACCGCCGTCTGGCGGAACTGTCCGCCCAGGCGGTGCAGGGCAAGGCCCTGCGGGCAGGCGATATGTCCCCCACCGGCGCGTTCCTCGCCCCGCTGGGCGACGTGTCCTTCGAGGAGCTGGTGGACATCTACACCGAGCAGGCCGCCGGTCTGGAACGCGCCGGCGTGGACCTGTTCGTCATCGAGACCATGATGACCCTCTCCGACGCCCGTGCGGCGGTGCTGGCCGTCCGCAGCGTCAGCGACAAGCCTATCTTCGTCACCTTCACCTGTGACGAAAACGGCCGCAGCGTCTCCGGCACCGACATCACCGCGGCGCTGGTGGTCCTGCAGGGCATGGGCATCGACGCCTTTGGCCTGAACTGCTCCGCCGGCCCGGAGCAGATGCTTCTCCAGCTGAAGCGCCTGCGGGAATATGCCCGGGTCCCCCTGATCGCCAAGCCCAATGCCGGAATGCCCATCATCGAGAATGGCGAGACGGTCTACCGCTGCACCGGCGAGGAATTCACCGCCCTGGTGCCGGAATTTCTGGCCGCCGGCGTAGCCGTGTTCGGCGGCTGCTGCGGCACCACCGCCGCGCATATCGCCGCCCTGGCCCGAGCGCTGGGCGGCGCGGTCATCACGCCGCCGGCCCCGCAGCATACGAACGAGCTGCCCGCCGCCACGGAGAAGCTGCCCTTCCCCCTGCCTGTCGATGTCTCCTGGCACACCGTCGTCGACCTGACCGGCGATGCGGAGGAGACGCTCACCGCCGCGCTGGACAGCGGTGAGACGGTCTTGGCCCTGCGTATCGCCTCCTGGGACGATGTACAGGCCCTGGCGGACTACCAGTATATGCTCACCAAGCCGGTGTGCTTCGTCTGCGACGACACCCAGCTGCTGGAGGCCGCCCTCCGGGCCTATCAGGGCCGCGCCCTGTACGACGGCGCCCTGCCGGAGGACACGCTCCTGCCCCTGTGCGCCAAATATGGTCTCCTGCTGTAAAAAAACAAGGCCCCCGCGGGCCTTGTTTTTTATTCCTTTTTCCCGGTACAGCCGCTGCAGCTCCCGCCGCAACCAGAACAGCCGGCGCATCCGCCGTTTTTCCGCGCCCGCCGCGCACTACGCAGGGCCAGCACACCGCACAGCGCCACCAGTGCCAGCAGCACCCAGTCCATCCAGCTCATAGCAGCAGCCCTCCCACAGCGTAAGCGATGTACGCCGCCAGCCACGCCACTACGCATTGCAGCAGCACCACGCCCACCGTTTTGATGCGGGATCCCAGTTCACGCCGTATGGTGGCCACCGCCGCTATACAAGGGGTATACAGCAGCGTGAACACCAGAAAGCTAATGGCACTGCGCGTGGTGAACAGCGACGTGATGGCCGCGCTCCCCAGCAGCACCTGCAGCGTGCTGACCACCGACTCCTTGGCGATAAAGCCGGAGATCAGCGCCGTGGCACAGCGCCAGTCACCAAAGCCCAGCGGCCTGAACAGCACCGCCAGCCACTGGCCGATCAGCGCCAGCAGGCTGTCCGCGCTGTCCGTGACCACATTGAGCCGCGTGTCAAAGCTCTGTAGGAACCAGATGACCACCGTGGCCAGGAAGATCACGGTGAAGGCCCGCTGCAAAAAGTCCTTGGCCTTCTCCCACAGCAGCAGCCCCACGCTTTTAGCGGAGGGCATACGGTAGTTGGGCAGCTCCATGACAAAGGGCACAGGCTTGCCCCTGAAGGCGGTCCCCTTCCTCACCAGCGCTGCCAGAATACCCACCACGATACCCAGCACATACAGGGAGATCATCACCAGCGCCTTGTGGTCGGTGAAGAACGCGGCGGTAAAAAAGCCATAGATGGGGATCTTGGCCGAGCAGCTCATATAGGGCGTCAGCGGAATGGTCATCTTCCGATCCCGGTCCGAGGATACCGTGCGGGTAGCCATGATAGCCGGCACCGAGCAGCCGAAGCCGATCAGCAGCGGTACGATGCTCCGTCCGGACAGACCGATCTTCCGCAGCAGCTTGTCCATGACAAAGGCCACCCGGGCCATGTAGCCGGTGTCCTCCAGAATGGACAGGAAGAAAAACAGCGTCACGATAATGGGCAGGAATGACAGCACGCTGCCCACACCGGCGAAGATACCGTCAATAATAAGGCTGTGCACCACCGGGTTGATGCCGTAGGCGGTCAGCGCCCCGTCCACGCCGGCGGTCACGTAGTCGATACCCAGCGCCAGCAGATCGCTTAGCCCCTGGCCGATGACCTCGAACGTCAGCCAGAAGATCAGCAGCATCACGCCAAAGAATACCGGCAGCGCCGTGTATTTCCCCGTCAGTACCCTGTCCCAGGCCACGCTGCGCTTGTGCTCCTTGCTCTCATGGCACTTGACCACCGCGTCGGCGGTGACCTGCTCGATGAACGTATACCGCATATCCGCCAGCGAGGCGTTGCGGTCCAATCCGTTCTCCGTCTCCATCTGCACGATGCAGTGCTCCAGCAGCTCCCTCTCGTTCTGATCCAGCACCAGCCGGTCCGCCATATCCCTGTCGCCCTCAATGAGCTTCGTGGCGCAGAACCGGGGCGGCAGACCCAGCCGCTCAGCGTGGTCCTCGATCAGATGCACCACCGCATGGACGCACCGGTGCACCGGCGAATTCGCCGCGCAGAAGTCATAGACCTTGGGCAGCACCCGGTTTTTCGCCGTCTCCACCGCCCGGTCCATCAGCTCGGACACACCCTCGCCCTTGGCGGCGGTAATGGGCACCACGGGAATGCCCAGGTCGTCGGACAGCTTCTGCACGTCGATGGTGCCGCCGTTGGCGCGCACCTCGTCCATCATGTTCAATGCCAGCACCATAGGCACCCGCAGCTCCAGCAGCTGCAGTGTCAGGTACAGGTTGCGCTCAATGTTGGTGGCATCCACGATGTTGATGATGCCGTCCGGCTTCTGGTTCAGTATGTAGTCCCGCGTGACGATCTCCTCCTGGGTATAGGTACGCAGGGAGTAGATGCCCGGCAGGTCCACCACGGTGCACTCCTTGTGCTCCCGTACCTCTCCGGACTTCTGGTCCACCGTCACGCCGGGGAAATTCCACACGTGCTGGTTGGAGCCGGTCAAAGCATTGAACAGCGTAGTCTTGCCGCAGTTCTGGTTGCCCGCCAATGCAAAGATCATACGCGTTCCCTCTTTTCCACGGTGATCTGTCGGGCGTCCTCCACCCGCAGCGTCAACTCATAGCCCCGCACGTGTATCTCAATGGGGTCCCCCATAGGTGCCACCTTCCGCAGTGTCACCAGCGTCCGTGGCGTCAGTCCCATATCCAGCAGGCGGCAGCGCAGTGCGCCCTCCCCGCCCACAGCGGTGATGACGCCGCTGTCGCCGATCTTCAGTTCATTTAGTGTCATAGCGCGTTACCTCAACAGCCTATCTGTATTGTGTGGTATGATGTTAGCACAGGCTAACCGCTCTGTCAAGAAACCCCCGCCATTGTAACGACAGTTAAATACATTTAACTGTCACTTGCTTTTACGCCAGTCGTGTGTTATACTTCAGTTAGAGTACTCTAAGTGTCAAGGGAGGTGCCGCCGTGGTATTACAGGAATCCGGCGAGATGTATCTGGAGAGCATCCTGGTCCTGATTCGTCAGGGGAAGGCCGTCCGTTCCATCGACATCGTGGACTATATGGGCTACTCCAAGCCCAGCGTCAGCCGCGCCGTTGGCCTGCTGAAGGCCGGGCAGTATATCGACGTAGACAACGGCGGCTACATCACCCTCACCGCCGCCGGGCGCGAGGTAGCCGAAAAGATCTACGAGCGCCACACGGTCCTCACGGACTTTCTCCGCCGCCTGGGTGTGGACGAGGCCACCGCTGCCGAGGACGCCTGCCGCATGGAGCACGTCATCAGTGACGCTACCTTCCAGGCCCTGAAGCGTCATCTTGCATCCCCCCAATAACCGCTGAACAAGCCGCCCCCCGGCGGTTCCTTTCACACAAAAGCCTCCCCCGGTTTCGCCGGGGGAGGCTCATTCTCCGCCTCCGGCCAAGCCGGGGGCCTTGCTTTTCAGTTGCTGTTGGCGCTGTACAGCCCCGCTGCGTCGTCCAGCGGCACGGAGAACGTCACCGTCTGCGCCTCAGTGTGGGCGCCGGCCTTCTCCATGATGGACTGCATGATGGCCGCCCGCTTATCGGCGGAGGTCACCAGGAAGATCATCTCCCGTTCCTCCGAGATGGCCATGCCGAAGAACTTGTTGGTGTTCCCCGCGTCGGTAGCCCGGGCGTGAATGACCGTACCGCCCCGCGCGCCGGCGGCGGAGGCCGCCTCCATCACCGCGTCGGTGTACCCGGTATTGGTGATCGCCACGATCAGCTGATACGCGTTCTCGTTCATCTGCTCTTCCTCCTTCACAGTCATATCCGGCTGCGCGTCGCTTTTGCCGGAGATCAGATAGTTCAGCGCCGTCCTTCCGCCCACGCTGCTCAGGTGCAGGCACACGGCGATACCGCTGCCGGGCCGGTCGATCCGCATGGTGTCCACCAGCTCCCGCATCAGCACCTCCTTGACAGCCGGCGTCACCACGGAGAACATCACGGACTTCTCCGTAGCCTCCAGACCCAGATAGCTCAGCACGTCGTTGCTGGCGGTGCCCCGTCCCAGGGCGGTGAACACCACCGGCGCGCCGAAAGCCCGGTAGAAATCCAGAAAATGCGTGGCGCCCATGACCCGGTTGGTGATGGTGATCATCAGATACAGACGGTTCTTGGTTGTTTCAGACATATCTCCACCTCCTCAGCACAGCTCGATAAGCTCCTCCACCGCCACAGGCGCGGCAGGAGCAGGTGCGCGGCGCAGCTTTCTCTGATAGCTCAGGCCCAGCAGCTGTATGGTCACCAGCGGCGTCATGGCCACCATCGCCACCACACCGAAAGCGTCCGTCACCAGATTGCCGCCCACAGCGTCGCAGGCGCCCAGGGCGAAGGGCAGCAGGAACGTAGCCGTCATGGGTCCGGAGGCCACGCCGCCGGAGTCGAAGGCCACGGACGTAAAGATCTGCGGCACCACGAAGCTCAGCGCCAGACTCAGCACATAGCCCGGCACCAGGAACCACATGATGGAGATACCCGTCAGCACCCGGATCATAGCCAGCCCCAGCGAGATGGCCACGCCCACAGACAGCGCCAGGTTCATGGCGTGAGCCGGGATGGAACCGGCGGTGATCTCCTCCACCTGCTTGTTCAGCACATGGACAGCCGGCTCCGCCTGTACGATGAAATAACCGATGACCATAGCAATGGGGATAAGTATCCAATTATAGGTATGGCTGGCGATGCTGCCGCCCAAAAAGCTGCCCACGGGCATAAAGCCCACGTTCACGCCCATCAGGAAGATGGTCAATCCTATGTACACATACACCAGACCGATGACCATGTGCAGTATCTCCTTGCGCTTGAGTCTGCGGGTCACCAGCTGGAACAGGATCAGGAAAGCGCCGATAGGCAGCAGCGCCGATGCCGTCTCCTTCAGATAGTGAGGTATCTCGCTGAGATACAGATCGAACATCTCCACCGTGTCCTTGGCATCCGGCATGACCGCCGCGGTGTAAGCGCTTCCGTCCGGCTTATACAGCAATCCAAGGATCAGCACCGTGATGATCGGCCCGATAGAGCACAGCGCCACCAGGCCGAAGCTGTCGCCCCCTGCCTGCTTGTCGCTTCGCACGGCGCACACGCCCACGCCCAGCGCCATGATGAACGGCACCGTCATGGGTCCGGTGGTCACACCGCCGGAGTCAAAAGCCACCGCCCAGAAATCCGGCGACACGAACATCGCCAGCGTGAACACGATGGCGTAAAACCCGATCAGCAGCCACCGCAGCTGGATACCCAGCACGATACGCAGCAGGGCGATGACCAGGAACACACCCACGCCCACCGCCACGGACCAGATGATCACGTTGTTCTCGATGGCCGGTACCTGGTTGGCCAGCACCTGCAGATCCGGCTCCGCCACGGTAATGATCATGCCGATGAGGAAGCCCACCACCGTGATGATCCACACCTTCTTTCGCCGTGTGATCTCGGAGCCTACCGCCTGTCCCAGCGGGATCATGGACATCTCCGACCCCAGCGTGAACAGTCCCATGCCGGCGATCAGCATCACGCCGCCCAGCAGGAACGCCACCATGGCGTTGTTGGGCACCGGTGCAATGGTGAAGCACAGCACCAGCACGATCAGCATTACCGGCAATACCGATGTCAGCGACTCGTGCAGCGGTTTTTTGAATACAGCAAAGACGTTTTCCGCCTTCTGCCGTTTTTTACGCAGTCTCGCCTGCTCGTCCTGAATAGTCCTGTGGCTCAAGTCTACCTTCCTTTCCTCGTCCTCCATAGCCTATACCAAAAAGCGGCGCATCTGTCCGTATCGGGCAGACACGCCTCCGCATCTTAACAGGTATATTGTACCATATGTTCACTTTTGGCACAACCCCACCGCTGTTAATAATGTGTGAAGATTGCACAGGGTTTTTTACGCCGTTTTCTCCACCAGTGCCGCCGCGTGGGCCGCTATGCCCTCGCCGCTGCCGGTAAATCCCAGTCCCTCCTCCGTCGTCGCCTTCACAGAAACGCGTCCCGCGTCCAGTCCCATGGCCGCCGCCAGTCTCTCCCGCATCTCCAGGATAAAGGGCGCCAGCCTCGGCGCCTGCGCCGCCACCGTAACGTCCACATTCACAATGGTCCAGCCCGCCTCCGCCAGCACCGCCGTCACCTGCCGCAGCAGCGCCGTGCTGTCCGCCCCGGCGTAGCGCGCATCGCTGTCCGGAAACAGCTTGCCGATGTCCCCCAGCGCCGCCGCACCCAGCAGGGCATCCATCACCGCGTGGGTCAGCACGTCCGCGTCGGAGTGCCCCAGCAGCCCCTTCTCAAAGGGCACCGTCACACCGCCCAGCACCAGGGCGCGGCCCGGTACCAGCCGGTGTACGTCATAGCCGTATCCAATGCGCAGATCCGTCATGCTCTGTTCTCCCTCTCCCGCAGGAATGCCTCTGCCATGGTCAGGTCCTCCCGCGTGGTGATCTTGATGTTCTCCCGCCAGCCGGGGGCCAGCCATACCTCCTTGCCCAGCCGTTCCACGGCGGAGCAGTCGTCCGTGATGTCCGCCCCGGCCTGAATAGCCGACTGCAGAGCAGCCTTCAGGATGTTCGCCTGAAACACCTGTGGTGTCTGTACGGCGTACAGCGTTTTCCGGTCCGGCGTGGACTGCACCAGCCCCGCCATATCCGCCACCTTCACCGTGTCCGTCACCGGCACGGCCGGCGCCACAGCGTAGGTCCGCTGGCCCAGGCGGATCACAGCAGCCGCGGGTCGAGGCCGTTATCGGCGGCGGCCGTCTGGATCAGATCGCCATATTTTACCGGGTAGACCGTGCGGTAATAGTGCCGTGCGGCCGCGCGGCAGCCCAACGCCAGCGCCGCCAGCAGCACCGACTGAGTGCGGCTCCCGCCGCCCTCCACCACGCGCAGCGGCGTTTTGACATTCGCCCCGGCACACAGGGCCGCGATCTCCTCCAGGCGCTCCGGGCTTACCGCCACCACGATCTCGTCGATCAGCGCCGCCTCATCCAGCGCCCGCAGCGTCCGCAGCAGCACCGGCACGCCGCACAGCGGCGCCGTCAGCTTATCCGTGCCGCTCATGCGCTCAGAGCGCCCCGCGGCAGGCACCAGCGCCGCGCAGCGGGGGTGCCGTTCCTTTTTCCGGTTTAACAGCTTGTAAAAGAGCTTCCCCATCGTCACTCACACGCTCCCGTCATCACCGCGCCATCCAGCAGACGCTCCGCCTCTTGGTATCCGATCTCCCGCACCATCGCCAGCTCCGACAGCAGTATCTCCTTGGCACTGTGCAGCATTTTTCTCTCTCCGGTGGACAGTCCCCGCGCCGCCTCCCGCCGCATCAGGGACTTGACCACCCGTGCCACCTCCGTCAGGTCGCCGCTTTTCAGCCGCGCCATGTTCTCCCTGTAGCGGCGGTTCCAGTTGCGCTCCTCCTCCACCGTCAGCGATGGGATGGCCGAGAGCACCGCGTCCATTCTCTCCCGATCATACAGCAGCCGCACGCCGATGGCCTCGCAGTTATCAGTGGGCAGCTTCAGTACCAGTCCGCTGACGGCCTGGCGAAATACATAATACGTCCGCGCCGCGCCGTACAGCAGCTCCTCCGTCACGTTCTCGATAACGCCCGCCCCGTGCATGGGGTGCACCACCCGCTGAC
>OLGJ01001203.1_pt1 | contig 12147 bp, 13 predicted proteins | sample 1605431 | NCBI WGS metagenome assembly OLGJ01 (sample SAMEA3888920, study PRJEB22519) | human gut metagenome | biome: human gut; feature: human-associated habitat; material: faeces | place: Denmark | collected 2009
TGCCGGTCAGGCACAGGAGCTGGACTTTCTTCCCCGGTGGGAGACGGCACAGCTGGACCTGCCTGCCGCCTACGCCCAGCGCATGAGCGAGGTGGGCAGAAAGGGCTACGGCATGTTTGCCAAGCACCATGTGTTCACGGTGGAAAACGGCCAGCTGGTGCCGGTGAAGTACCCCGACCCCCAGAAGCTCAGCGAGCTGCCGGGCTACGAGAAGGAGCGGGAAAAGGTCATTGCCAACACCCGCGCCCTGCTAGCCGGTTCCCCCGCCAACAATGTCCTGCTCTACGGCGATGCAGGCACCGGCAAATCCAGCACGGTCAAGGCCATTGCCAATGAGTATGCCGCCGACGGCCTGCGGCTGGTGGAGGTCAAGAAGAACCAGCTCTACCAGATCCCCGACCTGATGGATCAGCTGGCAGCCAATCCCCTCAAGTTCATCCTCTTCATCGATGACCTGAGCTTCTCCTCCAACGACGACAATTTTGCCGCCCTGAAAGCCATCCTTGAGGGCAGCGTGGGCGGCCGGGCCCGGAACATTGCGGTGTACGCCACCTCCAACCGCCGCCACCTCATCAAGGAGACCCTGACCGACCGCACCGGCGACGACATCCACGAAGCCGACACCCGGCAGGAGCTGATGAGCCTTTCCGCCCGGTTCGGCCTGACTGTCACCTTCCAGCGGCCCGAGAAAGCCCGCTTTGCCGCCATTCTGGAAGAGCTGGCAAAACAGCACCACATCCAGATGCCCATGGAAGAGCTGCTGGTCAAGGCCGAGGCCTTCGCCATCCGCGCTGGCGGCCGCAGCCCTCGTGTGGCCAAACAGTTCATCGAACAGTGCGAGAGCGGCGTGCAGAAATAATGTTTGCTTTTTCGTTTTTATGGATAAGAAAAAGCGCTGTGCAGTGAAATGACTGCACAGCGCTTTTTGCTGTTTTGGAAGAAAACTGCCGCCGCAGGCGGCGGATGAGGTGATCTCGCTGGCGGAGTACGGCAAGGAGGTGCAGCTGGAGGTAAAAAACCACCGCATCGCCTTTATCAGCAGCGATTGCCCCGATAAGGTCTGCATCCACAATGGCTGGCTGTCCCGGGAAGGGGAGCAGGCCATCTGCCTGCCCAATCGTGTCAGCGTCACCCTCACCGATGGCAGCACCGTCCCGGTGGAGCTGAATTGATCCCGCATTACAGAAAGAAGGCAATATCACATGATGAATATGGAATGGAGCATCCTGCCCGGCTATGCCCGGGAGGAGGAGATCCGGCAGCTTTTTACCGAATACACCGATATGGTGCTGGCGGGGGACCCCACCTTTGCGGGGTACCTGGCCCGGCAGCACTACGAGGAAGAGCTGGCCCACCCCGCCCGCAAATACGCCCCGCCCCACGGCCGGCTGTACCTGGTGTGTGTGGGCAGCACCCCGGTGGGCTGGTGGTGGTGCCGGATGATATGGATGTGGAGGATTTTACCGCGGTGCAGCACCCGGCAGACGATGCCAACAGCGACACTGTGACCACTCATTTCGAGTATCACTGCATGGAGGACAACCTCCTGAAGCTGGATATGCTGGGACACGATGACCCCACCATGATCAAAATGCTGGAGGACCTGACCGGCGTGAACGCGCGGGCCATCCCCTTGGATGACCCGGATACCATGAGTATTTTCACCTCGTCCAAGGTGCTGGGCTTTGAAAATGACGAGATACTGGGGCCCACCGGCGCCGTGGCTATCCCGGAGTTCAACACCCGGTTCACCCGCGGTATGCTGATGGATACCATGCCCCAGGATTTCAATACCCTGGTACGGTTGTCCGGCTTCTCCCACGGTACCGACGTGTGGCTGGGCAATGCCCGGGACTTGATCGTGGGCGGCACGGCCAGCGTTTTGGAGACGGTGGGCTGCCGCGATGATATCATGTTGTACCTGATCTCCATGGGGCTGGAGCCGAAGATGAGCTTTAAGATCATGGAGGCGGTGCGTAAGGGCAAAGTAAAGAAAAAGGGCTTCGAGGACGGCTGGGAGGAGGCTATGCGGGAGCATCAGGTGCCGGATTGGTATATCGGCTCTCTGGCCAAGATCGGCTATCTGTTCCCTAAGGCCCACGCTGTGGCCTATGTGATGATGGCGTTCCGTATTGCGTGGTTCAAGGTGCATGAGCCGCTGGCCTTCTACGCTACGTTCTTCTCCATCCGGGCCAAGGCCTTCGACGCGGAGTACTGCTGCGCCGGCATGGATGCGGTGAAGCAGAAAATCAGGGAGATCGAGAACAATAAGGACGCCACCGACGTGGAACAGAACCTGCTGGTGACGCTGGAGGTGTGCTACGAGTTCTATCTGCGGGGCTTCCATTTTGACACCATTAGTATTTACGACTCCGATGCCACACACTTCAAGATCACGGAAAACGGCCTGCTGCCTCCCTTTGTAACGGTGCGCGGTCTGGGGGAGACGGCGGCGCTGGACACGGTGGAGAAGCGAAAGGGAAAAACCTTCATCTCTGTAGAGGAGTTCGCCACCATCTGCAACAAGCTTAGTAAGACCCATATCGAGCAGCTGAAGGCGCTGGGCGCCTTTGCCGGTATGGCGGATACCAGTCAGGTGACGCTGTTCTGAGACAGCCAAAAGCGCAAAAAAGAAGCACCCGAGCGGGTGCTTCTTTTTTGCACTTTATTCGGCTTTCTGTTTCACGGGGAAGTCGATCTGGGCCAGGAGGACGGCGGCGAACATTACCGCGCAGCCGATGTATTCCCGGACGGACATCTGCTGCTTGAGGATGATGGCGCCGGCGATGACGGCGAACACACTCTCCAGACTCAGCAGGATGGTGACCACCGTGGGGTTGGAACCCTTCTGCGCCAGAATTTGCAGGGTGTAGCCCACGCCGCAGGAGAAGATGCCTACATACAGCAGGGGCAGGATGCAGCTCCAGATGGCGGCGAAGTCCACCTCCTCGAAGAGGAACATGCACACAGTGGAGATAAGGGCCGCGAACAGGAATTGCAGGCAGCTGAGCTTCACGCCGTCCACGGTGGCGGTGAAGTGGTCGATGACAAGGATATGTATGGTGAAGCACACGGCGCAGGCCAGGATCAGCAGGTCGCCGGGGGCGAGGGAGAATTCACCGTTGATGCACAGCAGATACAGCGCGATCACGGACAGTGCCACGGCGATCCAGACGGGGAGGCTGACCTTCCGCTTGAAGAACAGACCGCATACGGGAACCAGCACCACATACAGCGCCGTCAGGAAGCCGGCCTTGCCGCTGTCGGTACCGGCGACCATGCCCGCCTGCTGAAAGTTGGAGGCCATGGCCAGCGCCGCACCGCAGCACAGGCCGCCCAGCCACAGCTGCCGGTTGGCGGCCTTTTTCTCGGCGGGGGAGAGGACGGGCTTGTCCTTTTTCAGCTTGTCGCTGATGACGATGACCACCAGCAGCGCCAGCACCGCGATAAAGTAGCGGCTGGCATTGAAGGCGAACGCGCCGATGGAGTCGGCGCACATATCCTGCGCAACGAAGGCGGTGCCCCAGATGAAGGCGGCCAGAATGGGGAAGACCACCTGCCGCATCTGATTGTGTTTCATGTCAGTGATGTCCTTTCTCTGTTTACTCTTTCTCTTTCGGTGTGCCGGTGTGCCATTGGAATTTGCGTTCCTGATGATGCAGCAGGCGCGTGATATTCTCCCGGTGGCACCAGATCACCAGCGCGGCGATCAGCACGGCCAGCGCCGTGTAGAGGAGGCTGCGGCCGCAGAAGAAAAATGTGGTGACGGGCATGGAGGCGGCGGCGCAGACGGAGCCGAGAGAGACGTATTTCGTCAGCAGCCACAGGGCGGCGAACAGACCCCACGCGATCAGACCGACGCGCCAGTCCAGCAGCCACACCAGCGTGCCGCCGGACAGGATGCCCTTGCCGCCTTTGAAGCCGAAGAACACCGGGAACATATGACCCAACTCACAGCCAAGGCCACCCAGCAGGACGCCCAACATCCAGTCGCCGGCCAGATAGTCGAAGGCTGCACCGCCAATCAGGCAGGCGATCACTGTTTTACCCATGTCGAAGAGGATGACGCCCAGTGCGTATTTGGCACCGTAGGTGCGGTAGAAGTTGGTCAGGCCCGCATTGCCGCTGCCGTGCTGCCGCACATCGTCCTTGATGATGAAGTGGCTGACCATTACCGAGCCGTTGAGACAACCTAAGAAATAGCCCAGCAGCAATATGACCAGTGAGGCCAGCAGTGTAGCACCGATGAGATGGTTCAACCGTCGTCCTCTCCCTTCTGGCGGATAGTCAGCACGATGGGGGTGCCCTCCAGGCCGAACACGCTGCGGAGCTGGTTTTCCAGATACCGCTGGTAGGAGAAGTGGAAGAGCTTTTTATCGTTGCAGAAGATGACGAAGTGGGGCGGCTTGACGCCCACCTGCGTCATGTAGTAGATCTTCAGGCGGCGCCCCTTGTCCGTGGGTGGCTGAACGCGGGTCTGCGCGTCTGCCAGCACACTGTTCAGCGTGCCGGTGGTGATTCGCATGGCCGCCTGATCGTTGACGTAGTTGATAAGCTCAAAGAGACGGCCCACCCGCTGGCCGGTCAGGGCGGAGATGAACAGAATGGGGGCATAGGGCATATAGCTCAGATCCCGGCGGATGTCCTCACGCATACGGTCCATGGTCTTGCCGTCCTTTTCGATCAGGTCCCATTTGTTCACCACGATAATGCATGCCTTGCCCGCGTCATGCGCCAGACCGGCGACCTTGGTGTCCTGCTCGGTGACACCCTCCTGAGCGTCGATGAGAATGAGGCAGACGTCGCTGCGCTCAATAGCCATGGTGGCCCGCAGAACGCTGTATTTTTCGATGTTGTCATCTACCTTGGACTTTTTCCGCATACCGGCGGTGTCGATGAAATTATATTTGCCGTACTGGTTCTCAAAGTAGCTGTCGATGGCGTCACGGGTGGTGCCGGCTACATTGCTGACGATAACGCGTTCCTCGCCCAGAATACGGTTCGTCAAGCTGGATTTACCTACATTGGGCTTTCCGATAATGGCCACCTGTACCACGTCGGAGTTATCCGCCTCATCCGTTTCCGGCGGAAAATACTTGATGCATTCGTCCAGCAGATCGCCAGTGCCGTGGCCGTGAACGGCGGAGACAGCCACGGGGTCGCCCAGACCCAAGTTGTAGAACTCATAGAAATCCGGGTCGACCGCGCCCACAGAGTCCATCTTGTTCACCGCCAGCACGATGGGCTTACGGCTGCGCTGAAGCATACTGGCCACCTCCTGGTCGGAGGCAGTCAGGCCGGTCTTGATATCCGTGACGAAGATAATGACGTCGGCGTTGTCGATGGCGATCTGGGCCTGCTCCCGCATGAAGGACAGAATCTGGCTGTCTGTATTGGGCTCGATGCCGCCGGTGTCCACCAGGCGGAACCTGCGGCCCACCCACTCGCTCTCGCCGTAAATACGGTCACGGGTGACGCCGGGGGTGTCCTCTACGATGGACAGCCGCCGGCCGATGATCTTATTGAACAGCATGGACTTGCCCACGTTGGGGCGTCCCACGATCGCTATCAAAGGTAATGCCATAGTTTATCCCTCTCTTTCCAGCATGGCGTCCAGCAGGTCGCCGCCGTCTATCCCCACGATCTGCACCGGGCAGCCCAGCTCAGCGCTGAGACGCTCCACGGTGTAGTCGTCCAAAAATACGTTTTCTCCGTGCCGCAGCATATGCAGCGGCAGCAGCACCCGGCCCAGATCCGGGACCTTTTGCAGCTGCGCCGACAGGTCCTGCCCCGTCAGCAGACCGGCTACGTCGATGGTGTGGCCGAAAAAGTCGTTCTCCACGGCGATCACCTGTCCCCGCAGGGCGGGGAAGTACGCCTTGGCCTGCTCCAGCAGGTATGTCATGAACGGCGCTGCCGCCGTGCCGGTGGCGATGGTGAAGGGGGAGGGCGCTTCGCCGTGCTCCTCCATGCGCATGGCGCTGAGGAAGTCCTGCTCCAGCGAGCGCAGCATGCCCACGCCGTTTTCCAGCTGCCGATAGCCCTCGTAGTAGTCCTCTTGGGGCAGATCCAGTCCGGCCCGCAGGAACAGTTCGTCAGCACAGAAGAACCTACGGGTGCCGAAGCGGCGCAGATTTTCCAGCCCGAATTCCTCGGCGATGGCAATGATGTCCCGGGCACAGCCCCTGTCCACGGGCCTTAGCTTGGCCAGACCCTGGCGGTACTTGGTGATACCCACCGGCACAAGAGAGCAGCTGGAGAACTGCCACTCGGTCAAGTCGCGGAGGGTGCGCCGCAGTTGGTCGCCGTCGTTCCAGCCGGGGCAAACCACGATCTGCCCGTTCATGACGATACCGGCCTTGCAGAAGGCCTGGATATAGTCCAGCGACCGGGCGGCGTTCTTGTTGCCAAGCATGGTGCAGTGCAGCTGTGGGTCGGTGGCGTGGACGGAGACGTTGATGGGGCTGATGTGCAGGTCAATGATCCGCTGTGCCTCCCGCTCCGTCAGGTTGGTGAGGGTGATGTAGTTGCCCAGCAGAAAGCTCAGCCGTGCGTCGTCATCCTTGAAGTACAGCGTGGAGCGCATACCCGGCGGCATCTGGTCCACAAAGCAGAACAAGCAGTGATTGGCACAGGAGCGCATTTCGTCCATCAGATACGTGTCGAAGTTCAGCCCCAGGTCCTGGCCCTCGGCCTTGCGGCAGGTGACGTGCCGCACGTTGCCTGCCGCCGTTTTCAGCTCAAGGTGCGACAGGGGATCATAGCCGTAAAAACGATAGTCCAGCACATCCACGATGGGGTGGCCGTTGATGGATAGAAGCTGTTCGCCCACCTGAACGCCGGCGCGCTCCGCGGGGCTGTGCCGGTCGATGGCGGTGATGATGGTACTCATAATACGTCCTCACTCATGCAAAATGCGGCCTTATCCACAATAGGACATAATACCACATAATAATCAACTCATTATACCGTTTTTTGACGTGAGACGCAAGCACAATATAGTATAGCCGCCCATGAGCATAAAGTAAAACGATGGATTTTGATACTTCCCATGACAAAAAGTGTGGGAGCAGTAAAAAACAAGAGGGAAGCGGCGCTTCCCTCTTGCAAAGGCACAACAGAACTTATTTCGCGGCCACAGACTTGACGACCTTGACCTCGCGGCCGTTGTAGCTGCCGCACTCCGGGCACATTCTGTGGGGGAGATGCAGCGCGCCGCACTTGGCGCACGCCACCAGCGTGGGAGCTGCCAGCTTCCATACGGAAGAACGTCTCTTATTGCGTCTTTGCTTGGATACTTTTCCCTTAGGGACTGCCATGTTGACACCTCCTTGGTCTTAATTGCCTGAGCAGCAATGTAATACAAAAGTAATTCACTCATCCTTCTGCAGCAGCTGCGCCAGCTTCGCCAGACGGGGATCCACTGCCTTTTTGCATCGGCAGTTCTCCCGGTTCAGGTTCACACCACAGCCGGGGCACAGACCCCTGCAGTCCTCTGAGCAGAGAAACTTCGTGTCCATATCGAGGATAAAGGCGTCGCGCGCCAACTCCTCCACATCTACCTCGTCGTTATCCAGCAGGATGATGTCGTCGCTTTCGTCAGACTCGCGCGCCTCTGCCAATACGCAGTCGTAGCGTGTCGTCTTGTCCGCGTCGTACGCTTCACCGCACCGGTCACAGATACAATGCAGCGTGGTGGTCAACGTCATTCCGCACAGCAGCAGCCCAGCCTTATTCTCCAGCCGGCAGTCCACAACAACCGGATCGGAAACAGGATAGGAACCGCCGAATTCCAAGTCGGACAGATCCATTTCAAAACGGATGTCCTGTCGGGCATCGGGGGTATGCAGCAGCTTGTTGACGTTCAAACGCATAGTACACCTCACAATGGCACGTGTAGTATTATAGCCGACACAAAATGCCTTGTCAAACATTTTCTTACAAATATTTTGACTTTTTTCAAAAACACGGTACAATAAGCAGAGAAACACAGGGGAGGACGCCGTTATGCGGGAGTTGACCATCGGGAAAAATGACGCCGGACAACGGCTGGATAGATTTCTGTCCAAGGCGCTGCCCCTGCTGCCGCCTGCTCTGGCGCAGAAGTATATCCGCATCAAGAGGGTGAAGGTAAACGGCGGACGTGCCCAGCGGGACCAGCGGCTCAGTGCGGGCGATGTGCTGCAATTATACATCAACGACGAGTTTTTCGACAAGCCCTCAGAGGAAAATCTGTTTCTGACGCTGTTCAAGCCGCACCTGACGGTGGTGTACGAGGATGAGCACCTGCTGCTGGCGGACAAGCCGCAGGGAATGGTGGTCCACGCCGACGAGACGGAGAAGGTGAATACCCTCATCAATCACATTCAGGCATATCTGTATCAGAAACGGGAGTGGAACCCCAAGTGGGAAAATGCCTTTACGCCGGCGCTGTGCAATCGTATCGACCGCAATACCGGCGGCATCGTCATCGCGGCCAAGGACGCCGAGACACTGCGGGTCATCAACGAGAAGATACGGGACCGGGAAATAGACAAGCGCTACCTCTGCATTACCGCGGGCCGGCCGAAAAAGCCGGAAGGCCGGGTGGAGTGCTTTTTGCTGAAGGATGAGAAGAAAAAGCAGGTGTCCGTGTACCATAAGCCGATCCCCGGCGGAAAGACCGCCATTACCGATTACAAGGTGCTGGAGACGCGGGGAGAGCTGAGCCTGGTGGAGATCGGGCTGGAGACGGGCCGGACTCACCAGATCCGCGCCACGATGGCGGACCTGGGCTGCCCGCTGCTGGGGGACGGCAAATACGGTCGTGGGGACGTAAACCGCCGCTACGGCGAGACGCGGCAGGCCCTGTATGCCTACAAGCTGACCTTTGACCTGCCCACGGACGCGGGGCACCTGAACTATCTGCGCGGGCAGAGCTTTACAGTGGAAAATGTGCCCTTCCGGGACAAATATTTCGGCTGAGTGCCGTGCAGCGGATGGCTTTTGCCATCCGCTGTATTTTTTTCGGGGAAAAACGGGAAAATCCATTGACTTTCCCAGCGCTTTTATATATAGTGTACTCGCCATCTTTCGACAGAAACGAGCGCGTGAACAGACGCGCTGCCGCCGCGCCGGAGGGGGGCTATTTTACTGATGAATGGAGGAGGATAAATGTCCAAAGAGTTGATTCGCCTGCGGGATCTCTGCATGGCGTTTGACGACGAGCTGGTTCTCGATCACATCAATCTTTACATCAACGATTCCGAATTCCTCACGCTGCTTGGCCCCAGTGGGTGCGGCAAGACCACCACACTGCGGATCATCGGCGGTTTCACTACGCCCACAAGCGGCGATGTGACCTTCGACGGCGAGAGGATCAACGATGTCCCGCCCCATAAGCGGCAGATCAATACGGTGTTCCAGAAATATGCGCTGTTTCCGCATCTGGACGTGTTTGAAAACATAGCCTTTGGCCTGCGTATCGCCAAGGTGCCGGAGGACGAGATACGGCAGCGTGTCGGTGAAATGCTGGAGGTCGTCAGCCTGAGGGGCTTTGACCGCCGGCGTGTCGACCAACTCTCCGGTGGTCAGCAGCAGCGTGTGGCGATTGCCCGTGCCCTGGTGAACCGGCCGAAGGTGCTGCTGCTGGACGAGCCGCTGGGCGCGCTGGATCTGCGTCTGCGTAAGGATATGCAGAACGAACTGAAACGTATCCAGCAGCAGATGGGCATCACGTTTATATATGTCACCCACGATCAGGAGGAAGCCCTGACCATGTCCGACACCGTGGTGGTCATGGACAAGGGCCGCATCCAGCAGATCGGCACACCGGAGGATATCTACAACGAGCCGAAGAATGCCTTTGTGGCGGACTTCATCGGCGAGAGCAATATCCTCAACGGCACGATGGTCCGCGACAGGGTCGTGAAAATGTATGGCAAGGAATTCCCCTGCGTGGACGGCGGCTTCGCCGAAAATGAACCGGTGGACGTGGTCATTCGCCCGGAGGATATCGACATCGTGCCGGTGGAGCAGGGCCGGTTGGTAGGCACTGTCACCAACGTGACGTTCAAGGGGATGCAATATGATATCATCGTGGATTTCCGCGGCTTCAAGTGGTTGATTCAAACCACCGATCACTCTCCGGTGGGTGCCCGTATCGGCGTGAAGATCGATCCCGAGGGTTTCCACATTATGAAGAAGAGCGAGTATTCCGGTATGTTCGGCGACTATTCCTCTTACTCTGAGGAATACGAGGAACTGGCGGACGCCGGTGCTGAGCCGGAAGAGGAGGAGAGCGAGGATGAAGAGTAAGCTCTCCCGTTTCGCCGTGCCCTATGTGGTGTGGATGGCTATTTTTGTAGTAGCCCCCATTGTCATTATGGTGGTGTATGCCTTTGCCGGCAGCGAGGGCGGCTTCACGCTGGACAACTTTGTCCAGATGGGCGGTTACGCTGCTGTGTTCGGCCGTTCCTTCAAGCTGGCGCTGATTGCCACGGCTATCTGCCTGCTGTTGGGCTATCCTGTGGCGTACCTTCTCAGCCGGGAGGGCGAGCGCTTCCGCCGCACGGCCATGGTACTGATCATGCTGCCCATGTGGATGAACTTCCTGCTGCGGACCTACTCCTGGATGACCATCCTGGAGAACAACGGCCTGCTGAACCAGCTGTTCCAGAAGCTGGGTATCATTGCCCTGTACAACCATCTGACAGGCAGCAGCCTGGAGTATTTCACCATGATCGACACCCAGGGCGCTGTGGTGCTAGGTATGGTCTATAACTACCTGCCCTTTATGATCCTGCCTATCTACTCTGTGATTTGCAAGCTGGATTACTCCCTGCTGGAGGCAGCCCGCGACCTGGGGGCCAACACCGTCACGGTGTTCCGCAAGGTCATCCTGCCCCTGAGCCTGCCGGGCGTGCTGTCCGGCATCACCATGGTGTTCGTGCCCTCTGTGTCTACGTTCGCCATCAGCCGTATGCTGGGCGGCGGCACGGAGCTGTTGCTGGGCGACCTGATCGAACGGCAGTTCCTGGGCGGGGCGTATAACCCGCAGCTGGGTGCGGCTATTTCCCTGGTGATGATGCTGATCGTCGTTGTCTGTATGCTGGTGATGAACCGCTTTGGCGAGGGCGAGGAACAGGCGGTGATGCTATGAGACAGAGAAAGGGCAACTCCGTCGGCGATCGCCTGCTGATGATCCTGGTGGGCCTGTTCCTGTACGCACCCATCATCATCCTGATCGTCTTTTCCTTCAACGCCGGTAACAGCTCCAGCGTGTGGAAGGGCTTTTCCCTCCACTGGTACGCCGAGCTGCTGAACGACCGGCTCATTATGCACAGCGTGTACACCACGCTGCTGGTATCCTTGCTGGCTACCGTCATCGCCACCGTGGCGGGCACCTTTGCCGCTATCGGATTTTACGGTATGCGACGCCGGGCGCGCACCGGGCTGATGGCCGTGAACAACATTCCCATGATGAACGCGGACATCGTCACCGGCGTCAGCCTGTGCCTGCTGTTCGTGGTGTTCTTCAACGGCTGGCACAGCTTCGCCGTGTGGGTCAACGGCTGGCAGTCACTGGTGGTGCTGCCTGAGCGACTGACCCTGGGCTTTGGCACACTGTTGATCGCCCACATCTGCTTCAACATCCCCTACGTCATTTTGTCCGTGGGGCCCAAGTTACGGCAGATGGACCGCAATTTGGTCGATGCGGCCCAGGACTTGGGCTGCACCTGGATGCAGGCCTTCTGGAAGGTCATCATTCCGGAGATCAAGCCCGGCATCGTCTCTGGTGCGCTGACGGCTTTCACTATGTCCATCGATGATTTCATCATCAGCTACTTCACGGCGGGTACGTCCTCCTCCACGCTGGCCATGACTATCTACGGCATGACCAAAAAGCGCGTCAGCCCGGAGATCAACGCCATCTCCACCCTGCTGTTTGTCACGGTGCTGGTGTTGCTGGCGGTTATCAACATCCGGGAGGCCCGGCAGGAGCGCAAGCAGGCCGCGGAACTGCGGAAAGCATAAACGTTTTCATGGCGTAAGCCTGAAATAGAAAAATCAAAAAAACACTGGAGGAATGATCAATTGAAAAAAGCATTAGCCTTGACTTGTGCCATGACCATGGCGGCAAGCCTGTTTCTCACCGGATGCGGCGGC
>OLGJ01001207.1_pt1 | contig 12114 bp, 9 predicted proteins | sample 1605431 | NCBI WGS metagenome assembly OLGJ01 (sample SAMEA3888920, study PRJEB22519) | human gut metagenome | biome: human gut; feature: human-associated habitat; material: faeces | place: Denmark | collected 2009
TTTTTATTGCTTATTATCCGCACCCAAAAAGTTGCATTTATAAGTTGAACTCAAGATTCTCCAGTCTCTTCTAATTCATATTTAGTCAGTAATGAAGGTTTTAAGGAATGTGTTATAATAGATCCTGGATCTAAAGATGTTACAGAGCTAATATCTTTTTTAGATGAGAATGAATTGAGGCTCATAGGTATTATTTTGACACATGAACATTTTGATCATGTATGGGGAGCTAATGTGTTGAGAGGAAGATATAATGCTCAAATAGCTTGTTCGAAGAGATGTTTGCAAAAGATTTCTATACCTCAGAATTACTTTAATTTATTGTACTACAATGATAGTTCATCATTTCAAATAGATTCTGTTGATATTATAACAGATTATACATCTCATGTAAATTGGGTTGGATTGAATTTTGATTTTATTAATACTCCAGGACATTCTAGTAGTTCGATTTGTATTTCGGTGAATAATGCATTATTTACTGGTGATACAGTAATGAAAGGTTTTCAGCCTATTTTAAAAAAAAGGCATGAGGCTTCTATCGAAGAACTAAGAAATAGTGTGAACTTGATTTTCTGTTTATTTCCACTTGATACAACTGTATATCCGGGACATGGAGATTCTTTTTTATTAGGCGAAGTTGAAGAATTTTATAAGAGTGTTTGATGCCTTATGGATTTTTAGTAGTCGTATGAGTGTAACTTGATTTTTACACTGATTTGTATAAATGTAGTGTTTCTATATATTGAATAAGAAAAATATTTTATTATTTTGAAGATGATGTTGAGGCTATTATTTATACGCCATTGGAAGAGTATTTGTAAAATCCTTGATTTTTTGCTAATTCCACATTATGTAAAAAGAGATATATCTTCATAATATTCATTGTACTTCTTTGAAAAGAATTTATTTATAATTTTATGGATAAGAGAATATATCTTTGCCTTGCTCACATGAGCGGCAAGGAGATGGGCTTCATACAGGAAGCCTTCGATACCAACTGGGTAGTACCTCTCGGTCCTAATGTGAATACCTTCGAGCAGGATTTGGAACGCTTCGTGGGACAGGATAAAAAGGTAGTGGCCTTGAGTGCAGGTACAGCAGCGGTACACCTGGCCCTGCTTGCTTGCGGAGTTGGTCAGGGTGATGAAGTGATAGTACAGAGCTTTACCTTTTGTGCCTCTTCCCATCCGGTGACCTACCTCGGTGCTACTCCGGTATTCGTGGATTCTGAGGCTGATACATGGAACATGGATTCGGTTCTTCTGGAGCAGGCTATCAGGGACCGTATCGACAAGACCGGCCGAAAGCCCAAAGCGATTGTTCCGGTGGCTTTGTATGGGATGCCCTACAAGATAGACCAAATCATGTCGGTGGCAGATAAATATGATATTCCGCTCATAGAGGATGCCGCCGAAGGCTTTGGAAGCAAGTTTGACGGGCAAGTTCTCGGAACTTTTGGCAAATATGGTGTGCTTTCTTTCAATGGCAACAAGATGATAACCACCAGCGGTGGCGGTGCTTTGATTTGCCCTGATGAAGAGTCCAAGCGTGAGATAATGTTCTATGCTACCCAGGCCCGTGAGTCCTATCCCTACTACCAGCATGAGCGTATAGGCTATAATTATAGGATGAGTAACATTTGTGCGGGAATCGGCCGCGGTCAGATGACGGTGGTGGATGAGCATATAGCGCACCATAAGCATCTGTGCGGTCTGTATCGTGAGCTGTTGGCCGATGTGGAGGGAATCACGCTTCATGAGAATCCTTCCGGACGCTATGACAGCAATTATTGGCTGAACACGGTACTGCTTGACGGGAATCTGCATATGAGAGGTGAGGAGGATGCCTACCGTGAGACAGTAAAAGGCGCCGTAGGTGGTGCCGCCGGTGTTACGCATGAGTCAGTGAGTGCCCATACTTCTTGTGAGCCTAACCGTAATGTAGAGGCCATGCGTGTTTGCTTGGATAAAGCCGGTATCGAGAGCCGTCCCTTATGGAAGCCCATGCATCTCCAGCCGGTTTATTCGGCTAATCCTGCCTATGTGAATGGTGTCAGTGAGGGCTTGTTCAAACGTGGTCTTTGCTTGCCGAGTGGTCCTTATGTGACGGATGAGGATGTGAGATACATAGTGAATGAAATGAAGAAGAGTATACTATGAAACTACATAGTATCAATTTTTTATGAACTAATTTCAGAAAACAGCTTCAGTGGGGCTGTTTTCTTTGTTTATAGGCATATTTGAGATGGTTACCGAGAAGTCTTCCTTGACTTCGGGGGATATCCATAATGTGATCCTCTGTGATAGAGAGTCATAGTTGTGTGTTGCCACTCTTACTTGAATAACCGTTCTTTGGTGGTGAATAATAACCAATAAACGTTTATCAATTATGGCAGTAGTAGCTTATTTAAGAGTAAGTACAGAAAAACAGTTTTTAGAGAATCAGCGCGAGGAAATTATACGCTTCGCGGAAAAGAATGGGTTGAGCATCGACAGATGGTACATGGAGACGGTCAGCGGAAAAGTGAGTAGCAAAGAGCGTAAACTGGCGGGCTTGTTGGACCGGATGAAACCGGGAGACTCCTTGATTATAACGGAGATTTCGCGGCTTAGCCGGACACTGCTGGAGATAATGACCATTCTTAACTCCTGCATCAAAAGGGGAGTGGTGCTGTACAGTACCAAAGAGGGGTATGTGTTCCAGAATGACATCAATAGCAAAGTGCTGGGATTTGCTTTTGGACTGATGGCCGAGATAGAGCGTAATCTGATTTCCATGCGCACCAAAGAAGCCTTGGAACGACGGAGGAAAGAAGGAAAACATCTGGGCAGGAAGAAAGGGGACACACCCAAAATGAAGATACTCTATGCGAACAAGAGGAAACTTGTGAGGGAGCACCAAAGAGGAGAGTCGTGTGCTGAGCTTGCCCGGCAGATGGGAGTGTCACGGACTACGATGTTCCGTTTTCTGAGACACTATTGAGCAATTCAGCTAAACGAAGGTGTCAAAGGTGGGATTCCTTTTGACACGCTTCGTGTGGGCTACTTATTCGGCTGATACTTCTTTCTTTTCCTTCCACTCTTTCCCGCGCTTGTGCAGGTTTTTCAGCTCGAATGACAGCATGATACGGAAGAAACCTATAATTAGGAATGCAAACGAAATCATGTACACGGCGTAAAGGGCGCCTACTGCAGGTTGCCACAAGATGATGAGCGAGCAGATGACGGCAAGAATACCGAAAGCAACATACCATCCCCAGTCTCTTGTCCCGTATCTTTTGAGGTCCATGGCATAGCCTACGGATGAGAAGCCGCGGAACATCAGCCAGAAGGCGATGATGAACGGAATGACTTCCATGCTGAGCATCGGGTAGGCTATCAGGTAGAATCCCAGAATCATGTCGATGATACCTCCAGCCAGATACCATCCCCAACTGGATACCCTTCTACGGTTACTTACTGCAAAGGATATTTCCAGCAGACCGCTGAACAACATGGAGACGCTGAACAGAATGCTCAATACCGCATACCCGCTGAGGGGGGAGAACATCAGGCTTATAGCCACTATTACATAAAGAATACCAAGAATGAGTGAAATCCACCAATTCTTTACTTCCTGCTGAAGTTCGTCAAAAATAGTTTTCATGTGAATTTAATTTTTTAAGTGATTATCATTAATTCGTCTGTAGAATAACAGTTTATCGGGAAAAAAGTTTCGGGTGAACTTTTTCTGTATGTAATTTGTTATGTATACATATAATTTGATAAAACTATGGCTACAACAAAATTTAAAGGACAACCGGTAAAGGTTATCGGTGAATTTATAAAGGTGGGCTCTGTTGCCCCCGATTTCGAATTGGTAAAAACAGATTTGTCTTCATTCTCTTTGAAGGAACTGAACGGGAAGAATGTTATTTTGAATATTTTCCCCAGCCTTGACACTGGTGTGTGCGCTACTTCTGTACGTAAGTTCAACAAACTGGCTGCCGGCCTGCCCGATACGGTAGTGTTGGCAATCTCCAAGGATTTGCCTTTTGCACATGCACGTTTCTGTACAACGGAGGGTATTGAGAATGTGATTCCTTTGTCTGATTTCCGTTTTTCCGATTTTGATGAAAACTACGGGGTACGCATGGCCGACGGACCGCTTGCAGGTCTATTGGCGCGTTCGGTAGTGGTTATCGGTAAGGATGGAAAGGTTGCCTATACGGAATTGGTACCTGAAATTACGCAAGAACCTGACTATGATAAAGCTATTGCAGCTGTAAAGTAGAAAGTTTGGATTTGGGATAAGCAATAAAAAGCGGTGGACAGAATTTATCATGCTGTCCACCGCTTTTTTATTATCATACCGTTTTCTTTTTTATTTCTTCTTCATGCCTTTATAGATGAAGAATGCCACGATGAGTACGCCGATGCCGATAAATACATAACCTATCTCATGGCTGTATTCCGTTACTTTGGCAAGCAGCTGTTCCTCGTTCTCGATGCCGGGTACTGTGGACAAGTAATAGCCGATAAAAGCCAGGATGGAATTCCAAAGGCCTGCACCCAAGGTGGTGTACAGCAAGAAAGTTCCCAGCTTCATGCGTGCCAGACCGGCAGGGATGGATATCAACTGGCGAACAGCAGGTATCAGGCGGCCGACAAAGGTTGATACGGCTCCATGCTTGTCAAAGTATTCTTCCGCATGCTGCACTTTGGCTTCGTCGATGAGGCACATGTGCCCGAAACGGCTGTTGGCAAACTTGTAAATGATGGGGCGTCCCAGCCATTTTGCCAGATAGTAGTTTATCAAGGCTCCGATATTTGCCCCTATGGTTGCAAACAATACCACCAGATATATATTCATGTTGTCATTGTTGGCGGCTTTCCAAGCGGCAGGAGGGACTACAACTTCCGAAGGGAAGGGAATAAACGAACTTTCAATGGCCATCAATAAAGTGATGGTCCAGTAATTGAGGTGGTCGAGACACCATTGGATAAAGGCTACTGATTCCATTTGCTAGATTAGTGGTATATAATTACTGTTATTGTAATGCATTGAAAATATTCTTCATCACTAGGGCCAGCTCTTCCTGATTATCTTCTTGTAGTATCTGCTGTAATCTATCCAGCTCTTCCAGCCTGAACGGATGTTCGCACAGCTGGTTGTACTTCATGAAGTTCTCCTTGTCTTTGAGCAGCATATACAGAGAGGTCAGCCTTTCGTTGATACCTTCAAAGTCCGGCTCCATCTCTTTGACATGTTCAAAGGCCAGCTTGGCATAGCTCAGTTGTCCTATTTCCATGCTACACATGCCTATTTCGTGCCAGGTATCCGCATAGGGGGCATACTCTAAGGCTTTGGCCCATCTCTTCACACCTTTCTCATACTCACCTTCTTCCATGTAGATGCGTCCCTCAATCAGGTACGGGTCTATCTCTTCGGGTGCCAGGTCGTATGCTTTTTTACAATACTGGTGTGCTTTGCGTTTCTTTCCCATCTTGTGCAGGCATAGGGCTGCATTGGCATAAAGAGAAGGCAAGGCGAAGTCATGGCTGTCTTCGGCCGTTATGGCTTTTTCCAGATAGTCGTATCCTTCTTTCCACTCTCCTTTGGAGGTTTTGTTCAGGCCGATGAAGGTGTTGATGAAACCGTGGGAGACGAGATGGAACTTTTCGGCTTGCAGGTAGTTCTCCATGGCACTTTCCTCATTTCCCAATTGGAAGAAGGAATGTCCTTTCATCAGGTAGGCATCGGCAAACTCGTCATCGGCCACCGTGGCATAGTCGCATGCTTCGATTGCTTTGTCGAACATCTGCTGGTCAAAGTAGCAACGGGCCAGTCCAAACCAGTAAGGAGCCGAATACGGATTCTTGTCAATCAGCTTATTGAAGAAGAAGGTGGCTTTTTCAAACAGTCCCTGGGCATAGTAACAATCGCCGGTGACGGCAAGGTAGGCTTCTTCTTCGGCATATTTTTCGAGTCCGCGCGTCAGCCATGTCAATGCTTTTTCCGGGAATCCCATGTCTATGTACATATAGGATACATCGACGATGTTGGCCAGGTCGTCCTTATCGTCTATGCTGTCGAGTATCGCTTCCGCTTCTGCTTCTTTGCCTTCGCCCAACAGTAGGTTGGCTTTCAGCACTTTCACTTCGGAAGATTCTTCGGCAATCCGTTCCAATATATCTTTGGCTTGCTCTTTATGCTGGGTGTCGAGGAACAAGTATGCCTGTTCCACCAGCAGAGCCGTATTATTCGGATGTATTCCCAAGCCATACTCTACGACCTCGGTAGCCATGGCATATTTATGATGCACGGCATACCAGTCTGCGAGGTCGGCTAAGTCGTCTGCGTCCAGATAGATGGTTCTGTTCTCTGCTTTGGCAGCTTCATATTGTTCTGCCATTTCTTGCAGTTCTTTGTCTCTTCCGGACAGCAGGTTTTTTTTACTCATATTCTTATTTATTGATTTTACCCCAAACGTCTTTCAGACCTACAGTACGGTTGAATACCATTTTTTCTGGCGTAGAATCTTTGTCAACATTAAAATAACCGATACGTTGGAACTGCAGGTAGGAGAGGGGCTGCATGCCGGCAGCGTACTTCTCGATGTAGCAGCAGGGCAGCACATTCAGGGAGTCGGGGTTGATCATTTCTTTCATGGCTGTCAGTGCGTCGCAGTTCTTCGCTTCGCGGATGGCGGCAAGCTCATCGCGCGGGTTCTCCACTTTCCACAGACGGTCGTAGAGACGTACTTCTGCTTCGAGGCAGTGGGCACAACTTACCCAATGGATGGTGCCTTTCACCTTACGGTTGGCTCCGGGCAGACCGCTCTTGGTATCAGGGTCATATTCGCAATATACTTCGGTGATTTCACCGGCGTCGTTCTTCTTGCAGCCGGTACACTTCACGATGTACGCGTTCTTCAGACGTACCTCTTGTCCCGGTGTCATGCGGAAATATTTCTTCGGAGCATTTTCCATGAAGTCGTCGCGCTCCATCCAAAGTTCGCGGCTGAATTCGATGACGTGGTTGCCTTCTTCGGGATGCTCGGGGTTGTTGACGGCTTCCATCTCTTCCACTTGCCCTTCGGGATAGTTAGTGATGATAAGCTTCACCGGATTCAGTACGGCAGATACGCGGGTGGCGCGGTCGTTCAGGTCCTCGCGCACGGCGCTTTCCAGCAGGGCGAATTCATTGAGCGCATCGTAGGTTGTATATCCTATTTTGTCGATGAACTTATGGATGGACTCCGGAGAGTAACCGCGACGGCGGAAACCGCAGATGGTCGGCATACGGGGGTCATCCCAGCCGTTTACCAAGTTCTCTTTTACCAATGTAAGCAGGTTACGCTTGCTCATCAGCGTGTAGCTTAGGTTCAATTTGTTGAACTCAGTCTGTCGGGGGCGGTTGTCGTTCAAGTCCTCGCCTTCCTTCAGCCAGTCGATAAACAAATCATACAGAGGACGGTGTACGACAAACTCCAAGGTACACAAGGAATGCGTTACGCCCTCGAAGAAATCGCTCTGTCCGTGGGCGAAGTCGTACATCGGATACGCTTTCCACGTCGTGCCCGTACGATGGTGCGGATGGTTAACCACCCGATAGATGATCGGATCGCGGAAGTGCATGTTCGGGTTTGCCATGTCGATCTTCGCGCGAAGTACCATGGCACCTTCCGCTATCTCACCCGTGTTCATCTTCTTGAAGAGAGCTAAGCTTTCCTCGATCGGACGGTTGCGATACGGGCTCTCGATGCCCGGTTGGGTAGGCGTGCCCTTTTGCTGGGCTATTTGTTCGGATGTCTGCTCGTCAATATATGCTTTACCTTCCTCGATGAGGCGGATCGCGAAATCCCACAATTGCTGGAAGTAGTCGGACGCGTAATAAATATTTCCCCACTGATATCCCAGCCATTGGATATCCTCCTTGATCGCCTCCACGTATTCCTCATCCTCCTTCGTCGGGTTCGTGTCGTCGAAACGGAGGTTGCAGATACCGCCATGGCGTTCAGCGATGCCGAAATCTAGGCAAATGGCCTTCGCGTGGCCGATGTGAAGGTATCCGTTGGGCTCGGGCGGGAAACGGGTTTGTACACGTCCTCCGTTCTTGCCTTCCGCTAAATCTTTCTCTACGGCTGCCTCAATGAAATTCAGGTTCTTCTTGCCTTCTTCTTCGTTTGTATTGATATCGCTCATACTTAAAAATTGATAGTTTTTCTTCGAATGGGGCAAAGGTAGCGATTTCTTTTTAAAATAGGCTGATGAGCAGGGCTATATTTAGGACGGTTACCATCGTTCCCAACAGCAAGAGGATGATGGTCGTAGAGCGGCTGTTCGCGTAGACACCCATGACCTTCTTGCTGTAAGTGAGGTCCACTTGCGTGAAGACCGTGATCGGCAATTGCACGCTCAACAACATCTGCGACAGGATCAATCCCTTGAACGGATCGCCGATCAGGAATATGATGGCCAAGGCGGGGACGAACGATAGCAGGACTCCCAGCTTTGAGTGGAGGTCGGTATGATTGTACGCCTCGCCATAGAATCCGGCGAAGATGGAAGCCCCGGCGATACCGGATGTGATGGTCGAGGAGATACCTGCCAGTAATAGGGCGGCGGCGAAAATCACCCCGGCGTTATTTCCTACGAGGGGTACCAATAACTGTTGCGCTTGGTCCAGCTCGTCTACGGCGATGTTTTGCTTGAAGAAGGTAGAGGCGGCCAAGATGATCATCGCCGAGTTGATCGCCCAGCCGATCACCATGGACAGGAGCGTGTCGTAGAACTCGTACTTCAGTTGTTTCTTGATGACCGACTCGTCTTCTAGGTTCCATTCCCGGCTCTGTATCACCTCCGAGTGCAGGAACAGGTTGTGAGGCATCACGACGGATCCCAGAACGCTCATGATGATAAGCATGGAGTTCTCGGGGAAGGAGGGTTTCACCCAGCCTACCACGGCCTGCCCCCAGTCTACGTCGACCAACGCCAGCTCGTATAGGAACGAGAGCCCGATAATGGACACGAACGTGATGATCCAGCGTTCGGTCTTACTATATGTATTACTGAATAGCATGGCGAGGCATACGATGGTGACGATCACCGCTCCCGCCTTGATCGGCATACCGAACAGCATCCGGAGGGCGATGGCTCCACCGAGTATCTCGGCGAGGGAGGTGGATACGCTGGCGAGCATGGCCGATCCTAGGATCGGGCGGCTTAGCACGCGCGGCATGTATTTGTTGGTCGCCTCCGAGAGGCAGAGGCCGGTCACGATACCGAGGTGGGCCACGTTGTGCTGGATAATGATCAGCATGACGGACGAGAAGGTGACGACCCACAGGAGGGCGTAGCCGAACTCGGAGCCCGCGGCGAGATTCGTCGCCCAATTCCCGGGATCGATAAAGCCTACGGTGACAAGTAATCCGGGGCCGATATATTTTAGCAAATCCAATGCCCCGGAGCGGGGGCGGTGGTTGATCTTCAGTTTGTCTAGTAAGTTCATGTTTGTATAGATACTTTTAAATTAAAAAAACAGCGTAAAGATACGAATAGTTTCGTTGTTACCCAACGGTGGCCGGAAATACGTTCGTACGGCCGATGGCGGGTATCCGTACGGCTGTCCTCTTGTAGCTGCCCGGCTGTCCGTCCGTATCCGTACGGCTGCAAAGATGTAGCTACTCGGATACAAAGATGTAGCTGCCCGGATACAAAGATGTAGCTACTCGGATACGGATGGGCAGCTGTACGGATATGCGGTCGTACCCGTACGGTCGCGCCCGTGTATCCGGGCTTGTGTGTCTGCGTATCCGCCCGGCCGCGTGTCCGCGTTTATGCGGATACGGTAAACGAGCTACGGGAATGTCAACACGAAGGTGGTCTGCCGCTGGGCCGGGTTGCTTCTCAATGCGATGCTGCCGCCGGACAAGCGCATGATCTGTCGTGAGATGGACAGCCCGATACCGCTTCCGCCTTCTTTCGTGGTGAAGAACGGCACGAATATATGCTCGGCTTCCTCGGGGGGGATGATAGGGCCGTTGTTCGTCACTTCTAGGATAACGGCCTCGTTGGGGTCGCAATACGCCTTGAACAAGATAAGCCCGTTTTCTTGCTCGTGCCCGATCGCTTGCATGGCGTTCTTCAAGAGGTTCAAGACTACTTGCGTGATCAGGTTCTCGTCGGCGTAGACGATCAAGTCCTCCGGTTCCACGTCGATACGAATGGTTATGTTCGGGTAGTTATTGTGATGACGGGCCAACCGCGTGAGCCGTTCGGCGAACTTATTGACGTAGAATAAAGAGGGCTGAGGAGTCGGTATATGCGTAAACTTACGGTACGACTCGACGAACGCGATCAAGCTCTTCCCGGTAGAGCTGATTACCTCCAAGCCGCCCCGTATCTCCTCGTCGACATTCTGGTGGAGGGAAAGCAAGGTGTCGCTCAAGGAGGTGATAGGGGTGACGGAGTTCATGATCTCATGGGTCAAGACCCGTGTCAGCCGTATCCATGACTCGATCTCCTTATCGTCCAGCTCGCTGTTGATATCATTGATCGCGATGATGCGGACGTGTTTCTCTTGGAGCGTCATCTCGGAGACACGGACCGAGAGATGTACCGTGCCCCGCTCGTTGATAAAGGAGATCTGATGTTTCTCGCCGGGACGAACGTCGCTGATGAGGCGCTCTAGATTCTCGTCGATACGTCCGAGCTGGCGGGCATGGGTAAAGACCGTCAATCCCAGCAGTCGCAAGGCCTCGTTGTTGGTCTGGAAAATATTGCCCTTATCATCTTCTACGATGATACCCGTATTCACTTGGTTCATGATCAACTCGTAATATTTCTCTTTCTGGATCGCCTCGGCTTTCGCTTGAAAAAGTATCTGGGTGATGCGGTTTAAGGACTCGCTAACCAGCTTGTCGTTGGAGGAACGCCCCCGGGTAGCGTATTTGAAGGCGTAATCGCTATTGTCGATCGCGTCGAACATGAAGGCTACCTTTTGTGCGTTCCGCTTGAACAAAAGGCTGATGCCCCGCAAGGCAGCCATCCATCCGATGCCTAAGAACAGGAACCATCCCCATTCTTCCACCAAGGCCTGGTAGGTGAGTGCCGCCGTCAGCCCGATAGCGAGGGCGAGGCGGAAGGTGAGGCTGTAATAAATGCCTTTAAAGTTCATACCGCTTGATCTTATTGTAAAGCGTTTGCCGTGAGATTCCCAACTGGTTCGCCACGAGCGAGAGATTGCCGCCGAATTTATCCATGGCGGCCTTGATCATTGTATACTCCATTTCCTCGAGCGTAGTGATGTCATTCTTGACGGGCACCTCCCGCTTACGGGGAAAATCGAAATTGCTGCCATCTAAAGTATCACCGTCGGCGATGATAATCGCTTTCTCCACGGTATGTTCCAGTTCGCGGATATTACCCAGCCAAGGTTGGGCTTTCAGTTTTTCCTTGGCGTCGTCGGTGAGAGCCATGGGCTTTTTACCATAGATGTTGGTATATTTCGTGATGAATATTTCGGTAAGCGGTACGATATCCTCCGGCCGCTCCCTCAAGGGCGGGATCTCTACGTGTATCGTATTGATACGATACAGCAAGTCCTCGCGGAATTGCTCTTTCTGTACCATCTCCTGCAAGTCCCGGTTCGTGGCGCAGATCAGGCGGATATTGATGGGGATCGGGGTATTGCTACCTACCCGTACGATGCTTCGGCGTTGCAAGGCGGTCAATAATTTGGCTTGCAAATGATAAGACAGGTTCCCGATCTCGTCGAGGAACAAGCTTCCGTTGTTCGCTACCTCGAACTTACCGGGGCGATCCGTCCGGGCGTCGGTGAAGGCCCCTTTTACGTGTCCGAACAGCTCGCTCTCGAACAGCGTCTCCGTGATAGCGCCCATATCCACCGGTACCATGGCCTCATCCTTGCGGGGGGATAGCAGGTGTATTTCCCGGGCCAGCATTTCCTTACCGGTTCCGTTCTCTCCCGTGATTAATATATTGGCGTCTGTCTTGGCTACTTTCTCTATCAGCATCCGTAGTTGCTGCATGGCGTTGCTGTCTCCCCAGAACATACCGCTTTCCTTGGATACCAACTGCTTGTTGCCGACACCGCCTTTATGATTGG
>OLGJ01001216.1_pt1 | contig 12063 bp, 9 predicted proteins | sample 1605431 | NCBI WGS metagenome assembly OLGJ01 (sample SAMEA3888920, study PRJEB22519) | human gut metagenome | biome: human gut; feature: human-associated habitat; material: faeces | place: Denmark | collected 2009
GATTAAAAGGGAATCGGGTGTAAATCCCGGACAGTCCCGCTGCTGTGAAGCTCCGTTTATATCATGAAAAACACCCTTGCCACTGATATGCATTGAAATATCGGGAAGGCTTCAGGATTAGGAGTCAGTCAGAAGACCTGCCATTCATTAAAGGCTGCCTTTGCTCGTGGGTTAGGAAGACAGTACGAAGATATTAGTTGAACATTTAAACAAGAAATGGAATGCCTTTGTTAAAGGTATGTCCGCATTGTGGTGTGACTATATATATCCTTTATATATTAAAGAAAAAGTAAAATGATTAAGAAAGTATTGATTGCCAACAGAGGTGAGATTGCCTTGCGCGTCATGCGTTCGTGCCGGGAGATGGGACTGCTTACGGTTGCGGTCTTCTCCGAGGCCGACCGCACCTCTCATCATGTGGCATATGCCGATGAGGCTTATCCGATAGGACCGGCCGTGGCAAAAGAGAGTTATCTGAATATTGAAAAAGTGATTGCCACGGCAAAGCGATGCGGTGCCGATGCCATCCATCCGGGTTACGGCTTTTTGTCGGAGAACTCGGAGTTTGCACGCCGTTGCAAGGAGGAAGGGATTATCTTTATCGGTCCCGCCGCCGAGACGATGGAGGCGATGGGCGACAAGATAGCTGCCCGCAAGCGAATGATTGCGGCAGGCGTACCCGTGGTTCCCGGAACGGAACAACCTTTGCAGAGTGCCGAAGAAGCCGTGCGCATCTGCAACGAGATAGGTTATCCCGTGATGCTGAAGGCGTCTATGGGTGGCGGTGGTAAAGGTATGCGCCTTATCCATAACGAGAGCGAAGTGGTGGAAGCCTACAACACGGCACGCTCCGAGTCCATGTCCTCCTTTGGAGACGACACGGTCTATCTGGAAAAGTTCGTGGAAGAACCCCACCACATCGAGGTCCAGATATTGGGCGACAACCACGGCAACGTCATCCACCTCTTCGACCGCGAATGCTCCGTGCAGCGTCGCAATCAGAAGGTGGTAGAAGAAAGCCCGTCACCCTTCCTTACGCCGGAATTGCGCCGGGAGATGGGAGAGAAGGCGGTTGCCGCAGCCAAGGCAGTAAACTACTCCGGTGCAGGTACCATCGAGTTTCTGGTAGACAAGAACCGTCGGTTCTACTTCCTCGAAATGAATACGCGCTTGCAAGTAGAGCACCCCATCACGGAAGAAGTGGTAGGCGTGGACCTGGTGAAAGAGCAAATCCGCATTGCTAACGACGAGGTGCTGCACCTCAAGCAGGAGGAACTGTTCCAGCGCGGCCATGCTATAGAGTGCCGCATCTGTGCCGAAGATACGGAAAACAACTTCATGCCGTCTCCCGGTGTCATCAAGCAACTGACGGAGCCGAACGGAATCGGTGTGCGTATAGACAGCTATGTGTACGACGGCTATGAGATTCCCATCTACTACGACCCTATGATAGGTAAGCTCATCGTATGGGCAACCACCCGCCAGTATGCCATCGAGCGTATGCGCCGTGTGCTCTACGAGTACAAAATTACGGGCGTAAAGACCAACCTTGCCTATCTGAAGCGCATCATGCACGTGCCCGACTTTGTGAAGGGAGAGTACAACACCCTCTTTATCGAGAAGAACGCCCGCATGCTGGTACGCACCAACACTGCCAACGAAGAGTTGGAGAACATAGCCATGATAGCTGCCCATATGGACTATCTGGTTAATCTGGAGGAGAATGTTTCGGCACAGCTACCCGATGCCCGCCCCATCAGCCGTTGGAGGGAATTTGGCTTGCAGAAGGGAGTGCTCAGGATTTAAGGAATGGATAATTGATAATGGATAATTGATAATGGATAATTAATAATGGAAATACATATAGGAGACCGTATCGCAGACATTACCCTGGTGGGTAAGGAAGGGAATAAGGTACAACTTACCATTGACGGAAAGCCCTACGAAGTGGACATTGTGATGGCAGAGAACGGAAGTTGCTCCATCCTGCACAACGGAAACTCGTTCAACGCAGGCCTTGTGCGCGGCGAGGGCGGCAAGAGTTATGACATCAGCATGCTCCAGCGTTCCTTTCATGTGGACATCGTGGACACGCAAGCCAAGTATCTGCACATGAAGAAAGGAGCCGACGAGAAGCAGGGTGACAAGATTCTGGCGCCGATGCCGGGCAAGGTAGTGAGCATCCCCGTCAAGGTGGGCGACCGACTGGCTGCCGGAGACATTGCCGTGGTGCTGGAAGCCATGAAGATGCAGAGTAACTATAAGGTAAATGCCGACTGCATCGTCCGCAACATCCTCGTGGGCGAGGGCGAACCGGTAAATGCCAACCAAGTATTGATTGAATTGGAGTTGATAAAGGAGGAATAATCCCGAGTCGCATTCAGTCCGTATATTATAAATCACTAAATTGTAAATGCAAATATGAACAGAGAAGAAATATATCGCCAGTTTGAGGAACTGGATAAACGTGCCTCGCTGGGTGGGGGCGTAGACAAGATAGAGAAACAACACGCCTCCGGCCGCATGACTGCCCGCGAACGTATTGACATGCTGCTGGACAAAGGCTCGTTCAATGAGCTGGACAAGTTCGTGAACCACCGTTGCACCAACTTCGGCATGGAGAAGAAACAGATTGCCGGAGACGGCATGGTGTCCGGTTACGGAAAGATAGACGGCCGCCTTGTATTTGTCTATGCCTACGACTTCACGGCGCATGGCGGTTCGCTCAGCGAGACGAATGCCGCAAAGATTGTAAAGGTGCAGCAGCTTGCCCTGAAGAACGGTGCTCCCGTCATTGCCCTCAACGATTCGGGCGGCGCACGCATCCAGGAAGGTGTGAACAGCTTGGCAGGCTATGCCTCCATCTTCTATCAGAACACCATTGCGTCGGGTGTCATTCCGCAGATATCCGCTATTCTGGGTCCGTGTGCCGGTGGGGCATGCTACTCTCCGGCGCTTACCGACTTTATCTTCATGGTAAAGGAGCAGAGCCACATGTTTATCACCGGTCCGGACGTGGTAAAGACCGTGACCCACGAGGAGGTGGACAAGGAGGAACTGGGCGGTGCCTATACGCATAGCAGCAAGAGCGGCGTTACCCACTTCATGTGCAATACGGAGGAGGAGACACTGATGAGCATCCGCGAGCTGCTGAGCTTCCTGCCGTCCAACAATATGGAGGATGCTCCCTTCACTCCCTGCTCCGACGATATCCATCGCCGGGTAGAGGCGCTTCAGACCGTCATTCCTGAGGACCCGAACATGCCCTATGACATCAAGGATATTATAGAACCGGTGCTGGACAACCAGTACTTCTTCGAAGTGATGCCTCACTTTGCCAAGAACGTCGTTATCGGTTTCGGTCGTCTGAACGGGCGTTCGGTAGGTATCGTGGCAAACCAACCTGCCTATTTGGCGGGTGTGCTCGATATTGATGCCAGCGACAAGGCGGCACGTTTCATTCGTTTCTGCGACTGCTTCAACATCCCGCTGATAACCTTCGAAGATGTTCCCGGCTTCTTGCCCGGAACGATGCAGGAGCACAACGGCATCATCCGCCACGGCGCCAAGATTGTCTATGCCTATGCCGAGGCCACCGTGCCCAAGATAACGCTGATTACCCGCAAGGCATACGGCGGCGCCTACATCGTGATGTCCAGCAAACCGACGGGTGCCGACGTGAACCTGGCTTATCCGCAGGCGGAAATCGCCGTGATGGGTGCCGAGGGTGCAGTGAACATCCTCTACCGCAAGTCCTCTGCCGAAGAGAAGCAGGAGATTATCAAGGAGTATGAAGACAAGTTCTCCAACCCTTACCGCGCCGCCGAGCGTGGCCTCATAGATGAGGTCATCATGCCGCGTGACACCCGCTACAAGCTGGTGCAGGCATTGGAGATGGCGCACAACAAGAATCAGAGCAATCCACCGAAAAAGCACGGCAACATGCCTTTATAATAGTAGTTATTTTTTATGTGTGAAATGCGTATCCCCGGAGAAGTGATTTCTGTGGGGATACACTTTTTAAATAGAGAATTAAGAATTAAACAATAAGGCTGAAAAGTAAAAACTAAAGATAGAAACTATGGAACTATTAAGAAACCTCTTTGAGGGTTATCCCAACCTTTGGGGCGGAGGAGTGGCACACTCTGTCCTAATTCTGTCCCTGGTCATCACCTTCGGTATCATGCTGGGCAAGTTGAAGGTGGCAGGCATCTCGCTGGGTGTCACCTGGATTTTGTTTGTGGGCATTGTCTTCGGACATTTCGACATGAACCTCGACGAACATCTGCTGCACTTCCTGAAGGAGTTCGGCTTGATACTGTTTGTCTATTCCATCGGTCTGCAAGTGGGACCGGGATTCTTCTCCGCTTTCAAGAAGGGCGGACTTACGCTGAACATGGTAGCAATGCTTTCCGTCTTCCTCAGCGTGGTTATCACCATTGTGTTGCACTTTGCCACCGGAATCCCCATTACTACGATGGTGGGTATCTTGTCCGGAGCCGTGACCAATACCCCCGGTCTGGGTGCTGCCCAGCAGGCAAACAGTGACCTCAACGGGGTGGATGCTCCGGAAATCGCACTCGGATATGCCGTTGCCTATCCGCTGGGTGTGGTGGGCTGCATCCTGGCGCTGCTAGCCTTGAAGATTTTCATGCGGATTAATACCCAAAAAGAAGAGGAGGATGCCGAGCACGGGCTGGGTCATCTGCAGGAGCTGACCGTGCGTCCCATATCGGTAGAGATACGCAATGAGGCAATAGACGGCAAGCGGATCAGAGATGTGAAACCATTGTTGAACCGTGCGTTTGTCATCTCCCGCATCCGGCACACCGGCAGTCAGGAAACAGAACTGGCGAATGCCGATACGGTGCTGCACATGCAGGATGAAATTCTGTTCATTGCCAACCCGAAAGATGTGGAGGCCATTGTTGCCTTCTTCGGAAGAAAAATTTCGGTGGAGTGGGAACGGGAGGACAAGAACTTGATTTCACGCCGCATCCTCATCACCAAGCCGGAACTGAACGGCAAGTCTCTGTCTCAGCTCAAGATACGTAACAACTTCGGTGCCTGCATCACCCGTATCAACCGTTCAGGAGTAGACTTGGTAGCCTCCCCACATTTACAGTTGCAAATGGGCGACCGTGTAACTATAGTTGGTAGTGAACTTGCTGTCACTCATGCCGAAAAGGTTTTGGGAAACTCCATGAAGAGACTGAATCATCCCAATCTTATCCCCATTTTTTTCGGCATCGCATTAGGATGTATCTTGGGAAGTATTCCATTTATGTTTCCAGGTATTCCACAACCAGTAAAACTTGGTCTAGCAGGTGGACCGCTTATTGTATCCATTCTTATCAGTCGTTTCGGTCCTCAATATAAAATGATTACATACACCACGATGAGTGCTAACTTGATGATAAGAGAAATCGGGATTTCCTTATTCCTAGCTTGTGTAGGGTTGGGAGCCGGGAAAGATTTTATAGAGACAATTGTAAATGAAGGTGGATATATTTGGATTATGTATGGAGCTATTATTACGACCGTACCATTAATCATAACGGGGCTCATTGGGCGTTATGCCTGTAAATTAAACTATTATACCCTTATTGGTGTATTATCAGGAGCAAATACTAATCCGCCTGCCCTCGCCTATTCCAATGATCTGACTTCATGTGACGCTCCGGCCGTGGGATATGCCACCGTATATCCGCTTGCTATGTTCCTACGCGTACTTACGGCTCAATTATTGATACTCTCATTAGGTTAAACTTTAAAATTCTTTAAATATGTACCAACAAGAAACGATTACCAAAGAACTACATTTACAGTTAAGTGATGAAGATTTGGCACAGTTCGAACTTGATGCCAAAGAAACGGAACGTCTCGGACACATCGGCACCCACATGGATTGCTATATGGAAGCTCCCCGCTATAAAGAATATGTAACAGATGCCGTCGTAGTAGATTGTCGGAACGGACTACCAGCCGACGAATACTTTAATAACTTGGACATAGAAGGTAAAGCATTGGTTTTATATACCGGCAATATGGCAACCAACGACTATGCAACCAAAGACTTCTTTATGTTTGACATGAAGCTTAATTGGGACTCTCTGGCTGCATTACTTTATAACCATCCAAAGTTTATTCTTATTGACTCACATGGGTTAGGCATGTTTTCACAACACCGGTTATTCGATATGGAATGTGAGAAAAACGGTTGTTTTCTTATTATGTGCCTGATGCTTGAAGGAGAAGAAATATTGAATATAAAAAAATTAAAGATTGAAATTGACAAGGAAATGCCTTCCACTGGAAAGCCATGTCGTGTCTATGGATTCTAAAAAAAGAAAAACATAACTTCATTTAAATGGATAAGACAGCCGAAACTTTGATAGATGTCAGTGGATTTATTTCTGAATATTCCGCTCACATGATGGGATGTGGTGTACATACTTCACGAGTGATACGCAGTGCCAATCGCATTGGGGAATCATTCGGTTATATGGTAAAAATCAGTGTCATTCAGAAAAAGAAAAAACGAGATCGAAAAGCAAGTATATCAATTGGTTACTCATAACAATAGTAGCTGTGCTGCTTGGAAGCATGGTAGTAGAACTTGTCCAAAATGTTTAATACCATCCAACTTTTATAAATCATTTCTGATTTTTAAACTAACTCAATGCTGTAATAATTCCAATTTCCATTATCTTTGTTCCCGAATCGGTTCCGAATAGATGTCCTCTATCCGGATTAAAAGGGAATCGGGTGTAAATCCCGGACAGTCCCGCTGCTGTGAAACTCCGATAAAATTTCCGATACGTACCTATTGCCACTGCCTGACTCCACATAACGAGAACGCGGGAAGGCATCGGAAATGAGGAGCCAGTCAGAAGACCTGCCATTCATCAAAGGCCGTTTCTACTCGTGGGGTTAGGGAAGCGGTACGAAAATATACAATAATTCATACCAACAGCATCTCATGCAAATAATTAAAAGGAATGGGACAACAGAATCCTACGACAGGGAAAAAATAGCCGTTGCCATACGGAAAAGTTTTATCAGTACCCAAAAAGAAATAACAGATGAAGCTGTCTACACCATAGTAGATGAAGTGGAACAATTTCTGCATCAAAACGAAGCAAATCGTAGTGTAGAACGCATTCAGGACGAAGTGGAACGTAGCTTGATGGAACATGGCTTTTACGCAGAAGCCAAAAACTATATACTTTACCGTTGGCAGCGCACAGAAAGAAGAAAAGTCCTCAGTCAAATCATTACCGGAACCGGTGATGATACTATAGCAAATATACTGAAAGAGATACAAAAAGACTTCTCCGGGAAGGAATATAGTCTAACCTTTCTCGCAGAGAAATTCACAAGTTTCTGTAAACCGGATATGACATCCGGGGAACGGTTGGCGGCACTTGTCAAAGCGGCTGTAGAACTGACAACACAAGAAACTCCCGACTGGGAATTCATTGCAGCGCGTCTGCTGAATTTCCGATTGACAAAGAAACTGACCGAACAGGCGGAAGCTGCCGGCATCTTTTCATTTTATGATAAATTACGCTACCTCACCGACGAGGGCTTGTATGGTAATTATATCTTGGCCTCCTATACTCCACAGGAGATAGAAACGGCAGCCGGCTTCATGTGTCCCGAACGTGACAAGCTTTTCAATTATTCAGGACTGGATCTGCTTGCCAAACGTTATCTGATCCGTACCCGTTCACACGAACCTATAGAGTCTGTGCAGGAAATGTATTTAGGGATTGCCCTTCATCTCGCTATGCCCGAAAAACAGAACAGACTGCAATGGGTAAAAAAGTTCTATGATATATTAAGTCGTCTGGAAGTCACAATGGCCACTCCTACCCTGGCAAATGCCCGAAAACCTTATCACCAGTTGCTTCATTGATACAGTGCCCGATAGTCTGGAAGGCATTTACCGCAGCTTAGACAATTTTGCGATGGTAAGCAAATTTGGAGGAGGAATGGGAATGTACTTTGGCAAAGTTCGTGCCGCAGGTGGAAACATACGCGGATTCAAAGGTGTGGCCGGAGGTGTAATCCGATGGATGAAACTGGTGAATGACACTGCTGTAGCCGTTGACCAGTTAGGTATGCGTCAGGGAGCCGTAGCCGTCTATCTGGATGTATGGCACAAAGACTTGCCTGAGTTTCTGCAACTCCGGACCAATAATGGAGATGACCGGATGAAAGCGCACGACATCTTCCCCGCCGTATGCTATCCGGACTTATTCTGGCGTATGGCGAAACGGGATTTAAACCAGCAATGGCATTTATTCTGCCCCAATGAAATAATGACCGTCAAAGGATACTGTCTGGAAGACTACTACGGAGAGGAATGGGAACAAAGATACATGGATTGCGTAAATGACTCCCGACTCTCCAAGCGTAGCATGAGCATCAAAGATATCGTCAGACTGATACTGCGTTCGGCTGTAGAAACAGGTACTCCCTTTACATTCAATCGTGACACCGTGAACCGTGCCAATCCCAATGCACACCGGGGGATCATTTATTGCTCCAATCTTTGCACGGAAATAGCACAAAACATGTCCTCCATTGAAACAGTTTCTACAGAGATATGTACGGAAGATGGTGATACAGTGGTAGTCAAAACAATCCGGCCCGGAGACTTTGTGGTATGTAATCTTGCCAGCCTTTCATTAGGACATTTGCCCTTGGAGGATGAAAAACAAATGAAAGAAAAGGTGGCAACTGTAGTACGGGCATTGGATAATGTGATTGAACTGAACTTTTATCCGATTCCTTTTGCTCAGATTACCAATCATCGCTACCGCAGTATCGGCTTGGGAGTCAGCGGCTATCATCATGCTCTTGCTGTTCGCGGCATTCGTTGGGAAAGCGAGGAACATCTCAGTTTTATGGATAAAGTTTTCGAACGTATCAACTATGCTGCCATAGCAGCAAGTAGCGAACTGGCAAAAGAAAAAGGGGCCTATCATTATTTTGAAGGCAGCGACTGGCAGACCGGAGCTTATTTTATAAAACGGGGTTACAATTCGCCAGAATGGAAAGCATTGGCTGTAAAGGTTTCCACACAAGGAATGAGAAATGCCTATCTTCTTGCCATTGCCCCCACCAGCAGCACCAGTATCATTGCCGGAACCACTGCCGGAACAGATCCGGTAATGAAACGTTTCTTCTTGGAAGAAAAGAAAGGAGCCATGCTGCCACGTGTTGCACCGGCATTGTCCGATAAGACCTATTGGATATATAAAAGTGCTTATCTGACAGATCAGACATGGAGTATCCGTGCCGCAGGGATCCGGCAGTTACATATAGACCAGGCGCAAAGTCTGAATCTATACATTACCAATGAATTTACCCTGAGACAAGTATTAAACCTGTATTTGCTGGCATGGGAATGTGGCGTAAAAACAGTATATTATGTCCGCAGCAAATCATTGGAAGTAGAAGAATGTGAAAGCTGTGCTTCCTGATCTTTTCGTAAACACTCCAGTACTGAATTGTCATGCTAAAACATTTCTTGTAGGGGCACCATGCTTGCGCCCCTACAAGAAATGAATAACAAATTTATTTTTAATATACAGCCTTGAGTTAGCAGTAAAACAAGAAGACAGAATATAAAACAACAATAAATCATGAATACAATAAAATTAAAAAAGAATGCCCTTTTCAATCCTGAGGGAGATACCGACCTCCGTCACAGAAGAATGATTGGAGGAAACACCACCAATTTGAATGATTTCAATAATATGCGCTACAAATGGGTTAGTGACTGGTATCGTCAGGCCATGAATAATTTTTGGATTCCCGAAGAAATCAATCTCACCCAAGACACCAAGGATTATCCTCACCTGGACCAGGCAGAACGCACCGCCTATGATAAAATCCTGAGTTTTTTAGTGTTCCTTGATTCTTTACAAAGCAATAATCTGCCCACCATCAGCGAATACATCACAGCCAATGAAGTTAATCTATGCCTCCATATCCAAGCCTTTCAGGAATGTGTACACAGCCAAAGCTACAGTTACATGCTGGATTCTATCTGTAGCCCCGAAAAGCGTAACGAGATCCTTTACCAATGGAAGACAGACGGACACCTGCTGAAAAGAAATACCTTTATAGGCAATTGCTATAACGAATTCCAGGAAAGTCAGGATGGATTCACATTGATGAAAACCCTTATCGCCAACTATATATTGGAAGGAATCTATTTCTATAGCGGATTCATGTTTTTCTATAACTTGAGCCGTAATGGAAAAATGTCAGGTTCCGCACAAGAAATCCGATATATCAATCGAGATGAAAACACGCATCTGTGGTTATTCCGCAACATTATTCTGGAATTAAAGAAAGAAGAACCGGATTTATTCACTCCCGATAAAGTAAAAATATATGAATACATGATGCGTGAGGGGGTCAAGCAGGAAATAGAATGGGGACAATATGTGATAGGAGACAATATACAGGGACTCAACCGGAAAATGATAGAAGATTATATTCAATATTTAGGCAATCTCCGTTGGAGTAGTTTAGGTTTTGGCCCTCTGTACGAAGAAAACCATAAAGAGCCGGAAAGCATGCACTGGGTATCTCAATATTCCAATGCCAATATGGTAAAGACTGATTTTTTTGAAGCAAAGAGTACGGCTTATGCCAAAAGCACAGCTTTGGAAGATGACTTATAACCCATTTACAAAATAATTTTGCTCCGCATCTTAAACCGTTAAGATACGGAGCAATAAATGACCTGACAGAAACATTTCCATTAAAGACTATCAATAAACAGCTGTCGCCACCTCTTTCACATTATCCACCGCACCCACTGTATAAAAATGTATCCCCGGAACCCCATATGCTATCAGCTCCCGGCATTGATTGATACACCACTCTATGCCTAATGCACGCGCTTCTTTATCATCCTTGCATTTCATTGCTTCCACAACCAATTCCTGTGGTAAATCCACATTGAATGTTTTAGGAATAACACTGAGTTGTGATAGCTTGGAAAAAGGTTTGATGCCCGGTACGATAGGAACATTAATCCCCTCTTTTCTTGCACGCTCCACAAAGTCAACGTATTTTCGGTTATCATAAAACATTTGTGTCACTACATAATCGGCTCCGGCTTCCACTTTCTTTTTTAACCAATATAAATCTTGTTCCATGTTGGGAGATTCCTCATGCTTCTCCGGATAGCCTGCCACCCCATAACGAAAAGGAGTTAAAGGAGCCTGAATCGGCGTTCCATCAATAAATTTGCCTTCCTGTTTTGCTACAATGATCTTATCCAGATCACCGTCTGCTGCATTGATCACACCTGGGAAATTCATGAACTCACCGAGTCCTGCGATTCCTTCTCTTGTAATAGGCTCTTTCATTGCCTCTGCATCAATAACTGCTCCTGAATGTTCCCATGGAGTTGCCGGTACACAGGATGGTAATTCATACTTCACATCCAGCACTGTATTCTCGGCTGCCTTCATCATATAATCCAAACCTGCGATTCCACATACATTTACGATTTCATGTGGATCTGCCATGATCGTTGTTCCACCATGTGGTACAAGGAGACGTCCGATCTCCTCCGGACATACATAGGAAGACTCGATATGGATATGGCTGTCAATAAATCCCGGTGCGGCATATCTTCCCTCTGCATCGATCACTTCTTTTCCTTCGTACTCTCCGATTCCTGCGATCTGATCTCCTGAAAATGCAATATCACCTTCCTGGATCTTGCCTGAAAATACATTTACGACCTTACAGTTCTTGATAACAAGGTCAGCCGGGATTCTTCCTGCTGCCGTGTCGATCAGTTTTTTTAATTCTGCTTTCATTGTTGCTGCATCTTTCATAATTAAACAGCCTCCTCCTTCTCTCTTTTTATTTTCCCTCCCGGATGCTCCCACACCCGGTCGGGACTTCATAATTATAATTACTTTTCACGTACTGCAAGTACCGGCTCAAACGTTGTCAGATTTACATAATCAACCGGTCCTACATCTGTGATCGCATAATCCGGGATTGCTGTAATCGGCAGGA
>OLGJ01001217.1_pt1 | contig 12054 bp, 12 predicted proteins | sample 1605431 | NCBI WGS metagenome assembly OLGJ01 (sample SAMEA3888920, study PRJEB22519) | human gut metagenome | biome: human gut; feature: human-associated habitat; material: faeces | place: Denmark | collected 2009
TGATACCGGGAAACTTTGAACTTCTTCTGAATGGCATCCGTGATTTTTTGGGGGCTGTCACCACGAAGAAGGCCCTGAACCAATTCTTTTTGAAGGCTGTCAACCAATTCTTGTTTCTTGAACCAAATACGGTCACTAAAGGTTCGCCCGTCCGTTGTCCAAGGCTTTGAAAGCAAGGTTTCAAGTTTCTTCTGATCCAGCCCGGTAATATCCCAACCAAGGCCCACACCCTTCTGAACCTCAAAAGCCGTGTGGGTGTAGCCATTGCCCACAACTTTCTTCAACAGGGCATCCAGACTATCAACCTGATTGCCATACAGCAATTCAAGCTGTTGCTGAATACCTGTCTGAACAGCTTCAAGGCGGGAAATGTGGAACCGGGCGGACGCATTTTCCAGCTTCTTCAGCCATGCCGCATCCAACCCGGCCTGTTCACCGATCTTGATATACTGTTCAACGCTCCAATGAAATTCTTCAAGCTGTCCAGCGGTTAGCCATTTCCGGGCATCGGTCAGGCTGATTTGGTTGTTCACCGCAAAACGGGCATACCAGCTTTCAATTTCCTTCTGAACCGAACGCTGGGCATCCAAATACAGTTCTTCCATGTCCTGAATGGTTCGCTGGGCTTCTCGGTGGGCGCTGTCCTCCAAGATGGAAAACCGTCCACGCCAATAGTCCGCATTTCTCATGGGCGGTTCCTCCAATCCTGAAAAATGGTGCTGAAGGTGGGATTTGAACCCACACGCCTTGCGGCAACGGATTTTGAATCCGCCGTGTCTGCCTATTCCATCCACTTCAGCAAATAAGACTTCCCCATCAGGGCTGAAGGCCCCGCAAGCATCTTCAGCCAAGTCCAACAGGGAAGCATGGTAGCCCGTGCCGGGATCGAACCGGCGTTACCGCCGTGAAAGGGCGGTGTCTTAACCGCTTGACTAACGGGCCATGATGGGCCGGGGAAGGGAATTTCACCCTTTGGCGGGTAGGAGTAATAGCACCCCGCCACACTCAAGGTCTGCCCCGGCATATATTGTGAAACGGCGGGGGTTATTCACCCTCGCCATTGTCACCTTTGTTCTGGTTGCCGGTCTGGAAGGCCCCGGCGTATTCCTGCGCTTGTTCCATTGCTTCATCCTTTTCCTTACGCAACCGGGCCAGCTCCACTTCAACATCCGTAACCCACGGGTGCTGTTCCACAATGGTTTCCGTGGACAGAATACCAACGGACTTGGAACAGTTTTCAATGGATTCCGTTTCATTGATTAGAATGTCACGGTTGAACACGATCTGAAGTTCAGCGCCTTCATAATCGCCCAAGCCCCTGTTGCTGAAATCCTGATTGATGAACCACAACAGTTCTTCAAAGGCCGCTTGGAACTCGGTTTCCATGCCGTTTGCGTCAAGGTCAATGTCAGAATACATGGATTGAATGTTCATCTGGTTGGGGTTGCCACTCAAACGATCATCCTTGGCATCGTAACCACGGGCATTTTCAATCAAGGACTTCTTCAGAAGTTCCAAAATGCCCTTGTAGTTCTCTGCATTGATTTCAACCTGAAGGGTTTCAACCCCGCCATCCTCACGAACCTTCACGGCTCCATAGGTGGAAAGGTTGTGGCGGAACTCGCCAAGGTTTTCACCGTCATAGTTCTTCAGAACCAGAATGGTGTTCCGTGCGTCCTCTTGCATATTGTTTTCAAAGTCGGAAATCATGGTGTTGATTCCGTCCTGAAGGGTTTTCACACGGCGGATCAGGGGGATTTCCTGTTTGTTATACTTGAAGGGAACCAGCGGAATCCTTGTCCAGTTGAACCCCTTGGGTTCTTGGCCTTCTTCCTCAACCATGAAATAGTTTTCGTGTTCACCGGCTTCCACATCGGCAATCAGCATATCATTTTGATAGATATACCGGTAAATGCCATCGGCTTTGAAGATTTCCACCTTCTCCACCTTTTCCTTCTGGTAGCCGTTCCACACTTCTTGGGTGTAGTAACGAATCGCACAATCAAGAATGGTGTGATCATCGTCAGCCCAAAAAGGAAGAATGTCATAGGCCGGGAAATGCTTGAAGGACAATTCACCAGCTTCATTGTAGTAAGGATAAAGCCAGCCAAGGCCACCGTTCAGGGCATCTTCACAAACATATTTCAGAAGCCGGTAAAACCGTTTGTTGAAAACCTTGCCCAAAGCATCCGTGTAACCCTTATCCTGACAGTTCAGGGTGAAGGGCTTGCCCACAAGGTAGTTGGTTTTCTGATCCACCATCAGGGCATATTGGTTATCAATCAGGCGGTTGTTCGGAAGGTTCGTCACCACCTGAAGTTGACCGTTTTCACCAATGATTGTGCGCTGACGCTGAAGAATGTCATGCTGTCCTTCATAGTACAGATCACCCATAACCTGATCCTTGCGGCGCTGACTATTCTTCCATTCCTTGATTTCAGCGGCGAAGAACTGATTTTCAGTCATGCCGGTTCGCCCACCCTGAAGGATCAGGCGGTTGATACGCTCCATAGCGTTATCCAGAAACATATTCACTTACCGCCTTTCTTCATTGCTTAATAAACGCAAACACACGGTTTCCGTGTGTTTTTCGTGTGTTTTGTTACTATCATGTTATTAGTCGAAGCTGAAGGCGGGGCCAACCAACATATCTTCCAGCCCGTAACGCATAGCGTCCATAAGGTGGTTGAAATCGTCAATGGGAACATTGATCTTGGCCCCGAACTTATCTTCTGCCCATGTGTAGTTTGAAATCTCTGTGATGAAGTTCACGCATCGGGGATGAACAATGATGGTATAACCCTGAATGTACTGGATTCCGTTGTTCACGCTGTCCTTTCCCTTCCGGGCGGCTCTGATACGATGAAGGCCAGCATCCCGCAATTCATCAATGCTCTTAGGTTCGGCACAATCGGCCTTGATCCGTTCCTTGCCGTAGCCCATGCCGGTGATCCGGTCACAGATTGCCCGGTTCGTCAGGGCCTTTTCATACAGTTCATCAAACACCCAAATGGTTCTTTCCTTCTCACTCACCAGCCCACAGAACAGGGCCGTGGGATCGTTGGTATAACCGAAGTCAAGGCCAAAGGCGCTTTTCACATCAGGCTTCTTGGAAATAGCCAGATAATCAAAGGCTTCTTCCCGCCAATTATCGAAAATCAGGCCATCCACAATGCCCCAACCCCCAAGGCCAGCCACCTTGTAGCGGCGGGGGTTGTTTTCCTTCATGGTGTTGAACACCTTCAAATCCGCCGTGTCCAGCCATTCATTACACAGGTAATTGGTGGTTGTGGCGTAAATCTGCCCGTCCGGGCTGATCCAGCTATCATGGAACTTGTATGTGGGGTTCCCTTGGGCATCCTTGCCGGTGATCTCCCCGAAGAAGCGTTTCCTGATCCAATGCTTTTCGTTCCACGGGTTGAATGTCAGCGTGATTTGCTTGAACAGGCCGGTTTCTTCCGGGATAGCACCACGGATGGATTCATCCAGCATATCAAAATCAGCTTCATTCATGATTTCGTATGCTTCTTCAATCCAGCACCAGCACAAAAACCCTATTTCAACCGTGATACTCGTCACTTTTAGGGGATCATCAAGGCCCCGAAAGTAAATCTTCTGACCGGTGGGAAGGTAGGTCATTTCAAGGGGGCTTTCCTTGATTTCCCAATAGGCTGAAACCCCAAGGCGGTTGATTGCCCATTTCAGTTCAGTGAAACAGGAATCTTTCAAGGTTCTGAACACCTTGCGAACCACAAGGGTATTGGCTTCAGGGTATTGCATCATCCGTTTGATGATGTTCAGGGCCGTTGTCTTGGATTTCTTGGAAGCACGGCTTCCCTTACACACCCGATAACGGCCTTTGAAGTTCCAGAAGGTTCCGTAACCCTTGCCAACCACTTCAGGAAGGTGAACCCGCTTGGCCTGTGGGCTAATCTTCAAGTTGATCATCCCCCGTGATAATCACCGGAACGGCCCCTTCCACACCTACCTTGTCCGTGAACATACCATAACGCTTGCCGATCAGTTCAGCGGCCTTCAGCCTTTCCTTGGCTCCAACCTCTTTCTGCGTCAACTCTTGGCAACCGTCACCACACAGGATGGGGATTTCTTCAGTATGTTCACCCCGCATCACCGAAGTCAGGTATTTCATGACTTCTTCAGCATCAGCGATCTTGGCCGAATGAAGTTTTTCAAGTTCGGTTTCGATGTACGCTTTCAAGTCAGGTTTTGCAAGGTTTTCAGAACCCGTTTGCTTTGCGGTCTTGGGCGAATACCCCGCCTTGATTGCCGCATCCGTAGCATTGCCGCTGATCAGGTATTCATCACAGAACTTCCGCTGTCTTGGTGTCACAGGTATTCACCCCTTTCCTAAAAAAGTGAAATGCACCCCTATAAGGGGTGCATTTTTACGATTCCAGAATAACACGCTTGATACTGTAAAATCCTACACACTTTTCACAAGAATAGGATTTTACACTACTGTTCAAGCGATAATAAAAGGTTAGGGTTCTTTTCAGAAAAAGAAATCAGGGCCTTCCCGTGAATTTTATAAACCTGTGAAATTGAAAAGTTAAGGTCAAAGGCAATATCAAGCCATTTCTTCCCGTCAATGTATCGGGCAATCAGAACATTTTGCTGATCGAAGTCAGGAAGGATCTGAATTGCCTTCAGGGTGGTGTTCTTCAGGTCAACAAGTTCATCAATCCGGGCGTTGATGGTTCTTTCAAGTTCATCAATCTTGCAGATCGTTTCTTCAAGGCTGTTCTTGGGGCCTGAAGTTTGAACCTTGTCCTGTTTCAGTTCACACCCGATGGAAGTCAACCGGGAACGCTCTGTTGCAACCCTGTTCAAAAGCCTATTGATCAAGGCATCAAGGCGGCTGATTTGGTTCAGCAAATCCTTGGCCTGTTGGGAAAGGTCTTTGTCATTCACTATGTAACACATCCTTTCTGGGGTAGTCTGTTCCGTTTTCATTGCATCTGTACCGTGGATAAATGCCGAAAAATCAAGGGGTTTCAAGGGTTTGGAACGCATGGAACAGATAAAACGGGCAGTTTCTTATATACACATTTCTTATATATTTTTTTCTTTATAAGAAGAAAGTATATTTACATCTGTTCCATCTGTTCCGTTCTCTGAAAACAACTGAAAAAGTCTTGAAAATCAAGGTTTTTCGTGCGGAACAGATATAGAAAAAACATCTATTCCATACCTGTTCCACACGCTGTTCCAACCCCTACTGAAGAAGCACCTGTTCAGGCGGAAATATTGTCTGAAAGATACCAGACAATCAGGAACCAAACGGGATCAATGCTGAAATACTCGGCCACGGCCATAAGCAACAGCACAAGGGTCAGCACCACCAGCATTTTCTTCATCGGTGTTTCACCCGCCTATTCCATTGATTTTCCGCTATTTCTTTTATATCTGATCCGGGTGTTTCAACCCCACATTTTCTGCAACGAACCCAATACCACCCATCATTATCCATGAAAAAGGGTTCTCCGCCACAGAAAGGGCAAGGCTTATTCATCATCTGTATTCCCTCCCGGTCTTACGGTCTTTGATTTCAATGCGGTTCAGAAGTTCAAACCCCGCCAAACGGGTGATGTACTTCAGGACAAAGATCAGGGTGTTCACCCGCTTCTGCTGTTCATCCTCGTCACGGATGATATTCTTTGTGCCGTGGTAGGCTGTCGGATCGTGATAGCCTTCAGCATTTTCCCCAAGGTTTAGGCATCGGTTTTCCCTCCTTCTTCTCTGTACCATTCTTCAATATCACACCCAATGTCCTTCAGCTTTTGACGGGCAAGCCACCCATCATCTTCCTGATCCATCAGGTAATATTCCCGTAGCTTCAGGGTTTCGGCATAGAACAGCTTCCATGCCAGCTTCAGGTGCTTGGGGCCAAAGCCAAATTGGGTGTGAAGCATCCACAAGATGGATGATTCTTTGTCCATGTCAAAAGCCCGGTCATTCGCCACAATCTGTTCATTGATTGCGTGGTTCAGGGCCTTTTCTTCAGCTTTGTTGAACTGAACGCCAAAGATTTTGCCACTGGACTTCTTAAACATCGGCATGGTATTCACTCCAAATATCATCGAAGCATACTGGAATCAGCCAATGAACCTTGTCCAACAGGATCAAGGCCACTTCCCGCATCTGCGGATGTGCGGCGGGCGAACCGCAACTTCAGGAAATGCCGCCATTCCCGAATGTTGGCCGTCATAACCACTTCCGTTTTCAGGCTGTTGGGTAGAACGGAACGGGCTTCTTGCGGGGAACAGCCTTCATCCAGCAAGGCAAAATAGGCATCTTCAGCATCCCGCATGGCAATTCTCCAACAATCCATTTTCACCTTCTCGCCCAAGGTGTTTTCATCCCAAAAACAAGGCTTGATCACCGTGATTTCCTCACCGAACTTGCCCTTGCCATAATTGCAATAGCGGGTGGATTCCTGACAGTAAGAAGCCATCCGGTGGCGCACGATCTCATGAGAAACCCCACGATCACAAATGAACTTCACCGTGAAGGAACAATGTTCTAAAACCGCTTCATGTCCACGCTTGATGATCCCGGCAACGAACTTTTCAGCGGAACCTTCCGTGATTTTGTCCTCGGACTTGTAGCAGACACGGCCACATTGTTCCAACCGCTTCAGAATGGTGGCCCCATCAATCGGGGTGATGAACTGCACATCAGGTTTGATAATTTTCATTTTCTTCAACCTCCCAATTCGTTCCGGTGCTGTGACCGGTAAGGATCGAACCCTTCAGGGTAACGCTGTTCCAGCTTTTTCAAGTTTTCTTCCATGACCGTATCAAGGTCAGAACCAATGGCATCACACAGAACGGCCAAATACCAAGCCACATCACCAAGTTCTTCAATCATGTGGCGCTTATCCAGTTCATGGCCGTGGAAGAAATGTTTCTTCACCTGTTCGGCCACTTCACCGGCTTCACCGCAAAGGCCCAAGGCACATTCCAGCTTCAGCCGATCCATGTTGGAACGGTCAGCGGTTCGCAAGGAATCCCGCATATAACGGTTAGCGTTCATCGGCGTGTTCCTCCGCTTTCTGATCATCCAATTCAAGAACGGTCATAATGGCGTAATTGGCAAGGTCAATCAGGGTATCACGGATAGATTCATCCTTTACTTCCTGAACCCCGGATTTGGTCAGGCTCTTGAACCGGGCCAGCTTATCCCCAAGCCTGATCCGGGGCATTGCCATTCCTTCTTCTGTGAAGGTCTGGTGAAAGCTATCGCCATAGTCATGATTCTTCATGGCATACAAGGCATTGATTTCCTTGCAAATATCGGCATGGCGTTCCGTTTTGGTTTTAGGTAACATTGAAATCATCCTTTCTCTCAGTTGAACCATTTGATCACCGGATCACCGGTGAAGCCCTTTTCCCACACATACCACGCATAGGCAATGGCGCTTTCCGGTTTCCCGGTCATATCACCATTTTTATAACAGGCCAGCCGGGAACGGCTGATATAAACCTTTCGGGGGGTATGTCTGAAGAACTCACCCCGTTTTTGCCCCTCCAAAAACTGAACCTTCAGGAACATAGCCACTTTCCCACCGGGGCGGACGCTTTCAAGCGCCCTTTGAACAAATTCAAGCCCCATTGAATACGGCGGGTTTGTGATTATATCGCCTTCAAAATCGTCCAGCGTTTCCTTCAGGAAATCCAGCGGTTCAGGATCACCGAAGCCCCGGTAAATCAAATCGGTTGAAATGACTTCATAACCGTGGGCCTGAAGTACCTTGGAAATGTGGCCTTCACCACAGGCCGGTTCCCAAATGACCGGGGAAAACTGTTCCAGTTCCAGAAGCATTTCCACGGCCCTTGGATCGGTGGCGTAGTAATCAAATGCTTCTCGTTCTTCAGGAACATGGTTGGAACTACCTAATGTGGTGAACACCTTCTTGGAACCACTCATTCTGTGTCACCGCCTTTCACAAATACACGGGTTTTCCGGTTTCTGATCCACTTTGGAACCGTTGTGAAGCCACAGCGTTTTGTGATCTGCCGGGAAAACTCAATCTTGGAAAGGGCTTGGAAGTTGTTCGCAATGCAATATTCCTTATACCGGCGATACACGGAATCGGTGGCTTCATTTTCAATCCCGTCAACACCCACTTCATTGATGAACCCAATAATGGGGTTGTTGTTTTCCTCATATTCGTCCAACTGCCCCTGAACTCTGCTGGAAGTGGTGAACTGTGCGTTCCCAAGAACCCGCTTCAACCCCTGAAGGCCAAGCAAGGCCAGATATTCCATTGAACCCTGTTCACACAATTCATCCTTGATGAACGGGCGGAAGTCAGCACCATTGGGGGTGAACTTGGCATCGAAGGGAACAATCACCAAACGCCGCTGAACGGCTCCGGTTTTGTCCTTGATACGGGGGATATTGTTGGCGCTGAACAGGAACTTGGAATAATTGTTGAACTCAAAAGGATCTTGGCCTTTGCGCTCCACATTCACCCGATCACCCGTGACCAGCTTCTTGAGCACGGAAGCATTGGCAATAAATTCATCACCAATATCATCACCGATGTTCGCCAGCTTGCCGAACAGTTCAGCGGTTTTGAACCTATCGCCCAATTCCTTCAGGTCAAGGGAAGCAATGTTCTGATCCCCAAGAAGGTTCTTCACCACATGAAGGAAGGTGGATTTGCCGTTGCTCTTATCGCCAATCAGGATGAAGGCTTTGCCAAGTTCGTTGCGGCGGTACATACAATAGCCCACCATTTCTTCCAGCAAGGCCCGAACTTCAGGATCATCACAGGCCAGCCGGTTCAGGGTATGATCCAACAGATCATCATGGGCGGTGGGGTTGTACGGCCACGGGATTTTGTTTGTAATGACCACATCCGGGGTGAACTCTTTGAAGGAACCATCCCGGATATTGTAAAGGCCGTTGCTGAAAGCAATGATATTCGGATTAGTGGCTTTGGTGTTTTCCTCAATCATGATTTCCAGATAGGACAGGACTTCCGAACGCCACGCCCGTTTCAGGTTGCTGATCAGCTTGATCATGGCCCCTTCAATCTCACCGGCACCGGAAACATAGATACCATCCTTGTAAATGTGAAGCTGGTTATTGATCTTCACAATATGGTTGTTGTTCTTCAGGTAGGTGGCGAACTTATCAAACAGGAAGGTTTTATCCCGGAAGAAGGATGTTTTCTTGAAGGCATCATCCCGAAGGATCACATCAAGTTCCTTGTCGGACAGGGGCTTCTTCAGCACATAACGGTTAATCAGCCTGATACATTCACGGGCTTCTTCCTTGGTGAAATCGTCACTCTGAAGGGTCAGAATGTAGTTGAACAGGGTTTGGTTCCGCCCATCACCTTCCCCAAGGTTCGGGAAATCATAGTTGCTTTTCACTGGGGTCAGCCACTTGGGAAGTTCCTGAATCTCCCCTTCAGGGAAGTCATACAGAATGGGCCGTTCCACGCCACCGGACTTCAAGATTTCATAGCTGTTATTGGCTCCAACCTTTCCATCCGTGGTGATACCCACGGCCAAGGTGCATTTCGTCCAGCTTTTTTTAACACCACAGTTCTTGAACAAGAAGTGTTTTCCCCGTGTGGTGGCGTACACTCTGCACTTCAGTTCTAAATCCTGAACAATTCTGAACAAAAGTTCAGATGTTTCCGCATCGTCCACATCAATCAGGATGGTTTCTTCTCCAAGAATACCGGCGTATTCATCAAGGTCTTGGACTTCTGAACGGGTTTTCAGTTTTTCAACGCCTTTGAACTTTTCAAGGCATTGTTTGTTTCTGGTAGGCACATAGCCCCTAAACAGTTCCATGCTTCAACGCTCCCCCCCCCGAAAGGTTTTATTGTTCCTCGTTCCACCCCGAAATCTTTCAACCGATCCCAAGCAACATCAATGTAATATTGCTTGTCCAGTTCATCCGGGATAGGAAGGTTGGTCACATCATCATTGATGAAGAAACAATGATCCGGGGTGTTACCGAACTTTTCAGGGTTCTTTTCCCGGCCCTTGACGATTTTCCCGGAAACCTTGAAGATTCCGCCCTTGCTCTGATCCTTGGAAGCGAACACCCGGAAGGTTTTATCCGTCTGAACCTCACCGCCGCTGAAGCGGGTGATTTTCTTAGAACGGCCTTTTTCATCCCTGATCTTAGCTTCCGTAACCACCGGGGAATAAAGGGCATATTTGTACTTGCTGGACACCTTCACAACCTTCTGAAAATCTCGAAGATTGGAACATTCCATGATGGTTGTTTCCGGGCTGATTCCATGAAGGAAATAGTTCACAATGGCCCGGTTGACAATGGGAAGGTCATAATCCAGATCAGACAGCTTTTTGACATAGGCACCCTTGCACTTCCAGCGGGGTTTCCCTTTTTCATCACGAAGCGGCCCGGAAGGAATAATGATGTAATTGTTCACATCCTTCTGATACACCTTTTGAAATTCATCAAATTCAAGGCGCATCCCGGTTCTTTGCTCCCACTCCCAACACAGATCGTCCAGCATTTCAAAATCTTCATACCGGCGAAGTTTGACCAAAATACCATCCGTGTTGCTCTGGATGATTTCACAATGATCTTCCAGCCGTTCAATCAAATCCAGAAGAAGAAGCTGACCGCCCACACAAACATTGTTGGCTTGCCGGGGGTCATACATGGCATTGTGCTTATCCTTCATAGCGCCATAGGTGCTGTTCAGAACAATCTTGTAAGGCTGTTGCATGGGGTTCTTCTCCGCCTTCAGCTTCAGGCGGGTGTGATAGATTTCCGCATACTTGGAAGGATCGTGAACATTACGGGAAAGCCACTTATAAACCAGCATCAAAGACGGGTAATAGGAAGCCACATCCACATTGACAAACCAACCTTCCCCGTGATATTTGGGAATGGCCCCGTGAAGGCCACCCCAAGCGAACACATGGGGAACCCCGGCCACATCCAGTTCAAGGGTTTTGGAATAATCACGGTTCAAGGGGTTCTTGTACCAATTCAAAACTTCCGTGTATTTTTCGATCCGCAAGCTGGGCGGGAACTCAATTTCAAATTCATCATTGTGTTCCCTTTGAACGGCCCCAAGGATTTTGGCGGAAAGCTGGGCCTTGGTGCGGCCAATGTCGGAAATGGGAAGGTGGAACGCCTTCACAAGTGACATTTGGGCATCAAATTCATCTTCCTTCCGCCTTAACCACACTTCCACCGTCTGTTCCACATCATGGCGGCAATACTTGACCGTTTCGGCCAATTCTGCTTCAGTCAAAGGCCGGTCAATGTCGAAGGGAACAGAAGTTTCTTTGATGGAATGGCCCATGAACGCTTCCAGCGCCTTCAGGCTGATTGGCGGGTTCGGCATCACATCATAATTGATCAGCGGGTATTCCCTGAACAGGCTTGAATATCTGTAACCGGGTTTGCCCTCTGCAATGATCCAATCATTCACAGGCTTTGGATCAAACCCACACAGAATGGCCTTTAGGATGTACTGATCATAGTTCCGGGAATTGTAACCGGCCCAAATCACGCCCTTGTGTTCCTCATAGAAACGCTTCAGCTTGTCGGGATCATTGATAATCACGGTTTCTTTCCGGGCGTTCAGGTCGATCAGGACAACCAACCAGTCATACCGGAAAACCTCAAAATCATAGAAGATCATCAACTCACATCCTTTCAGCTTTTGTGAAATCGGTCAGCGTTGCCGCCTTATCAGCCCCGCCACGGGAAGGCTTTCACTTGGGGCCATTGTGGGGCCGAAGCCCCACAGGTTGTGCTTGAAAGTTAAGGTTCAAAACCGCACCAAGCACTATTTGTGCTCGATTTGATTATAAAAAATCTGCGGTCAGTTTTCAACCTCAAAAACCTCCTCAACAGTGATGGAATTGAAGCGGGAATCATCATAGTCCACCGCATATTCCAAGGTTCCATCAATAGCTTCCGCCACATCAAGAACAAGCTGGGCAAACTGCTTGTAGCTGGTGAAGCTGATAGGAACACCGGAATCCAGCTTTTCAAGGAAGCCCATAGCAGAAGCGATCA
>OLGJ01001220.1_pt1 | contig 12021 bp, 9 predicted proteins | sample 1605431 | NCBI WGS metagenome assembly OLGJ01 (sample SAMEA3888920, study PRJEB22519) | human gut metagenome | biome: human gut; feature: human-associated habitat; material: faeces | place: Denmark | collected 2009
GCCGCCAATGGTCCCCCGGTCAATGACCGGCTCTTTGATGCGATTCTGTTCAACGTAGGAAAGATATTCAGGGACGATCTGCTCATAGATGATCCGCAGTGCCGCGGGGCTGACCCGACTATAGCCTTTTTTGGTAATATACCTTTGCAGGTATTCCTGCATGAACTGAACGGCCTCCTCGCCGCCCGCACGCCACTTTGCTTCATAGGAGTCAAAGAGACGGTTGCCTCCCATGCCGACAGTATCGTCGTCATAAAAGGCGGTATCCATGCCTAGCCAGTAGCCCAGTGTGCCGAGCATATCCGCATTGGCCGGATGATACGCGCCGATATTGGTCTTTGCCGCATTGATCTTATCTATTACAAGATAGAGTTGATGATAGGTATCCGCGAACAGTTCCGCCATACCCAGCAGTTCCTGGGTATCCGCTTCTGTCCACGTTTCCTTACTGGTAGCCTCCGCTGCAAAGGTATAGACTGGGAATGTCCGTCCATTCTTAGCGGTGACGTTATACCGGATCGGCTTCGAGAAGTCGTAGGCTTTGTTCAGCTCCAGGTCGGCGGTATTATTTTTCGAACTCATGTTGTCGCCAAAGTAAATGGAGGTCGGCGTCATGACATAGGAGCTTGCATCGGAACCCTTCGGCACGCCGTATACATTGATAAAGCCGCCAAAATTGGCATATAGCGGGGCCATTACAGCACTGCCATTATAGAAAGTACCACTGTTTTGCAAATACCTGTCACCGCTGGCCGTACCGGTGGCTGGCCAAGTACCAACTGCCGCGAAAGTCTGCACTGTCAGAGAAAGGGTCATCACCAGTGCCAGTGCCATGGCGAGGGCACTGCGCAGCGGCTTTTTGAAATTGTGTGTTGCCTTTTTCATATCGTTACCTCACTCAGAGCGGATGGCCTCGTTGGGACTGATGAGCGTTGCCTTGCGGGCGGGCATCCACGCGGCGGCAATGGCTACCGCGCCTGCGAACACCACGCCGCAGACCGCCAGCCACCACGGCAGCACACACCGCAGCTCCTGGGACGCGAAGATCAGCGGTATGAGCCACTTGGCGATAAAGCTCAGCACCAAGCCTGCCGCGCCGCCTATCACGCCTACGATCAGTGCCTCCGAGAGAAACATCTTGAAGATGTCGCTGCGAACGGTGCCCAGCACCTTCAGCACGCCGATCTCCCGCGTCCGTTCCGTGATGGACATCATCATGGTGTTTGCCACGCAGATGGCGGAGATCAGGACAGCGATGCCGCCCAGCGCGCCCAGCATCCCCTGGATCTGCCGGGACTGTGTCCGCACCGTCTCCAGCATATCATTGAGCGAATAGGTGTTCAGCCCCGTGTCGCGGATCAGCTTGACAATACGCTGCACGTCGTTGACGTTCTTGACCATGACCCAAACCAAGTCGTAGGTAGGACCGTTGGCCTTCTCCTCCGCTGTTTTAGTCTGGGTAGTCGCACCCATGTAATTGGCGTTGGCCTGCGTCATCTCCTGCAAGCGGTCGAAGGACATGAACGCGGCGGTGGCGAAGTTATTGTTCAAGGTGGAGCAGATACCCGTCACCCTTAGGGTATAGAGATTGCTGGAGGGCAGCGCCCGTCCGTCGGTGTCGGCCTTCGGCTCACCGGTCAGGCTGGAGGAATCGAAGGTCATGCGGACAGGCACTTCCAGCAGGTCGATCAGGGCGTTGCCGTTCTCGTCCACCGCCAGTTCCCAATCCTTGGCCTTGTTGGCAAGACCAGCCGCCACGTCGTCGGTGAACAGCACCTCCGGATGCAGGCGCGTGCCGTCCTCGGCCATAACGCCCCGCTCCGGTGTCAGCATGAAACGCTCCGCCGTGGTCATGTCGATGCCGTAGACGCGCACCATGTTGACATAGTTGCCGGACACGATGTAGGCGGACTGCTGGTAGACCGGCGTTACCGCCTCCACACCGTCAATGCCTCGGAACGCCTCCAGTGCCTTGTCGTTCAGCAGCGCCTTGCGTCCGTAGTCGCTGGTGGCAGGCGTCACATCGATCTTTGTCAGGCTGCCCAGTGCCTCGATGCTCTCGCGGTATGCCTGTTCATATCCGAGACCTACGGAGATCAGCACCACGATACACATGACGCCCACCGCCATGGACAGGGCTGTCAGCGCCGTGCGGGTCTTTCGCCGGAACAGGTTGGTGCAGCCGTAGCGAAACAGGTCTTTTGGCTTCATACATTCCCGTCCTTATTGCTTCCGTCGTAGGTCAGCGGCTTCTCCCCGATGCCCGGTGCGCCGCCGTCTGCGTCAAAGTCGTCGTCAAAATCGTCCAAGGCAGCGGTGTTTTCGGCACCGGGCCCGATCTCGCCGCGCTTATAGCGGATGATGACATAGACCACAATGCCGATCAGGATGAGCGCAAGGATCGCTATCAGCAGCCACAGCCACCAGCGGCTGCCTGTGCCGTCTTTATTTGCGTTGACGCTGTTGGCATCTGTATCCGCAGAGCTTTCCGCCACGCTCAGCGGCACGGAGATGTCCTGAGAATACGTCTCGCCGTTGGCGTCCTCATACTGGAGGATCATCTTACCCACAAACGCGCCGATTTTGGAGAAGCCCACCGTTACATCGGCGCTGGTGGAGCCGCCTGCCAGCAGGTCACCCACATAACAGGGGGTGGAGGCGGTCATGCCGTCCGTGGCCAGCACCCGGATATTCATAGCCTTGGCGCGGCCCATGTTGGTCAGCGGCACGGAGATGGTAGCTTCCTTATCCTTGCTGAGTGTGCCGTACACCTCCGGCGTACCGGCCAGAACATCCATCTTCTGGCTGACCGGCAGCATGATGTTCTGCGCCGCCTTACCGGCCACCGCCTCGGTGGTCTCATAGGTCAGATTGATGCCCAGCATGGCGGGGCCAACCTCCGCGTCCTGCTTGGCCATGATTTTGTATTTCAGGATCGTCGTGCCGCCCGGCTTGATGGAGTCGGCATAGGCGGTATCCGTGCCGCCTACGCACAGCGTCAGACCGGGGGAATTGGTGAATACCAGGCTGGAGATGATTTTCTTGGCCGTGTCATACTTGGAATTGTTGATCAGGGTCAGGCGCAGCTCCGTCTCCTCGCCTGCCATCAGGCCGGATACCTCAGTATCGTCCACATACAGCTTATAGCTCTGCACCATCACCGACATGGCGGAGGCGTCATAGCCGTCGATCACAGTAAACTGCGTGGAGAAGGAGCCCTCCGCAGGGGCGCTGTTCTCGAAATAGTTGGCCTTGAATTTAATGGACTTATTGCCGGAGGTGGCAAAGGGCGACACGGTGAAGGTGTAGTCCAGATACTTCACCTCTCCGCTGGCCCAGTAGTCGAAATACTTGCCCAAATTGGTGGAGTCGATCACAAAGGGGAACTCGTCCAGCGCGGCGGACACCACGGGATAGACCGTCACGCTGGTCAGGGTGCCGCCCACATTGATCACGGGGATCCGCATGGAGATAGTCTGATTGGGTGTGCCGGTAGGCACGGTATAGGAGCCGCCCGCGTTGGTACCCGCCACCTGAAGGCTGCCGAAGGCGGTGGTAACGCCGGACATATTGCCGTTGTCGGTAACGGTCACATAGGCACTGACCTTGAAGGTCACGTCCTCGGTGATAGTGGTGCCGTTCACGGCATCCTCCCGCCACACGGTGGCGTTGATCTTAAAGGGCACGGCATAGCGTCCCTTGCTGGCGAACTCGCTGATCTTGAACTCGAACCACGCCTCCGCCGTGGAGTTGTAGGACATATCCTTTAAGTGCTGCACATCGCTGGCGTAGATCAGCTCAAAGGGCCAGTTGGACACGCTGGCGTCGGTAGGCACATCGGGATAGATGTTGATGTTGCGCAGCATGTATTTCTCGCTGGGCAGGTACTCCTTATTCACCGCCAGCGGCAGCACGATCTTCACCACCTGACCGGGAACGCCTTTTGGGGACTGTGCGCCGGTATCCATCAGGATCAGGGCGTTGGCGTCGCTGGGTATGACCTTGATATCCGTGTTGGGCTTTTCGTCCGTAACCGAGACCCCGCCGACGCCGGCATCCTCTCCATTTTCGTAAGACGTGTAAGCCTCAATGGTGCTGTCATCTATCACATCCTCTGTGACTTCTTCCGCCATAGCGACGGCGGGCAGCAGGGATACTGTCATCAATACGCAGATCAACAGGGCCAGTACCCGTTTTACCGTTTCTCTTTTCACTGTGCGTTCTCCTCTCCGGTGTGGTGATTTTCTGTCTCTATCTTTCCGTCGCTGAAATAGACGGTACGATCCGTATAACACTGCATCTGCGGGTCATGGGAGCTGAGGATGAAGGTGGTGTTCCTCTCCCGGAAGATCTCGCACAGCAGTTCCATGACCTCCTGGCCGGTACGGCTGTCCAGGTTTCCGGTAGGCTCGTCCGCCAGCACGATGGAGGGCTCCGTAATAATGGCACGGGCGATGCTGACGCGCTGCTGCTGACCGCCTGACAGCTCCGCAGGCCGGTGATCTACGTGTCCGCGCAGTCCCACGCGGCTCAGGGCCTGCCACGCCAGCCAGTTCCGTTCATCCTCCGGCACGCCTCGGATGGCCAGCGGCAGCGCCACATTCTCCAGCGCCGTGTATTGGGGTAGGTTGTTGTAGCTTTGGAACACAAAGCCAATATAGCGGCGGCGGAACCTTGTCCGCTGCTCCTCGTCCATAGCCTCCAAATGATGCTTGCCTCGGACAATGATCTCCCCCTCCGTGGGCGGCTCAAGACCTGCCAGCATATTCAGCATGGTGGACTTACCGGAGCCGCTTCGGCCTGCGACACAGACAAATTCGCCTTGCAGCACGGACATGTCCACGCCATCCAGCGCACGAACCGTGTTGCCGCCAACGGTGTAGTGCTTCTTCAGCCCCACCGTCCTGATGATCGTTTTTCGTTCACTCATAGTTCTCTCTCGCTATCTCAAATGTGGAGGGCGGCAGCACATAGTTCCGCTCCTCCGCCGTCAGGCCGAATTTGATCTTGATGCGCTCCAGCTTCCGTACCCACGGGTCGCCCAGCGCCCATAGCACCAGGAACGTACACAGCCCGTGGCAGAAGTCGAAGAAAAAGCTGGATAGATAGGCCGCGCCTATCGTCTGCCAGGTAAGGGGGCTGACGTAGCCGATGATGAAATACAGGTTCATGATCCAGCCGTACAGAAAGCCGGACAGGAAACCGTACAGGCACAGCCGCAGGGGCGCGTGGTCGGTAAGCTGCCGCACAAAATGCAGCAGATCACCCCGGTTGGTATTCTCCGGACACAGCCTGTCCCACCATTGCGCCGCAAAGTGACGGCGGCTTCTGCCCTTGAATACGCCGGCATTTTGCAGAATACCCGCCAGAAAGCCCACCAGTCCCCAAGTGAACATCTGCCACGGCGTCCACGGTCCCTGTCCGAAAATGAAGTTGCTGACAAAGGCGGTCAGCGCGCCGGTAAGAAAGCCCGCCTCCGGCCCGAAGGCCACCGCCGTGATGATAATGATGGCGGAGCAGGGCTTGAAGTTGGGCAGCGGGATGATCTCAAACACCGTGCGGCCCACAACGCCAATGGCCGCCATCACCGCGATAGGCACCAGCTCACGGGCCTGGGGCTTCTTCTTATCGAATACCAGTATGAAAGGGATGGCGGAGGCCAGCAGGAACAAAAGTCCCAGCAGAATATCCGAGTTGAGGATAACGTAATCCCAGAAGGTGCGTGACCCCACCGGATTGACCGCGGGGCGGTGGCTGTGGTAATAGCCGAAGGCCACCATCAGGGCGGGCAGCACCAGCAGGATCACCCACGCGGCGGCTCTGGTTCTTTTGCTGACAAAGAGCTTCGACACGACGCGATCACCTCCTCGCAGGTAATGTCCATGGGGAAGTGCTCCGCCGCGATACGGTTGGCGTCGGTGGTATAGAAGCGGTTGCCCGCGAAGAAGGCGTGGGGCTCTCCCTCAGAGAGCAGCAGCCCGTCAAACATCAAGGCGCAGCCTGTGGCATACCGGGCGGCAAACTCCACATCGTGGGTCACCACCAGAATAGACGCGCCCTCCCGGCACAGTGCCAGCAGCAGCTTTGCCAGCTCCGCCTTGGCATAGGCGTCCAGCCCCTTGGTGGGCTCGTCCAGCAGCAGCACCGTGGCCTCACGCAGCAGCAGCTTGCCTACGGCAAGACGCTGGATCTCACCGCCTGACAGGTCGTAGGGATGCCGCGTCAGCAAAGGCATCAGCTCCAGCCTCTCCGCCATCTGCATGGCCTTGGCTTTGTCCTGTTCGGCACTGTCCAGCAGCTCCTTCTCCACCGTATCGGCCACAAACAGCGACCGTGCGTTCTGGGGCAGCATACACAGCCGCTGACCCTTCGCCAGCTTCACCTTGCCCCGATAGGGCTTCCGAAAGCCGGTCAGTGCCTGCATCAGTGTGGTTTTGCCTGCGCCGTTGCCGCCCAGCAGACACAGCAGCTCACTCTGATGAAGCGTTACGTCTGTGCCCCGCAGAACATCCTTGCTCTTTTCGGTATAGCGGAACCAAAGCTCCTTGCCCTCTAAAACGGTGGGGTGCTTTGTTTCTTTTTCGGTTTTTGTGTCCTCAGGTACGGTAGCATCTTCCGCGATGGGCAGCAGTCGCTCCAAGCGGCGGCGGCCGTCCCGCACCGTCAGGGGCAGCTCGTCCGTCTGCTCCAATTCACTGAAAATACGGACGGCGGCGGGAAGTCCGAAATAGATACGGCTCTTTTCCGCGCTGCCGGACAGCTGCCGCGCGATCTCAGCCGGCGCGCCGTCTGACAGGATACGCCCCCGATCCATAGTCACCACACGGTCGGCGGCGGGGAATACCTCGTCCAGCCGATGCTCCGTTAAAAGGATAGCTACGCCCAGCTCGCGGTTGATCCGCTGCACGGTGGCAAGCAGATTGCGAGCCGCCAGCGGATCCAGCATGGAGGTGGGCTCGTCCAGTATCAGCAGCCGCGGCTCCATGGCCAGCGCCGAGGCCAGATTCATCAGCTGCTTCTGCCCGCCGGATAGCTCCGTGGTCTTGGCACGGAACCACGGCTCCATGCCGAAGAAGGCGGCCATCTCCGCCACGCGGCGGCGGATCACCGGAACCGGCAGCGCCATATTCTCAAGGCCGAAGGCCAGCTCATGCCATACGAAATCGGTGACGATCTGATTGTCCGGGTTCTGCTGTACGAAGCCGATCTCCGCCGCGGCGGTCAGCTCCGGCAGCTGGGAAAGGGGCGCGTCCTTATAAAAGGTCTCGCCGGCCCTTGCCCCCACAGGCAGCAGACCGGGCTTGGCATGGCGCAGCAGTGTGGTCTTGCCGCAGCCGGAGGGGCCGCACAGCACCACATACTCCCCCTTATGTATCTCCAACGAGACGTCGTCCAGCGCCCGCGTGTCAGCCAGCGGGTAGGAGAAGCTCAGGTGTTCAAACCGTAAGAGTGCCATCTAATGGCCTCCTTTGTTTCAAGGATACCGGGCAGGAACATCAGCACGGCGTAAAAGACAAACATGGTATAGCTGGCACTGCCCAGCAGCACCGGCGTCATGGCGGGATAGAACTCCATATACCCGTGACCGAAGGCGCGGGCGGTGATGCAGACCCCTGCCACCGCCAGAATAAGACCCAGCGTCCGAGCGTCCCGGCCATCGAAGCGGAACAGGTGGAAGGTGGTGCGCCGCTTGGCACCATAGCCCCGGGACTTCATGCTGTCCGCCGTTTCCACCGCCGCCTCCATGCTCATGGTCAGCAGCACCGACAGGTTCCGCAGGGCACTGCCCAGCCTTTGCAGCAGCCGCGTGCCCTCCTCCTGTAACATGGCCTGAGACTGACGGATCTCGCGGCGATTCTGCTGAAGCTGTGGGATGAACCGCAGCGTCATGGTGATCAGCAGCGACGTACCGGGGAAGGGCTTGCCGAACAGGTACAGGAACTTATCGGAGGTCATGACCTCCTGATAGCAGGTGAACCACATAATGACCGCACACAGGGAGCAGCCGGACACCAGACCGTAGCACACGGCTTCCAGCGTGTACCACAGGTGATTGATGGTAAAGAGCATGGTCACGCCCCGATGGTTGAATAGCGGATTGGCGAGGGCAATCAGCAGAAACATAGGCCCCACAAACCGCATGGTGTGGCCGTAGGCTCTCCAGCCCCGCAGTCGGATGGAAAACCAACTGGCGCCCAGAAACGACAGCACTACCGTGACGGGGTGCATACAGGCCAGTGTCAGGCCCAGAACCAGTACGAAGTACGCCATACTGACCGCCGGATGCAGGTTCCCGAAGAAACGCATCCGGGTATCAGTCATGGTTATCCTTCCATTCCTTGCCGTAGCCGTAGGGATCTCCGTTTTCCAGATCGCAGCCAAGGTCGCAGGTGTAGTTCCACTCAATGACCTCGCCGGGCTTGACGTAGTACACGCCGCAGCCGTAGTTGGGATACCAGTCGTTGACACAGTACATCCAGCCGCTCCAGCGGCCGCCGTCGAATTCATAGAGGTTGTTGATGCCATCCACATAGCAGCCACTGGAGGTACCGCCCCGATAGGACATGTGGATCTTGTACTTTTCGCACACAAAGGCGAGGACGTCGAAAACCGTGTCGCCCTCCTCGATCTCCACCGTGGTTACCGGCAGGATCACGCCGGAGGCCGGGACGATGCCCGCCCACTTGCTCTCCAGATGCATGCCGTTTTTTACCGCCGTGTCACAGCGGATGGTGATGGTGACGGTGTTTTTCTTGCTTTCGGGCTTCTGCTCGGGGGTAGGCGCGGGGGTATTGCTGTCCTCGCCCTCCTGGTCGTTCTTTTTATTGTCGTCCTTTTTGCCGCCGGAGTTGGACGGCTTGTTGGCGGTATCCTCCTCAGGTGTGGTAGAGGGCGTCTGGTCTGTCTTATTGCCCTTGTTGCCCTGCGGTGCATCTCCGGAGCCCTGGGCATAGAAATCCGCCACGCTGTCAGGCTTGCTTTGGGACGGGGTAGATGTTGTTTCCTTTTTGCCGAAGCTGAAGGCCTCTGTAAACCAGGAATACCACGGCTTTTCCTCTTCGGGTTGGTCGGTATCCTCTCCCACATAATCCAGATCCAATTCGCCGCTATTGCCGGCAGTGCCGGTCTGGGCGCAGGCGCACAGGCTCAACAGCATCATAAGTGCCAGCAGGAACGCGATGATATATCTCAGATTCTTTTTCATGTCAATTCTCCTTCAGCCGTTAGGGCTGTTGATTTTGAGGATGCGGGAGGGGCCGGCAAACCCCTCCCGCTATGGAAAAGATAACGGCATTTGCCGTCTCGACTTGCCTTTTGCGGATTTGAGGATGGGGGACGGGGCGGCTTAAACCCCGTCCCCCTATGGAAAGCTGACAGTCTCCGTTCAGACTGTCTCGGCTTGACTGGGGTTAATTGCTGCGGATATTGTATCAAGTGCGGCTTCAGCGGAGGTCTCTGCCAAGGTGAGAGCCTTTGCTTCAGCCTCCGCCTTCTTCTTCGCCGCCCATTCAGCCTTAGCAGCCCGCTCCGCACGCTTTTTGGCGGCTTGTTCCCGTTTTCGCTGCTCGGATTGCTCCAGCTTGCGCTGCCGCTTCTGCCTTCGCTCCTCCCGGAACAAGGGTTCCTGCTTCACCTTTTCCGCCTTATAGCGAGCGGTGTCGCGCAGCTTGCGCATGGAACGAGGCTGCGGCAGCCTTGCCGCCGCCATCGCGGCTGCCCAACTGCCAAAACGCTGTTCGATAAAGGCACCGCCATCCACTTCGCTGGGGGATGGGCTGTGACCCAGTGAGATGGCGCACCGGCTCAGATACCGCGCCAGCTGCGGCAGCGGCGTATCTGCGTTTCGCTCGGCAAATGCTTCGTCACGCGCTTCCAGTGCTGCCACAGCCCTTTTGACTATTTGGTTTTGCGCCCACGCCTGAAAATCAATGGGACGTCCGCCGCGTTGAGACATAGTAACACTCCTCCTTATTACGAAAAAATGCCGGACAAACCCCTTCTCAGGGGATAACCAGCGACATTTTGGCAAGAAAAAACGCTGACAAAATCCGTCAGCGCACGCTCCTGCCCTCGTCACAGCGAGAGAGCGCCACTGTGTACCAAAGATCCTTGACCGTGCAATTCTCCTGCCCTCGCGCCACAAGGCTTTCGCCTTTCGTACATGATCTACCTTCTCAGAAGATTCCTCCCAATGGCGGTATTACCCAACAGCTTTCGCCGCTTCGACCATTTCCTTGCGCTCACAGTGCCGTCCGCAGAGGGTTTCTAACCCAAATTCCTTTTAGGCTGCTGCCTGATCTTTTGCATACAAAAAGATCTTTACGACCAACACAGCCACACGGTGTCACCGGATCATATTTACTTGTCTGATGCAAATGAATGATGCTGCTGCGGTTTGTGCATACTGCAAAGTGTCAGCACACGCTCTGGGTATTTCGTAAATCATATACAATTCACGAAACAAGTCCCTGTTTTGCTTGGCGGCACGGTAATTGCTGAGATCTCTGACGGAATTCTTGACGGAATTAAAACGCTGCCCGCCCCTTCCATGGGTAAGAAACATATGCTCTGAACAGCCTGCCTTTTATGGGCCAGAGAAGAATGGATATACGTCTGCAATGTCGTCCGAACATCAGCGTGGCCCAAAAGCTCACTGAGGCTCTTGATGTCCACACCATTCTCCATGCACCTTGTCGCGTAGGTATGTCGGAGGGCGTGAAAATTCCGATAGCGGATACCGCAGCGTTCCAGCAGCTTCCGGTATCGGTATTGCAGTGTGCGCGGTTCCATCGGCGTGTCCGTGTTGGTCAGCAGATAATTGTCTCTCTGAATGCTCTGGGTGGTCGCTTTCAGCAATTCCAGCATATCATTGGGAATGGCTACAAGACGCACAGAACTGCCGCTGTTCGGGGATTGCACCACCAGATGTGTCCCGGAAGCATCGCGTACACGGGCAGCCGAGCGCTCAATTCGCAGAAAGCCGGAGCGGTAGTCAATGTCGCTTTTGCGCAGAGCGCAGATCTCACCAAGTCGCAGCCCCGTGTTCAGCACCAGAAGGATACACAGCCCTGTGATGTCTGGGGCCTCCAGGATCTTCTGCGCCAGCAGGGCTATCTCGTGATCGGAAAATACTTCAATCTTTTTGCCGCGATATGCGGGCAGCTCCACATCCCGGCCGGGGCAATCACAATGACATTTCTTTTTCACCACTTTGAAAATTGTCTTTAGCAGCACACCAATATCCCTCGCGGTTTTGCTTGATAGACCTCGGTTCTGCAATCTCTTAAAATAGGCAGAAAGCTTTTCCGCCGTCAACTCATGAAGCATGACCGTTCCCAGATCTGGGACAATATAATGGCTGATCACATACTCGTAGCGCCCGACCGTTGAAGCCTTTAACTCACCACGGCGATCTGACAAAAAGAACGCAACTGCCTGAGCCACAGACATTTCACCTGTCAGGGTCGGCTTCTGTGGTATGACTCCTTCCATCTTCCGTCGCTTCTCACGACAGGCTGCATAACTTTTGGCATATACATAGCCATACTCTGCCTTGCCGGCAGGTGTCCGGCCGCGAATATAGCGGCCCTCCCACCGACCATCCTTCCGCTTGTAAATGTTCTCTCCTCGCCGTGGCATAGTAATCTCCCTTCCTTCTGACGGTGTTTGTGACGGCAATTAACAAGATGCCGTGGTATCCTTTCTTTTGAACTTCCAGATGATGGAAACAATATAAAGCAATTTGAATCGCAATTCAGATAGTTCTTGCTTTTTCACAATTTTCCTGCATTTTTTGTTGACTTTTTTGGTAAGTCAATGTATAGTAAAAGATGGAATTGCGGTAACTTTTCTGTCGTAAATTGTATATGATTTACGAAAAACGAACTATTCCTCATGTAGCCGTAGGCACAGATGCCTACGGCTTTTTTGTTTTGCAGGCAAGGCGCGATCCGGCTTGCTGCGTCGTGAACAGGGGCTAATCATCCTGTTATCAAGACCGTCTGGGATAGAACTGCTCGC